>OHNI01000388.1_pt1 | contig 15213 bp, 10 predicted proteins | sample 1569501 | NCBI WGS metagenome assembly OHNI01 (sample SAMEA3879542, study PRJEB24766) | human gut metagenome | biome: human-associated habitat; feature: feces | place: USA | collected 1985/1987
GTTTTATATTTTTTTAGATTTCAAAAGGAGCTTGCACAGAAATGTGCGGGCTCTTTTTTGTGAAATAATTAAAGCCCACCATTATGCCATAATCCTCATATTTTTGTGCTGTTTTGGGATTTATAGTGATTTCAGCTACTTTTTCTCGCAATTTTTCCAGCTTTTGGGCTGGTTTTTGGAAGCTGTTTTGGTGATTTTTGCAGTTTCAGCTACTTCTCTCGCAATTTTTCCGGCTTTAGGGCTGAATTTGGGGTGCTGTTTTAAAAGATTTAGGGATTACAGCTCCCCAAGGTCTGCCTACTATGCTATCAATCCCTTGTAAACCATAAATTGGTACCTTGAAAACTTCACATAACCATAAATTCGTTCTTTATAAGTGGTACAATAGATGTAGAGAAAATGGAGAAAATCACGTCCAAATATACCGGTTGGAACATTACTATGATCCGGCTGATTACAATAAAGTGATTTACCGGTAGAGGAAGGAAGATTATAGCCAGCGTCTCCAGACAATTTTGTTGGACGCAGACTGTCTGCTTCAAAAATGCAACGGTGGTTATGATGATGTAAGTGAATATCAGCTTCTTGTCCGTGCCTTTTCATTTGAAAAAAACACAGGAAAAGTAAAAGCTTCCTTCAATAAAAACAATGTGAGAACTTTCCTTTCAAAGATCAGTGCAGCTCCGGGATTTCGAATAAAACCGGAAATAGCTTAAAAAATAATTCACAAAATTTCAAATGAAAAATTATCTACTATATCTAGGACTTTTAGTACTAAAAAGATTTCGCATATATTACATAAAAATGAATAAATAGTAAATTTTAACAAAATTACGTGAATAAAATCTCTGTTTATCCCAATAGTCGAAAACCAACGAAAAGATTATAATATAAATACGAAAACGTGCGAAAGGGGATTTTCGTACAAACATAATAAGAAAAGGAGAGGAAATATGGGAAAGTTAAAAGAACGTTTTCACAGGAAAAATGGCATTGTAAGCCGTATCTTTAGTATGGTACTTGCGCTTGCTATGATTATGACCATGGTTCCAGCAATCGGTGGTGCAACCACTGCATATGCTGCGAGCCCGACAATCCGGTTGTATTTGGACAAACCAAGTACATGGAATACTCCGGTTGTCCATGTCTGGGCTGCCGGTGCTGCGGTAGATAACCATGGCGCAGGAAATGCCACCATTTCACAATGGGGGAATCAGGAAAAACCAAAGCTTGCATATGAGGAAAGTTCTGGACTCTATTATGTAGATGTACAGAGCAGTGAGTGGACAGGTTTTCAGTTTGTTGATGCAGGTTCTAAAGATGAGTCTGCACCGGAGATAAAGACAGAAGGAGCTGCAATCGAGCAGATTAAGACTTTTACTTCTGATACAAGCATTTATTGTTTATTGGATGACAATGGAAAATATCAGTGGTATAAGGATGCTTCAAAGAAGGAAACTTTGATTCCGGAGTCTGTACCAACAGAATGTGATCTGACTATTAATTATAAGAGCACATTAGGCGATGATGTTGCAGCATATATATATAAGGAGACTAATAAGCCGGCAGGTGAATGGCCGGGAAAAACCATGACTGCAACAGCAGGACATGAAGGCTGGTATACAATGCATCTGACATTAGATAACAGTACAGATTATAATCTTATCTTAAATGATGATGGACATGGAAACCAGTTAAGCGACGTAACACTTTCTACAAAAGGAAAGGCAGAAGCAGAGTACTGGTTCGATGGTTCTTTGTCAGAGACAAAACCTGCCGATTGGAAATATGTAACAACCATCCATTATCTTGCTTCAGGAATGGGAAGTACTATTTACAATTATATGTGGGGAGCAGATGCCTCTGCAACAGGAGCAGGTGTTGGAAAAGAATGGCCGGGCGGACAGATTTCCGAAAATGCTAACCATTCAGGATGGTATGATGTAGTATATACACAGGATGTAAAACAGAATTTCAGCTGTATTTTTAATAATAACAATGGAGTACAGACGGATAATATTGATGTTTCTGTGACATCAACAAGTACTGAGCTCTGGGTTACCGGAACCAAAGGTGATACAAAAGTATATAAAACAGCACCGGACAGTTGGGAGGCACCGGTTGCGGACCACACATTTACAATTTATTATTACAATGAAGACTTATCAACAGACAAAGACATGGGAAAAGTTGATTTGTGGATGTGGAATGCCGGATTAAATGGTTCTTATGTTTTTGACGGAACATATTATGATGCTGAAAATAATGTGACATGGTTTAAACAGACCATTACAGTTGCCGGCAGTAATGTAGGAAAAACGGTAGGATTAAAGGCACGCTATGATAATACAAAAGGATGGGATGGCGGCTCTGATACTGCAGATCGTTCTTTTACAATAAGCGGTGATGAGAATGAGGTATTATATTATGTGGATGGTTCCGATCCGGTTCATGAGAAACCGGTAATCGTACCAACGGAAAAGAGATACCTTGTATTGGATTATGAGAATCCGGGATTAAAAGAAAAAGGTATTACACCACAGTTTTATACATGGTCATCAGGATATGCTTCAGTATTAACCGATTTTACATATGTAGGTGGAGATAAATGGACAGTAACAATCCCAGCAAAACCATCCTGCACAAAGGTTGATTTTTGTATTGCATTAGATTCAACAGGTGACCCATGGATTAAAGATGGTGGAGACCATTCAGTTACATTCCCTTCTGATCAGAAGGTTATCTATGCCAGCATGAAAGCCGGCAGTGAGCCAGAAATTGCTATGCCATATAATGTTGGCTATGAAGTAGATGCAGAAAATCAACAGGTATCATACTACTATCGTGATGATGATGCATTTGTAGATGGCACCTTAAAGGATATGAAAGTATCTGTTGACGTAAACGGAACAGAGTATCCAATGACATACAATGATACAACAAAGCGTTTTGAGTATGTAAAGAATGGTTTAACAAATGGCAAAACACATTATCGTTACAAAGCAAATGGAAATTATGTTGTAGATGCATTCAATTCAAATAGTGAAAAATATAATGACGCAGATTACTCATATTTTGAATACTATAAATTAAATGCAACAGTTACAGCAGAAGTTATGAATAAGTCATTTAACTACAATGAGAATAATGTAGTTAAGTTTAAGGTTAAACAGGCTGATACAGATACTCAGAAACTTGAAGTTGCAAGTGCAAGTATTGATGTTTCTTCACTTGGTGGAAGTAGTGAGATGCCGATTGAGCCAGAGCTCCAGGCTGTTACAATTTCTGCAACTGTAGATACAACATTAGGTACTAAGACATTACCAATTACTGTAACAGACCAGTATGGTAATAAATTCAGTACTACAGTTGATGTTGAAATTACAGACCGTGTGAAGAAAAATGAAAATGATTTCGACTGGGATGAAGCTGTTGTCTACTTTATGATGACAGACCGATTCTTTGATGGTAATGAATCTAACAATACAGCAAGTGGTACAGATACATACGGAGACAACCCTGGACTGTATCATGGTGGAGATTTTGCCGGTGTAACAGCTAAGTTAGATTACTTACAGGATTTAGGAGTAAATACAATCTGGCTTACACCAATTGTAAAGAATATTGCAGGTGTAACTGTGACAGATGAGGGTAAAGAAGATGTTCCTTATAATGCAGCATACCATGGATACTGGGCAAGTGATTTTACAAAATTGAATCCTACAATGGGTACAACAGAAGAATTTAAAACTATGATTAGCGAAGCACATAAACGTGGTATGCGTATTATGGTTGATATTGTTGTAAACCATGCAGGATATGGTACAGAATCAACATTTGCTGATATGCTTAGGGATAAGAGCGTCAGTGAAGGCGATATTAAATCATGGCAGTCTGGATTGCCGGATTTTGCAACAGAAAAGGCAGATGTCAGGGCAAAATTAGTAGAATGGCAGACATCATGGATGAAGGATTATGGTGTTGACTATTTCCGTGTAGATACTGTAAAGCATGTTGACAGTACAACATGGGCAGCACTTAAAAATTCTACAACAGAAGTAAATCCGTCTTTCAAGATGATTGGAGAATATTATGGTGCAGGATATGCGTCAAATGGTAGTACCTTAGGTAGTGGTCAGATGGATGCAGATCTTGATTTCGATTTTAATGACCAGGCAACAAGCTTTGTAAGTGGCAATATTTCTTCTGTAGAGAAATTCCTTTCTGCAAGAAATTCAGCACTTAATAACGCATACATGACAGGTCAGTTCTTAAGCAGTCATGATGAAGATGGATTTAAGGCTTCCTTAATAAACGGAAAAGGCTATACCGAGGATGAAGCAACATCAGCAGCGTTAGTTGCAGCTACCTTACAGCTTACTGCAAAGGGTATTCCGGTTATCTATTATGGTGAAGAAGTTGGTTTAAGTGGATTAAATAATTATCCATATCAGACTAATAGATATGACATGGATTTCTCTAAGGCAACAAAGGACAATGTCACATATCAGCATTATAAGAATCTGCTTAGCATCCGTAATGCATACACAGATGTATTTGCAAGAGGAAGCAGAACAGTTGTGGCAGGTTCTGATGAGGAAGGCTATGATGTAGTTTCAAGATCCTATGGAGGAACAACCTTATATGTTGGTATGAATATCAAGGATACCGCAAAAGAAGTAAAAGTTCCGGTTAGCTTAGCAGCAGGAACAGAGGTAAAGGATTTATACAGCGGTGCTACATATACTGTAGGAAGTGATAAAACAGTTGCTGTTACAATTCCGGCAGCAAAGGATGGTGGAACAGTCATTCTTACTGAGGTGAAGAAAACAAAAGACCCGGGCAAGACAGATCCAACACCGGAAAAGGTTTCTGCAACATTAATTACTCTTGATAAGAAAACTGCAGGTAAACAGCAGAATGACACTAAAAAAGCAGCTCCAAAGAGTGGCGATGACAATGAAGCAGCTACATATGTATGCTTACTCGGACTTGCAATGGTTGCAATCACAGCAGCTACATATCGCAAGAAGAGAGCTTGCAACTAAAACAGCTTTTAAACTAAACATTTTATAAACCTCTTAGATGCCGCACCTTCGGGTGCGGCATTTACTATAAATTGGGAAAGAAGTTATATTGCTATCATTGCTTTAAATATATTATAATAAAAAGATAACAGCAAAGGCTGTCAAGGAGAATAATATGAAAAGTACAGCGTTTGATATGGCTATGGTGGCATACAGACAAAATGATATGGAGGGTGCATTCCGTCAGTTTCTGTCGTTGGCAGAGGCGCAAGATGCAGATGCCATGAATATGGCAGCAAATATGTTTGAAAGAGGCCAGGGCACATACCGAGATCCCGGGCGAGCAGTGTTTTGGTGGAAGAAAGCGGTGGAGCTTGGAAATGTGGATGCACTTGCCGATTACGGACAGTATCTGGTCGCTACCTTTTTTGATGGCAAGGAGCAGAAGCTTGGTGCAGGGTATCTGGTTACTGCGACGGAGCGTGGCAACAACAGGGCAGGAGAGAGCCTTGTGGAGTTTGCCCTTAAAAATAACGATGCCGGAGTCAAAGTATACAGGACAGCAGCCGAGTACTGCGACAGGGCTATTGCCTCTGCGACAGATTCTTATCTGCGTACACAGTATGTGCAGAAAAAGGGTATGCTTAAATATAAGCTCAGACAGCACAGGATTGGAAACAATTATGTATATCTGGCAGCGGTATTTTCGACAATAGGAGCAGTATTGCTCATGATAGCATCAGTGGATTTGTTTCTTGAGCTGCATATGGAGTTTCGTGATATGTTTAAGCTGTTTTCGTATAGTAAAATGATACCGTGGGAGGCAGATATAGCGATGTTATTTGGTGCGATGCTTTTATTTACGTTCGGCAAGGTAACAAATAAGCTTCATGTGGCGAGCTTTTTGCAGCTTCTTGCATCTGTATTTGCAGTGGCAGTTGTTGCCATGCACTTTATCTGTGTGATAAATGATGGCAGGGTGTGGTATGACAAGCTGCTGTGGTATGTGGTGCTTGTTGTCATTCCGCTTATGCTTGGAAAGCTGTTGGGTGAGATTCTGAGAAAGATTATCGGTATACAGTAATAGTTTCGAGATGACTTAAGCGATGTAAGACATTTAATGTGTAAAATAATATTTCGATATGTAACCGGAGGAGAATGAGCATGACTCTGCAACAATTAAAATACGTGGTGACAGTGGCAGAATGCGGCAATATAACAGAGGCTGCAAAGCAGCTTTTTGTCTCGCAGCCCACTGTGACCAGCGCTATACATGACCTGGAAAAAGAGATGCAGATAGTTATTTTCATCAGGACAAACAAGGGAGTGATACTATCAGAAGATGGTGAGAGATTTCTCGGTCATGCCAGACAGGTGCTCGAGCAGGTAGATCTCATAGAGGGAATCTACAAGGATGATGTGGTGAGTAAGCCACACTTTGCGGTATCGTGTCAGCATTATTCCTTTGCGGTGAATGCATTTGTGGATATAATCAGAGAGTTTGATGCATATCAGTATGATTTTACCATCAGGGAGGAGCAGACTCACGAAATTATTGAGGATGTCACGAATTTAAAGAGTGAGCTGGGAGTCATATATCTAAGCTCCAAGAATACGGAGGTGCTTTCAAAGATGCTAAAGCGTAATGAACTCGAGTTCACAGAGCTTTTTACAGCCACACCGCATGTATTCATATGTGACAGTCACCCGCTTGCTTCAAAAAAGAGCATCACGATGGATGATCTGCAGGACTATCCGTACCTGACGTATGAGCAGGGAGAGTACAATTCACAGTATTTTTCGGAGGAGTTTGTCAGCACTCTTGACAGCAGAAAGAATATCAGGGTCAGAGACAGAGCTACACTTTTTAATCTGATAATTGGCTTAAATGGCTACACAGTGTGCTCAGGAGTGATTTCCGCTGAGTTGAATGGAAGGAATATTATATCAAAGCCACTTGATGTGGAGGAGTATATGAGGATAGGCATTATCAGCAGAAAGGGTGTGGTACTCTCACGATATGCAAGGGAGTATATCGAAGCATTGAAGGCGCACTGTATGTGATGTTACAATAATATAATATGATTATAGGGTCAAAAGATATCATCGATGCATGCTTGCATGCAATTCGATGTATACCTTAGTGTCCCACAATATATAAGGTCTAAATATATACAAACATTTGGTACAAGGAGCATAGCATGTACGATAGTATAATAATAGGAACAGGTCCTGCCGGACTGTCGGCAGCCCTGAATTTAAAAACATATAAAAAGGATTTTATTTGGTTTGGTTCGAAGAACCTAAGCGAAAAGGTGCAAAAGGCAGAGAAAATTACAAATTATCCCGGATTTCCACAGATAAGCGGACAGGAGCTGTTTGAACGCTTTGACGCTCATAGGAGAGCTGCGGGAATTGATATAACAGAAAAGACTGTGACCAATATCATGCCTGCAGGAAACGGCTTTATGGTGCTTGCAGACAATGAGATGTATGAGGCAAGGACTCTCATACTTTGCATGGGTGTGATGTCTGCAAAGCAGCTGGACAGGGAGGATGAGCTGCTTGGAAAGAGGCTCAGCTACTGTGCCACATGTGATGGCATGTTTTACAAGGATAAAAGGATAGCTGTCATATGCAATGACAAAAAGTATGAGCATGAGGTGAAATATCTTGCGGATCTTGCGGCAGAGGTATTGTATTTCCCAGCCTATAATGACAGCGAAATAGAGCTTCAAAATGTAAAGATATCAAAGGATGCACCTATAGCATTAATCGGTGACTCATTTGTGGAAGGAATTACGCTTCGAAGCGGAAAGACTGAGAGCGTAGACGGAGTTTTCTGCCTGAGAAATGCCATCGCACCATCAAAGCTTATGCCGCAGCTTGAAATAGAAAACGGACATATATTGGTGGATAGAGCCCAGCAGACAAATGTGGCAGGCTGTTTTGCGGCAGGAGACTGCACAGGCAGGCCATACCAGTATACTAAGGCTGTCGGAGAAGGAAATGTGGCAGCACATTCGTGTATACAATATCTTAGTAAAGCAGAAAAATAATATAGTATTTTTTTAGAATCACGGAATCAATTCTATAATCTTTTTGATTCGATAAGCACACTCACACATGCTGTAGACACACTTACTGACAACTGCATAATCGGAATAACCGCAAATGAGGAGCGCTGCCAGAAGCTGCTTTTAAAGCACGGACTTATGAAGGAAAAGCAGCTTGATGTGGTGCTTGATCCGTATGCGATGACAGAGGCAGCTACTAAGAAGAGCAAGGCAAAGGTCGGTTAAAGCATGTTAAAGGCAATTACAGCCACTTACCATTGAGAAGATATTGATTTCTCTCAGCTCCGACTGAAACAAATTGTATTTCGTGTCTTAGCATGTCCTCAAGGAAGTTTATGTAGCGCTTAGCATTTACAGGCAGCTCATCATATGACCTGCAATTTGATATATCGGTTTTCCAACCCGGCAGCATTTTGACTACCGGGGTATATTTTTCGAGATTTTCGGTAGGGTCAAAGACGTTTGTTACGGCATTTTTATACTGATATCCTGTGATAACAGGAATCTGATCCATGATGCTTAGGACATCTAGCTTGGTCAGTGCGATTTTGTCGGCATGCTGGCATTTTAGACCATAGCGGCTTGCAACGGCATCAAATGGACCCACACGACGTGGTCTTCCAGTGGCAGCACCATATTCGCCCCCATACTTGCGGACCATTTCAGTCCATTCACCGTTCATAGCTTTTTCCGCGACAAATGGTCCGGCTCCGACACAGGTAGAGTATGCCTTTAGTACACCGACCACATGGTCTAATGAGGCACCTGGGATACCGGCACCTATAGGACCGTAAGCTGAGATGGTGGAGGAGCTTGAAGTATATGGGAAAATACCATAGTCTATATCCCTCATTGCACCAAGTTGTGCTTCAAGTACAACACGCTTTCCCTTTGATAGTGCATCCTCAAGGAATGCACCGGTATCTGTGATATAAGGTGCATATTTTGCAGCCTTCTGCCTGCACCATGACAAAAGAGCTGACAGAGACATAGGCTCCTGATGATAGCAGCCTGCAAGCTCAAGGTTTTTAGCTTCAAGCATGGTCTTAAGTCTGGCCTGTACATTCTCTTCGTCTAAGTGGAGTAAATCACCGAGACGGATTGTTTTTTTACGGTATTTATCGCTGTATGCATAGGCAATACCGCGTTTGGTAGAGCCGAAGGCTGCTCCGGACTTTGAAAGGCGCTCTTCCTCAAGCTCATCCTGTATTTTATGCCACGGCATTGAAATTGTGGCTCTTGTTGATAATTTCAGGTTTTTTGGTGAAACAGATACATCTTGTGTTCTGATCTGTGCAATTTCATTGGACAGATGGTTTAGGTCAATAACCATTCCGTCACCGAGCACACATACTACATCTGGGTGAAGTATTCCGGATGGAAGTAGATTTAAGACAAATTTTCCCTGTTTATTAACTACTGTGTGTCCGGCATTGTTACCACCCTGATAGCGGACTACGATATCCGCATGTTCTGCGAGAAGGTCGATGACACGACCCTTTCCTTCGTCTCCCCAGTTTATTCCTGTAACTGCTGTAAGCATGATGAATGCCTCCTTGTTTTTTGAGTTTAATATTTGTATGTTGGTGCAGAGCTTGTACTGTCCGGATTTTGAATGGTATAAAACAAGTCTGCTTATAATGTGTATGATTCTGTTACGTGCAATACCTAAACGTCTTATCAGTTAGTATTCTTGCAAAGATGAGTCCGAGCGGCAGTGCAATGATAATCATGATTGCTGATGCAAACCATGAAACAGCATCCGAAAGTGCCATTATGCCGAAATTGTATATAGCCCGATACAGATAAAGTCCCGGAACCATTATGACTATGGATGGAACAGTAAGGGATATTCTCGGATATCCGTTGTTTTCCTTGATAAATGATGCGAGAAGCCCTGCTGTGAGAGCTCCGGCAAATGCGGCAGCAGGAGCCGGCATACCTGTCAGGTCTACCAGCTCAAGCCGCAGTGAATTTGCTATGGCACCGATAAGTGCGGCTGTTGCAGCCATGGGAGCTGGACTGTTGAACATGATTGAGAATCCAAACACACCGAAGAAGCTCATTATAAGCCTCAGGATTAGATGTAGTACGGGGCCCAGATCCAAATCTTCAAAGTCCATAGGCTTAAGCTGCAGAAGCAGCGCCATAATCCATGCAAACATCGTGGCTACCATGACTATTATTATTGCATAGGCAAGGCGTTCAAGCCCTGAGCGCAAATCCAGCTTTGCAAGGTCGATTCCGCTTGTGATAAACGGAAATCCGGGTATGATAAAGAGCATGGAACAGATGTATCCGGCTTCGTGAATTGATGGTACATTGAAAGCCATCTCTGCAATTTTTAAAAATGCCGCATATATGAAGCATGAGGCAGAAATTGATACCGCTATATTTAGGAACAAAGTAAAATGATGTTTTATAAGCTTTGTACGTATGAGATTTCCGATGCCGGCTGCTACAAATGCCAGTATCATTTCAATAGGACCCCCTCCGAGCAAAAATGTGAAGGCACAGCATGCTATAGCTGCTGCAAGTCCAAGCCTTGCAGGGGAGTAAATGGCATGAATCTGTTCAATCTCATCAAGTCGCCGGTGAATTTCTTCGCCGGTCAGATGAGCTTCCTCGTTAGGAAAATTGTCGACAAACTGCTCCATGCGATAGAGCTTTGATGTGTTTACACCTGTGTTTGCTATGCTGAGTGACTGTGATATACAGTCATTTCCGTCAAAGCAGTTAAACTCGATTGACATAAGTCCGACATCCACTGTACATGTGACACCAAGCTCCTTTGAGAGCCGGTTCATGGAGGTTCTCACACGCCAGGCTCCTGTGCCGCAGGAGAGCATGATGAGTCCGACACGTCCGATTACAGAGGCTTTTTCAATCAGTCCTGCCTTATCTATGAGTATATTTCCATCCTGTCTGGCATAATCATGCCAGGGGATTTCCATATGATTTTTTTCCATGATATCTGTGTAGCTGTTATCTGCCATAAATTATCGCCTCGGCCTTTTGTACATGTTTTTCAAGATTTTTTAGGAAATGAGAGCTTCGCAGGAAAATACCAATTTCATCATACCGCTTGTCATTTTCCACAAGAGAGTCCTGACCGTAAAAAACATATGCCATAGGAAGCTCCTTTTCAATCTGTATCATCAGATTCCATACGGCAGAGTAAGCCTCAGCCTCAGTCTCCTTGAGTTTTACGGTATCGGGAAGCTCTCGTATCAAGAGTATTCCATCATGCTTTACAATGACCTGCTGCGTGGGAGTCATATGTTCGGAATCATATGTGTGGCTGTAGCGGTAAGCCTGTGCGTAGTAGATATCCTTTTTGTCTGGCATATCGTTGTATATTTCGTGAAAATGTATATAGTTCTTGTCGTGAGATATGTGTTTATACTCGGGCAGCGGATTTCCGTGCTCATCGGTCATGATTATCGGATTTTGATGTCCGTCGGCATTGAACCTGTACGGTATGATATATGAATTGCGCAGCAGATCAAATACGGTGTTGTTGCACAGACACATAAGCAGTGCGGAAAGATCGCGGTTGGTATATGCATTGAAGAGAGCTTTAGCAAATTTTTCTGCCGGAAGTGATACATCAAATTCATCGTTGTAAACCAGATTTTCATTGAAGGTTTCCATAAGCCTGTCACACGCCCATGGATCGTTTAGTATCTTCTGAAACAGCATTTCTGTATGGTCTTCTCTTGGAAACATTGTCTTTTCACTCATTTGAAACACGTCCTTTTCTTATATAATCAATATTTCTCTTTTGAGCATTTATGATTATACAATCATGACTGCAATAAGTAAAAAGTATAATTGATATAATTGAAATATCATAGTATTATATCATTAGTATCTGTGTATTATCGGAAAATATGGCCGGTAAAACGATAATAAAAAGGAGGCTTTGAATATGGATATAAATTTTGAGTACTACAAGATATTTTATTATGTTGCAAAATACTGCAATTTCACAAAGGCTGCGAGGGCGCTCGGAAACAGCCAGCCAAATGTAACCCGCGCCATGAACAATTTGGAGCAGCAGATAAACAGCATACTTTTTATCAGAAATAACAGAGGTGTGCAGCTAACACCGGAGGGAGAGCGTCTGTACGCGCATGTATCTGCAGCGATGTCACAGATACTTGCTGCGGAGGAGGAGCTGTCAGACAGCACAGGACTGTCACACGGAAGCGTATCAATAGGAGCCAGTGAGACAGCTCTAAACATATATCTGCTTGACAGGCTAAAACCTTTTCACATGGCATATCCGGGTATCAGGCTTAAGATATATAATCACTCCACCCCACAGGCTATAAATGCCGTAAAAAATGGCATGATTGATTTTGCAGTGGTATCGACACCGGCTGAGGTGGAGGCCCCTCTTAAGATGATAAAGCTTGGTTCGTTTCAGGAGATTCTTGTGGGTGGAACCACCTTTACTGCACTCGGAAGCCAGACTCTGTCATTAAAGGAGCTGCATAATTATCCGCTTATCGGACTGGGGCGGGAGACCATGACATTTCAGTTTTTTAACAGGCTTTTTATGTCACACGGACTTGAATTTGCGCCTGATACAGAGACCGCAACGACAGATCAGATACTGCCACTTGTGAAAAGTGAGCTTGGTCTTGCCTTTATGCCAAAGCCTATGGCAGAGGCTGCGATAGCAAATCGCGAGATTGTAGAGATAGCTCTGGAGGAGGAGATACCGCAGAGAAATATATGTATGGTATATGATATACATCAACCGATCAGTGCGGCGGCAAGAGAGTTAAAGAAAGTTATATCAGACAGCCATAAGGTGTGATTGGCAGTCGGTGGGATATACATAGGTAACTGGCAGGTTACATATTGCAGCCGGTATGTTACACATTGGCAGGTTTGTAACTTACATCTCGTTTAATACTTTGTTAAAATATAGTCAGGCAGATAAGTTATAAGAATTTATCGGCAGAGTTTTTTAGGAGTATTTTTTAAAATTGGAAGGAGATTTTACACTATGGCTAACAGAATCATGTTAAACGAGACATCTTATCACGGATCAGGTGCAATCCAGGAGATTGCAACAGAGGCAAAGGCGCATGGCTTTAAAAAAGCACTGGTATGCTCTGACCCTGACTTAATCAAATTTGGGGTTACAGCAAAGGTAACAGATATCCTTGATAAGAATGGATTGGAATATGAGCTTTACTCAGAGATTAAGCCAAATCCAACAATCGACAACGTAAAGCATGGCGTAGAGACATTTAAGAAATCAGGAGCTGATTACCTCATTGCAATCGGAGGCGGCTCTTCTATGGATACATCAAAGGCAATCGGTATCATCATCGCAAACCCGGAGTTTGAGGATGTAAGAAGCTTAGAGGGTGTTGCACCTACAAAGAAGCCTTGTGTTCCTATCATTGCAGTACCTACAACAGCAGGAACAGCAGCAGAGGTTACAATCAACTATGTCATCACAGATGTAGAGAGAAAGAGAAAGTTTGTATGTGTGGACCCACATGACATGCCAATCATCGCAATCGTAGACCCAGACATGATGTCATCAATGCCAAAGGGACTTACAGCATCAACAGGTATGGACGCACTCACACATGCTATCGAGGGCTACACAACAAAGGCTGCCTGGGAGATGACAGACATGTTCCATCTCAAAGCAATAGAGATTATTGCAAGATCCTTAAGAAGTGCAGTTGCCAATGAAAAAGAGGGACGTGAGGGCATGGCACTTGGAGAGTACATTGCCGGAATGGGATTCTCAAATGTAGGACTTGGAATCGCTCATTCAATGGCTCATACACTCGGAGCTGTTTATGATACACCACACGGAGTAGCATGTGCTATGATGCTTCCAATCGTAATGGAGTACAATGCAGACTGCACAGGCGAAAAATATCGTGAAATTGCCCGCGCAATGGGAGTAAAGGGTGTAGATGATATGTCTGTAGAGGAGTACAGAAAGGCTGCAATCAATGCTGTAGCGCAGCTCTCTGTAGATGTAGGAATCCCAACAAAGCTTGAAGCTATTAAGGAGGATGACTTAGACTTCCTCGCAGAGTCTGCTCACGCGGATGCATGTGCACCTGGAAATCCAAAGAATGCAAGTGTTGAGGATTTGAAGGCTCTTTTCCGTAAGATTATGTAATTCTGCAACAGCTTACAGGGATGTAAAAATCCGGGAACTGTCAATTGACAGCATTCCCGGATTTTTAACGCTGATATAACTATTAAGACTACCGTGCACATTTGTAAAAACGCACGATACTTGTTCTAAATGGTTCTGAATATTACCCTGAATTATATCAGGTTTACCTCGCGAAATACGTCGGCAAGCTCCTTTGGCATAGCATCAGCGAGCAGTCCGGCAAGCTCCTGAGGGGTGAAGTTTTTATTGCCAAGCACCCATTGTGTTGTCATAAAGACAGAGCCCTGACAGTACATCTCAAGCTGGAACAATAGCTTGTCGGATATTTTCCGGTGGCTTTTTCCCTCAATCTGGTCAATATAAAACTGACGAATCAGCTCAAAATCATGTTCCTTTAGATTGTTCTGCTCATCATTTTTAAAAGCAGCCTTAAAGAAAAGGTGCTCCATCCGGATATATTCAAATTTTTTAACAAGGCTTTCGTACACGGTACTGCCCTCACCCATCTGGTGAAAGGATTCAATCAGTATCTTATCAAAATACCAGTTTATCAGGTCATATTTGTCCTGAAAATTTCTGTAAAAGGTTTGTCTGGTCACACCACATGTATCGCAGATTTCCTTAACCGTAATTTTCTCGACAGGAGAGGAAAACATGCATTCCTTCATGGCATTGGCCAGCTTGTATTTTATATCGTTGTTCATCTTTTCTCCAAATTATAATGTAGATATCTAATGAGCCTTAAGCTTTGGCATATGCCTTAACATCTACTGAAACCATATTGGTAAAAGCATTGGTATATTTTTATCCACTTCTCTACAGTGTATATATAACATATGATACGCATAAATTCAATGCATGTAAACAGAATACATATAAATTATATATGTATAAATATAGTGTATATAAACTATATATTGTTGTTTATATTTTAGTATGATCA
>OHNI01000389.1_pt1 | contig 15212 bp, 12 predicted proteins | sample 1569501 | NCBI WGS metagenome assembly OHNI01 (sample SAMEA3879542, study PRJEB24766) | human gut metagenome | biome: human-associated habitat; feature: feces | place: USA | collected 1985/1987
TCAGCGTAACCGCCATCTCATTGCCAACTTTGACCGTCTTGACATCTTCAAGTACACTGAACCGGTCATCCATAAGCTTCTGTAAATATTTATACTTAAATACTACAAAATACTTGTCTTTTTCGATTTTGCGGACAAGCGCGTCCATCTTTGAGAAATACTGGTTCACTTTCCTGTCGACAAGCGCAATCAGAAGCGAACGCTTCACATCCTCGATACTGTCAAGTGCTTCGTCATAGTTATCAATATAAACAAGTGCCGATACCTGCTTCTGATCCAGATTTTCCTGCTTGCAATGCTGCAGTTCGGTCTCATCAAACAGATACAGTGCCGTCAGGAATTCATCGGAATCCTTCACGTCAATTTCCTTGCTCTCCTCCATGATATCGTCAAAATAAATACGATTCAGGGAAATCCGGAAAATGCGCTCCTTTTTTTCAATCGTAATATTCTGTGCATCTTCGTGTTTCTGAAGAAACTCACGGGTAATATTGGAAAAAAGGGTTGTAATTGATTTATGATAGTTTCTCCCCACTCCCGTCAGCTCGGAAAAGCGTTCATTCACCCAAAGAATTTTTCCTGTATAGTCCAACAGCGCATATGGAATTTCAAACTCATTCAAAAGTTTTTTCTGTACCGTTGCATACTGTGTGGCAAAATTGATAATCTCATTTGCAAGCCGCGGTCTGGTATTATAATATAATCCCAGTTCCAGTACAAAATAGATAGCAATAAATACCGTCAGCAAAAAGCCTGCCGTCACATCGTAAAAATAAAGCCCCACATCTGCGAGTGTCATCGGGATCGTCAGCCACAATGGCCAGCAGAGATACGATCTCAGTTTTCCCTTAAACCGAACCTTTGATTTCATTTACGCTCCTGTTCTTTCCACATCATCGCCCAACTGTGGAATATACCCCCACATCAATAATCTATAGTATAACATTTTCCCTGTGCAAAATAAAGACCTTACTGAGATAACAAAAACTGCCCCATTTTCATGGAGCAGTTTCGTCCAATGCATCACAGATGTATCTGTGTTATCCGTTTTCTTTTGCAATTTCCACAATGGATTTGCTCAGTCCTGCAATCCCCTGAATATCCGATGGGATAATAATCTTGGTTGCCTGACCGTCTGCTGCCTTGGCAAATGCCTCCAGACTCTTAATCTGAAGTACCGCATTATCCGGAGCAGCTTCTTTGAGCATACGCAGACCATCTGCATTGGCCTGCTGGATCTTTAATGTAGCCTCTGCCTGACCTTCTGCCTCTTTGATGGTTGCTTCCTTCTGTGCCTCGGCACGCAGGATTGCAGCCTGTTTTTCAGCCTCTGCATCGAGAATTGCAGACTCCTTATTTCCTTCTGCAACCAGAATTGTAGATTTTTTCTCACCTTCTGCACGCAGAATGGCTTCACGCCGCTCGCGCTCTGCCTTCATCTGTTTCTCCATGGCATCCTGAATTGCCTTTGGCGGAATAATGTTCTTTAACTCCACACGATTTACTTTGATACCCCACGGATCTGTTGCCACATCCAGCGTTGCACGCATCTTGGTGTTGATGGTCTCACGCGATGTCAGTGTCTCATCCAGTTCCAGATCACCAATGATATTACGAAGCGTCGTAGCAGTCAGATTTTCAATTGCCATGATTGGATTTTCCACACCGTATGCATACAGCTTTGGATCCGTGATCTGAAAATATACAACCGTATCAATCTGCATTGTTACGTTATCTTTTGTGATTACCGGCTGTGGTGGGAAATCAACCACCTGTTCCTTCAACAATACCCTTTTTGCAATACGGTCAATAAACGGCACCTTAAAATGCAGCCCTACCGACCATGTGGTAAGATACCCTCCAAGTCTCTCCACAACTACCGCATGCGCCTGTGGAACAATTTTCACACAGTTCACAATAACGACCAATGCAATGATCACTACAATGAGAATTACAACAGGCATAACTTTTTCCTCCTTTACCTATACCTTTTCTACTATAAGTTTGACACCACTGATTGCCAGAATTTTTGCTTCTTCTCCCGGTTCAATGATCTCATTATCATTACGGGTACGTACCGTCCACTCCTGTCCATGAACAACTGCCATCCCGGTCTGATCCATATTACTGACGCGCTCGGAAATCCGTATATTTTCCCCAATCAGGCTATCCGCGTTTGTTCTTTGCATTTTGGCATTTACATATTTACGCGCCCACGGTCTTGTCGCAGCAAGCAAAAGAATGGATACCACTAAGAATACCAGGAACTGCACCACCGGATTTACCCCTGCCATTGCCATAACCAGTGCCGCAAGTGCACCTGCGGCAAACCATATGCACGTTAGTCCGATTGTTGCAAGTTCTCCCAGAACAAACACAATCAAAAGTACTATCCAAAGCAATTCATACGGATTCATCGCTCTTATAATTATCATAGACTCTCCCTCTTTTCTGCCACTTTTTTATTTTAGCGGATGCACAGAATACATACCGGCATTTTCCATCCGGATCACAAATGCTTTTGCAAATCCGGCTGCTTTTGCATAATGCTGAATCTGTGGCTGTTGCACCAGTTTTAAGTCCCATCCGTGCATCTGCACGATTTTTGACACGATGGAAAGTCCAAGTCCGTTTCTCCCATCGCTTACCCGCGCTTTGTCCCCACGCGTAAAAGGATCAAACAAATGCTGCGCCTGTTCCTCTGGAATCAGAATTCCGCTGTCTGCCACCAATACATAAATCCGCTCCAGCTCCCTATAAGCAAACAGTCCGATTCTTGTTCCCTTTGGATTGTGCTGCATGGCATTTGTCAGAAGGTTTGTCACTACACGGGATAACTGAAGTTCATCCGCCCAGACCGGTATCGTTTCCTCCGGAATATCTGCTGTCAGTGTCATTCCGTTTTCTTCCATCTCTGCATACAGCATTGCCGCATTTTCTCTGAGAAGTTCACACAAATCAAGTGTTTTTCCATTTAATGCAAACCCTTCACTATCTAGTTTTACATATTCAAACAGCAAATTGATCAGATTTCCGATCCGAACCGATTTATTCTGGATGGCGTTCAGATATTCCTGCTGTTTTTCCGGTTCCTGTACCATATGATCCGCCAATGCTTTTGCGTAACCGGATACGGTCGTGACCGGTGTCCGAAGATCATGTGCGATATCGGAAAGCATCAGATTCCGCTTGCGGTCAAACTCTCTCTGCTGCTGTTCGCGCTCCTCCTGGATCTGATGAAATTCCGCCATCACAATCCGCGCGAACGTTATCGCACCCAAAATATAAGGAAGCAGCATACACACCATTAACAGCAGAAGAACCACAAACAGCAGGATGGCTTTCCATCCTTCCATCTCCTGTACGACGACGGAACTCCTTGTCGCCGGAAGTGCATTGCCCAGCCAGTCCTGTAATCGTTCCCCTGTCCACTGCATCATTCCCTGCAGCGGTGATGGCAAAAGCATCCGGACGGCATTTACTATCAGCAATAACAGAACACATATGATAAAAATAAACAGATCCGTCTTTCCAACGGATGACTGCCTCTGGTAATTCGGGAAAAAGACTTTCATTACCACAGGCATAACCGCCTGACTGATCAGGAAACTGATCAGCGACTGTGCAATCGTTACCAATACAAGGATATAAATAAACCGTTTGATCAAAAACGCCTGTAAATCACGCATTGCTATTTCTCCAGTCGATAGCCCAATCCGCGGATGGTTCGAATATAAGCTGCCGGGTCTTCATCAAGTTTTGCCCTCAGCTTGCTGATGCAGACCATAATATTATTGTCTGCAACCACATAAGTGTCACCCCATCCCTGTTCATAGATCTGTTGTTTTGTAAACACTTTTCCCGGATGCTTCATAAATAACTCCATGATCCGGTACTCTACCGAAGTCAGTTCAATCGGTTCTCCATTTTTTTTGAGTACGCAGCCTTCCGGATCCAGTTCCAGATCCCGGACAGTCAGTATATTGGATGACAGTTCCGCTGTCCCCAGCGCATAAAACCGACGGATATTTGAATTGACACGTGCTACTGCCTCCAAAGGATTGAACGGTTTTGCCAGATAATCATCTGCCCCGAGATTTAACCCCAGAATCTTCTCGGAATCCGCATCCTTTGCCGAAAGTATCATAACGGGAATATTGCTTGTTTTACGTAATTCCTGCAACACATGGTATCCGTCCATCTCCGGCATCATAATATCCAACAGACACAGATCCACATGTTCTTTCTTCAGCAGTTCCAGTGCCTGCTTCCCGTTTTCTGCCTCAATAATCTGATAATTTTCATTTTCCAGATACAGCCGGAGAAGCGTTCGTATCTCCGGCTCATCATCTGCAATTAAAATCGTATAATTCATACATTCTCCTGCCGGAAAGGTGAATTCACCGAATCCTCCTGCTGTGTAAATCCGTTTGAACCAGCCGGGTTTGCATAGCACAGTGCCTCATACAGTGCGGCATGTGTTGCATTCACATATGGTGACACATAAAAGATTGCAAGAATTCCAAGTGTCAGTCCGGATAAAATGTACCATCCGATAAAGGACAGATCCAAAACAAATGCTTTCCATTTCTGTCCCTGCATCATACGCTTGCTTTCCGCAAATGCCTGCTCTTTGGTCATCTGCGGGTTATCTGCCAGAAGGTACGGAATCATCATATATTCATATGCTTTTACAATACCCGGAATGATAAAAAGCAATGACCATAAAACCGTAAACAGATCACGGAAAAACATTGTCTTTGCAACATTCCTGTAATTATTGTCAAATCCATATCCAATGTTCCCAATCTGTGCCGGCTCGTTTAAGTTGCGGATAAAGAATCTCCTGCATCCAACCTCCAACGGATTTATGATAAATACATCAACCAGAAGTATAAGGACAAAAATCACCAGAAAAACAACTATGAGTATGCCGATGGCGATCGCTGCTGCGACCATACCGCCCATCATTCCCCTGTTTCCTGCTTTCAGTCCGTCCTTAAAGCCTTCTTCAAGCCCAGCCTCAAAATCGCGTAGTGAACCATCATCACTGTCATAACTGCTGTCATAATCATAGGAACTGCCTGCCTGATTATCCGATCCATGTAAGGAACCGGTTGCACTGCTGATGTTGCCCGAAGCAGCTCCGCTTCCCCCTGCAATCAGTGTCAGCAACAGGCTGATCAGAATACATTTCCAATAATTTCGTTTAAATGTTGCTTTCGCCCTTCCCTTTAATTGTGCGCGACTCCACATATCAAATTCCTCCATTTCCTTTTGATGATATCATCATAACACCAAATCCTTATCTTAAAAATCGCTGCACCTTAACGTTACCTTAACAACGTGTATTTAATTTGCCTGTTTCTTCTTCGGCAAAAGAAGGCTCAACAGAAGGGAAACAACAAACACTCCTGCCACGGCATTTCCATTGAAGATATCTCCCACTTCTTTCGGAAATGCGGAAAAGAAGTTGCCGGATGTCTGTGTCAGTCCAACCCCGATACAAAAAGAAAGGGAAACAATAATCATTGTACGGTCATTAAATTCGCAATTTTTTAACATTTTGATCCCCTCATACATGATTGAACCAAACATCATAACGGTACATCCGCCAAGCACTGCCTGCGGCAGTGAATTAAAAAATGCTCCGAGTGGCGGGAACAAAGAAGCAAGAATTAAAATCAGTGCCCCAATAAAAATCGTAAAACGGTTGATCACCCTTGTCATGGTAACCAGTCCGACATTCTGGCTGAACGATGTCAGTGGCAGGCATCCAAAGCATCCGGAAATTGCACTGGAAAATCCATCCACGGCAAGTGAGCCCTGAAGTTCCTCCATTTTAAGGTCACGTCCAAGTGCTCCGGTACACACAGCAGTTGTCGCGCCAGTTGTCTCTGCTGCAGAAACCAGAAAAACAATCGCAATGGTTAAAAAGGCTCCAAGATTAAATACCGGCTTGTGACTGGTAAAAAACACAAGTTTTGGAATGCTGAAAAATCCTACCTGATCAATGGTCTCCTGAATTCCGGAGAAATCCACCATAGGTGCTATCCCTGCAACCGTAAATATAATAGAAAGAATATATCCGAAAATAAGTCCTACCAGAATATTCAGATTCTTATAAACGCCCTTTAACACATATCTTGCCACCAGACACACGATAAGGGTCAGGGCACCTACCAGCAGATGATACCATGCCCCGAACCAGAGCTGCACTGCAGACGATCAGGACGGGTGCCAGATTTGCTACAAACATGGCAAGCACATGTTGAAGGCCAAACGGAATTGCTTTTCTCATGTATAGACAAAAACAGTTTATCATCTTATTGCCCATAGTGTCAAACAGGATTTCCCGGTTGCGGTATAATTATCATCTGTGCTATACTATGAACAATTAGCGTGTGAAAGCGTACAAAAGAGGAGGATTTATTTATGACATCTGCACAAATATGCATCATGATTGCCATTATCGTATACCTTATTGGTATGATCTATATTGGTTTCCGATGTTCCAAGAAAAACAACAGTACTGACGATTTCTATCTGGGTGGCAGAAAACTCGGTCCTTTCGTAACCGCGATGAGTGCCGAAGCTTCCGACATGAGCAGCTGGCTTCTGATGGGACTTCCGGGCGTTGCTTACCTCACCGGAATTTCAGATGCCGGATGGACAGCAATCGGACTGGCTGCCGGTACATACATTAACTGGCTGATCGTTGCCAAACGTATCCGCCGCTATACGCACACTTGCAACAATTCCATTACCATCCCATCGTTCTTCAGCAACCGCTATCGCGATGAAAAAAAGATGCTGCAGGTCATTGCTGCTATTTTTATTGTTATCTTTTTTATTCCTTATACGGCCTCTGGATTTGCCGCATGCGGAAAACTTTTTTCCAGCTTATTCGGGGTAAAGTATCTGACCGCCATGATCATCAGTGCTATCGTAATTGTGGCATACACGACACTTGGCGGATTTCTTGCTGCTTCCACAACGGACTTTATCCAGAGTATCATCATGTCGGTTGCTCTGATTGTAGTTCTGATCTTTGGTGTAGAAACTGCTGGCGGTATCGGTGCCGTTATCCACAACGCCTCCGAGCTTCCGGGATATCTCTCCATGACACTTTCCTATGATGTAAACACCGGAAAGGCCGCTCCTTACAGTGCCCTGACCATTGTTTCCACTGCCGCATGGGGACTTGGATATTTCGGTATGCCGCATATCCTGCTCCGCTTTATGGCAATCGAGGATGAGAAAAAACTGAAACTGTCCCGCCGCGTTGCAACCATCTGGGTCGTAATCTCCCTGTTCGTTGCCGTCTTTATCGGTGTGATCGGTTATACCATGAGCAAAGTCGGCGCACTGGAGATGCTGACCGGATCGAATTCCGAAACCATTATCGTAAAAATTTCCGCCCTGCTCTCCCAGCACGGTGTGATATTTGCCCTGCTTGCGGGTGTGATTCTCGCCGGCATTTTAGCTTCCACCATGTCCACTTCGGACTCGCAGCTGCTGGCTGCATCTTCTGCGGTTTCTTCCGACATTCTCGGTGCTTTCCGCAAAGATTCTTCCAACAAAAATGGAAGCATGGCAGCCGCAAGAATTACACTCCTTGTAATTTCTGTCGTTGCCGCATTCATTGCCAGAAATCCGGACAGTTCCGTATTTGCCATCGTTTCTTTCGCCTGGGCTGGATTCGGTGCCGCATTCGGACCGGTTGTTCTGTTTTCCCTGTTCTGGAAACGTACCAGCAAATGGGGCGCACTTGTCGGTATGGTCTGCGGTGGTTCCATGGTATTTATCTGGAAATACCTGATCCGCCCACTTGGTGGTATCTGGAACATCTATGAACTGCTTCCTGCATTCCTGATTGCCTGCGCTGCGATCGTAATCGTCAGTCTGCTGACACCAAAACCTTCCAAAGAAATCGAAGAGGAATTTGACCGGGTCGCACAGATGAAATAAATCTTTTAACTTTGTATACCAAAAATGTCGGTAGATATCTGACAGATATCTACCGACATTTTTAATTTTTATTTTCAATTATGCTTTGATCCTAGCGGCGGATCTTTACAGACTTCACACTGCTGTATGGACTGTAATACTTTGTTCCATCTACAGTAACATAGCTGCGGATCTTGTAATAATAAGTTCCTTTGGTGAGTTTTGCCCTTGTATAAGACTGCATCTCACCATCTTTTGTAGCCGCAATCTTCTTGTATCCATAATCATATGCTCCCTTGGAGCGGTAGATTTCATAGCCGGTAACGGAAGTACCTGGCAGCCATGTGATACGGACTTTTGATCCGTGTGCACGCAATCTTGTGATAACCGGCTTCTCCGGCTTAATAATAAAGCTTGTCTTTGCAGATCCCGTATAATTACCGGTTCCCACTACCATAACAGCAGCTTTTCCCGGTGCACCATTGTCACTATAATTCAGATAGTAATCCGAACCTTCTTTTAAAACAATGTTATTTAATGTAACGGTAACTTCCGGTTTTACGGAAGATCCCGTATATCTTTGTGCTGCAATCTTACTGATCACCGCATTTGCAAGGTTATTGGATGAAACCGTTGTATTTCCGTTCCCATGATTTACGATACGGAAATAAACCGTCCGGCTTCCATAATAATTTCCGATTCCGTTAATTGTAACGGATGCTGTGCCGATATTGCGGTTGTTGCTGTAAGTAAGTGTATAATCTCTTCCCTCGTACAGATAGCCGCCATTCAGCCATACCGATACAGACGGACGAATATCATATCCGGTGTATGTCTGATCAACGATTGTACCTACCGAAGCATTTGGAATATAGTACGAATAGGTATTATTGCTGTTATTGGCTCCTGTTACCTGAACCGGAATCTGCAGAGGAATTCTTCCATCCGGACGATTCAGTGTCAGTGTTGTGGAACCTACAGTATTTGCGATCAGTTTTGTTCCGCTGATATAGGCAACCGCAGTATTGGATACATACATATTCAGTCCCTGTACAATCGGACAGTTTGCATTGCTTGGCCAGTGATTAGATACTTTAATGTTTTCATAGCATCCAGATAAATCAATGGTCTGACCCGCAGACATCTGAATGTAATTTCCAATGGATGACGGAACAACAATCTGATCTGAGGTAATATTGCTTTCCGCAATCTGAATATTGTTTACCGTTGTCGTCTGGTTGTTCGGTGTTGTATAGGATGTTCTGGTTACCGTGTTGGCAAATTCCTCTACCCAGTAGTGATATCCATTGTAATATACATGTCCGATTCCGACAGCAGTAAACTGGCTGTTTAACATATTTCTACGCTGTTCCTGCCCGGAATAATTTGCATTGTCTTCCCGCATTGCGTTGTGAAGTGCAGATGCGGAAGAATAATTCACACCGATATTCTCTGCATACACTCCCGCATAGACACCGTTTTCACTGTAAGCAGTATAATAATTTGTGCCATTTGGTCTGGTGTGTGAATACGAAAGTGCAATCTCTGCTGCACGTTTCATGGCTACCTGCTCCAGTGCATAGTCGTAAGTAAGCGGCTGCAGATTATTACAATATGTCTTCGTGTAATTGTTTGCATCCCAGTACCATGCATCGGATGAATTTCTGCGCATACTGTTGATCATGCCATAGACGTTTCTGGCATCCGTCTGTCCGTATGTAACCTGAATACTTACGTTCCGTGTACCGGTTGTTGCAGCCATCACATTGCCCGCATACCCCAGTGGAAGCAGTGAAACAATCAGGACAAACGCAAGCAGACGCCTGAGTACATTGTGCGTTTTGGTTTTTCTCATAATCTTGATCCCTTCCTTTATTTTAAAATTTTGTTATCCCTATTGTACGCTTTTTAGCGGCTTCCCGCAATGATAATTTCATAAAGTTTGCTTGACAAGCATAACAGAAAAGCTATACTCTAATTAGCAAACAGGTGGGTGCGCAACTCGTTTCTGCGGGCTGTCGTTTTGTCGGGGACACCGTTCGCAATTTCTAGTCTGCCTAAGAGGGAATCTTCGAAACGTTTATTACGCCCACTCCCCATTTGTCTTGATATTTACTTTATTTTCAATATGTCACTCTGTGACTGCGCAAATAGAACCGTGGGCGCGCTTATTCGAAGTTTCCCTCTAAGGCAGACACGAACCCGCTCAGACGGTGTCCCCGGCAGACCGACAGACCGCAGAAACAGTCGAAGCGATGCCCGGACACAAAAATTAAAGCAGAAGCGGATTCCTGTAAATTCGTAATTCTGGATAATTGCGCGTCCGACCGTGTAAGCGGCGGCAGGCGCAAGGAGAGCGTTTCACAATCGCCTATGACAGGTTATTTTAGTAGTATAACATAGGAAATTCATTGACACCACCCACTTTTTTACCTATAATGTACGAGAAACGTTATGATTAAATTTTTGTAAAATGAGGAAGAAAAAATGGAATTAATGTATTCAAGCACCAGAAATGATAAAGTAAAACTGACTGCATCCCAGGCAATTTTAAAGGGTCTGGCAGATGATGGAGGACTTTTTGTACCGGAGCGTATCCCGGCACTGGATGTCCCGATGGATACACTTGCAGATATGTCCTATCAGGAGACTGCTTATGAAGTCATGAGCCGTTTCTTTACGGATTTTACAGAAGATGAGTTAAAGGATTGTATCAAAAAAGCATACGACAGCAAATTTGATACGCCGGAGATCGCACCGCTGGTAGATGCGGACGGTGCTTATTATCTGGAACTGTTCCATGGTCCGACAATTGCATTTAAGGATATGGCACTTTCCATTCTGCCACATCTTTTGATTACCTCTGCAAGAAAAAATCAGGTGAAAAATGATATTGTTATTTTAACAGCGACATCCGGAGATACCGGAAAAGCTGCCCTTGCAGGATTTGCAGATGTGGAAGGCACAAAGATTGTTGTATTTTATCCGAAGAACGGTGTCAGCCCGATCCAGGAAAAGCAGATGATCACACAGAAAGGTGCAAATACCTGTGTGGTTGGAATCCACGGAAACTTTGATCAGGCACAGACCGGTGTGAAGAAGATGTTTAATGATACTGCACTTGAAGCAGAACTTGATGTTGCAGGTTATCAGTTCTCATCTGCAAATTCCATCAATATCGGACGTCTGATTCCTCAGGTGGCATATTATGTATATGCATATGCAAAATTATATAAAAATGGTGCAATTGCAAAAGATGAAAAGATCAACGTTGTTGTTCCAACCGGAAATTTCGGAAATATCCTTGCTGCTTTTTATGCAAAGAATATGGGACTTCCAATTGCAAAACTGATCTGTGCATCCAATGAGAACAAAGTATTGTATGATTTCTTCTCCACCGGAACATACGACAGAAACCGTGATTTCATTCTTACAAGTTCTCCATCCATGGATATTCTGATTTCTTCCAATCTGGAGCGTCTGATTTACCGTATTGCCGGAAACGACGCAGAAAAGAATACAAAGATGATGGAAGAACTTTCCACAGACGGAAAATATGCAATCACGGACGAGATGCGTGCACAGCTTGCTGATTTCTACGGAAATTATACAAGCGAGGAAGAGACTGCAAAGACCATCAAAAAAATATATGAGGATACCGGATATATCATTGATACCCATACAGCAGTTGCGGCAGGGGTATACGATAAGTATAAGAAGGATACCGGGGATACCGAGACAAAGACCGTGATTGCCAGCACGGCAAGTCCGTTTAAGTTTACCCGAAGCGTTATGGATGCGATTGATCCGAAATATGATGCTATGGGTGACTTTGAGCTGGTAGATGAGCTTTCCAGAATCGGAAATGTCAAAGTCCCACAGGCGATCGAAGAGATCCGTACCGCACCGGTACTTCATGATACGGTATGTGAAGTGGAAGAAATGCCACAGGTTGTTAAAAAATTCCTTGGTGTTTAAAATACATATGAAAAGAGGACAAAGATTATGAAAAAGAAATTGATTTCGCTTTTACTTGTTTCTGCCATGGCAGCTGCAACAGCAGGCTGCGGTTCATCCGTACCTGCCAACAGTGTGAACTCCAGAGATGATCTTCCTGGGAAAAAAATCGGAGTACAGCTCGGTACAACCGGAGATTCGGATGCCACAGAGTATGAAAAGAATGATGGCAGTACGGTAGAACGTTACAATAAAGGCGCAGATGCCATTCAGGCATTAAAAACAGGAAAGATTGACTGTGTGATCATTGATCAGCAGCCGGCAGAAGCTTTTGTTGAAAAAAATGATGATTTAAAGATTTTATCCGATACGTTTGATCCGGAAGAGTATGCCATCTGTATTGCCAAAGGCAATTCGGATCTGACCGATAAATTTAACAGCGCGATTGAAGAACTGCAAAAGGATGGAACCATTGATTCCATCACCAGCAATTATATCGGAGATGAGGCTGGAAAGCATCCATATGAGACACCGGACGGAACCGAGTATCCAAACGGAACACTTACTATGGCAACCAATGCGCAGTTTGATCCATACGAATATTATGACGGAGATCAGATTGTAGGAATTGATGCAGATATTGCAAAAGCAATCTGTGATAAACTCGGATATGAGCTGAAGATTGAAGATATGGAGTTTGATGCGATCATCGCAGCGGTATCTTCCGGAAAAGCTGATTTTGGTGCTGCCGGAATCACGGTAGCTGAGGATCGTAAGAAAAATATTGACTTTACGGATACCTATACAAAGGCTTGTCAGGTAATCGTTGTAAGAAACAAATAATTTGTTTCGGAGGATAAACAGTGAGTGATTTTATTGCAAAATTTCAACAGGATTTTATAGAGAGCGACCGTTATCTGTATCTGCTGCGTGGGCTGGGGAATACATTGCTGATTGCAGCCCTTGCGGTTATTCTGGGAATTGTTCTTGGATTTCTGGTTGCAATTATCCGGTCTACACATGACAAGCATGGCGGACTGAATATCCTGAATTTTATCTGTAAAGTGTATCTGACCATATGGCGGGGAACCCCGACGATGGTGCAGCTGCTGATCATGTATTATATTATTCTCGTTGCACTGGATAATAAGATTCTGGTTGCAGTGATTGCGTTCGGATTGAATTCGGCGGCTTATGTGGCAGAGATTGTCCGTTCCGGAATTATGTCTGTGGATGAGGGACAGTTTGAGGCCGGACGAAGCCTTGGGTTGAATTACACCCAGACCATGCGGCTGATCATTCTTCCTCAGGCATTTAAAAATGTCCTTCCGGCGCTGGCAAATGAATTTATTACACTTTTGAAAGAGACATCCATCAGTGGATACATTGCAATTCCGGATCTGACAAAAGGCGGTGACATTATTCGAAGCCAGACATATGATGCGTTTCTTCCGTTATTCGGCGTTGCGGTCATTTATCTGGTACTGGTAATGATCCTTACGGCAGGAGTACACAAACTGGAAACGAGGTTGCGGACAAATGAGCGATAACAAAAATGTATTGATCGAAGTGAGAGGTCTTTGTAAATCTTTTGATCATGTTAAGGTATTAAACGGAATATCAACAACGATTTCGCAGGGAGAGGTTGTTGCAATTATCGGACCGTCGGGATGCGGAAAATCTACGTTTCTGCGCTCCATGAATCTTCTGGAAAAACCAACCTCCGGTTCCATTCTTTTTGAGGGAACGGATATTACGGATTCTTCCGTTGACATCAATAAAATGCGTCAGAAAATCGGAATGGTGTTTCAGCAGTTTAATCTCTTTCCCAACCATACCGTAAAAGGGAATATCATGCTTGCCCCGGTACAGACCGGGCTCATGACAAAAGAAGAGGCTTCGAAACGTGCAGATGAACTGCTGGTACGCGTAGGGCTTTCGGATAAAGCGGATGTCTATCCTGCAATGCTTTCCGGAGGACAAAAGCAGCGTATTGCGATTGCGCGTGCACTTGCTATGAATCCGGATGTGATGCTGTTTGATGAGCCGACTTCTGCACTTGATCCGGAAATGGTAGGAGAAGTTCTTGAACTGATGAAAGATCTGGCAAAAGAGGGAATGACAATGATTATAGTTACACATGAGATGGGATTTGCCAGAGAGGTTGCCAACAGGGTAATCTTTATTGATGACGGTCAGATACTAGAGAGTGCTCCGCCTCAGGAGTTCTTTTCCAACCCTAAGAATCCGCGTCTCAAGGAGTTTTTATCAAAAGTTCTTGCGTAGCAAGAGCTTTTTGTTCTTGCGTAGCAAGAGCTTTTTGTTCTTACATGGCAAAGGTTTTTGTGACAGTTGTACACACTATAAATGCATTTTCAGAAGATAACGATAGGGCGGTGTGTGCGGGTAAGGAGATATATACTCCTGTAGCTGCATAGCTGCCTGAAAGGTTAGGAATGTAAGGTATGGGAAGCTTAACAACCGGAACGTAAAGAAAAGAGGGATAATATGGCATTTGTTGAGTGCAGGCATGTGAAGAAGACGTATCAGATGGGAGAAGTGACTATTACGGCGCTTCAGGATGTGAATTTTGAGATTGAGAATGGAGAGTTCTGCGTCATTGTCGGAGCCTCGGGAGCTGGAAAGACAACTATTTTAAATATTATCGGTGGCATGGATACGCTTACGGAGGGCGAGGTAATTCTTGATGGAAACAGAATATCGGACTACAAGCCTAAGCAGCTTACAACCTACAGAAGATATGATATTGGCTTTGTGTTCCAGTTCTATAATCTTGTACAGAATCTTACTGTCAAAGAAAATGTTGAACTGGCAACGCAGATATGTAAAAAGCCTCTTGATATTGTTAAGACAATAGAAGCTGTGGGATTATCTGACAGAATAGGAAATTTTCCGTCACAGTTATCAGGTGGTGAACAGCAGAGAGTTGCCATTGCAAGAGCACTTGCAAAGAATCCTAAGATGCTTTTATGCGATGAACCTACAGGAGCGCTTGATATTAATACAGGAAAAACCATTCTTAAGCTTTTAAGTGATATGTGTAAGAAGAATGGAATTACTGTTGTTGTTATAACACATAATCAGGCAATTTCAGCAATGGGAGATAAAGTTATTAAGATAAAGAATGGTATCGTTGACAGTGTTGTTATTAATGACAATCCTGTTTCAGTAGACGAGATAGACTGGTAATACTATGGAGGCTTGTACAATATGGGAAAATCAGTGTGGAAAGATCTCTTTCGTGAGATTAAGAGAACATTTGGAAGATTTATAGCTATATTTGC
>OHNI01000407.1_pt1 | contig 14860 bp, 13 predicted proteins | sample 1569501 | NCBI WGS metagenome assembly OHNI01 (sample SAMEA3879542, study PRJEB24766) | human gut metagenome | biome: human-associated habitat; feature: feces | place: USA | collected 1985/1987
AAAACAACCCGTTTCCGCCGTTTTCAAGCGTTTTTGCAAAAGATTCTGTGGGCAAATCAAAGTCGTCGCTTAAAGAAAACACTTCGTTTCCTATACGTAAAACCACGTTGAGATAATCGTCGGAAAGAGCCGAGTCGCTAATTATTCTTTCAAAATCGAGCTTTTTCTCTTCGTAAGAAACATTTTGAGACAACTCGCTTATTCTCTCGTTTTGCACGATACGCGTATATCCGTAATTTATCTCGTTGAGAACGTCCGTAAACTCCGATTGAACGTCTTTGTGCGACGCAACGACATCGTTTTCGACGTATTTGTTGGTGTAAACTTGCGCAATTATCTGCACGGCAACAAGCAATACCGTAAACAGTATTGCAAGCAAAAGCGTAAACGCAAAAGCAAACTTTTGATTAAGCGTTCTCTTTTTCGTGTTGCTTCTTGACGTACTCACTCGGGGAACAGCCCTCCACTTTTCTGAAAACCTGACCAAAATATTTCATATCCGCATAGCCAACGAGCTCGGCAATCTCGTACACGCGATGTTTTTCTTCTCTGAGAAGGCGTTTCGCAACCATTATTCTATACTCGGTAAGACAGGTATTGAACGTCTTGCCCAATTCTTTTTTGAAAAGGTGCATAAGATAACTTTCCGAAACGAAAAGATGATCCGCAACGACTTTTATCTTCAAATTACATTCTTTGTAATGCTCGGATACGTACTGTAGCGCATCGACGATATGTTTCTTGTACGTTTTAGTATCCTCATCGCTCGGCACGTTGACGCTGTTTATGGACGCAAACAATTTGTTGTATGCAAGAAATTTTGCGGTGCCGAAAGCCGTGCTTATTTCGGGCACGCTTTCAAAAACCTTACTTATGCCGATAGTTACGAGAATTTTGCTCTGTTTTTCGTATGCGCGGAGCACTTCGCGCAGTTTTCCTTCGAGAAGATCCACTTCCTTCACGTCCGTGGCAAAAGCGACCCTCTTACCAGTTCTGGAATATATCGTTTCGTGGTCGCCCAGCATATCGAGAACGCCCTTTTGCAAGACCGCAAGTGCCTTGCCCACTTTCTCGTCGGTATCAACGTCGTCGGTTGAAACGTCGGCCTTGCAATACACAACGACGCCCTTATCTATGATAGGAAGGTCGTAAAGCGCAAGTTTAGAATATACACTATCGTCTATTTCCCCGTGGAATATGTCGTCTACGAGTTTTTGTTTTATTACAGGAAGACTTATGTCAACGTCGGCAAGCAATCTCTCTTGCTTTCTTCTCTTTTCAAGTTTTTCGCATGCAGTTTTTACCGTCGCAATCAACTCTTCGTTATCAATCGGTTTGAGCAGATATCTGAAAACGCCCGCTTCCAACGCGCTTTTTGCGTATTCAAAATCGTTGTATCCCGACAGCATAATCGTCATACCATCAAAGTTTTCTTCATGCAATGTCTTCACCATTTCCACTCCGCTCATAACGGGCATTTTGACGTCGCTTATCACGACGTCCGGATTCAACGCGCGGATTTTTTCAAGTCCGTCTTTCCCGTTCACAGCGGTGGCAACGACTTCCACTCCTTGCTCTTTCCAATCCACCGTTTCGGTGATTCCAAGCCTTACGAGATATTCGTCGTCGACAACTATCATTTTATACATAGCCTTTCGCTCCGATTTGATACGATTATTTTAACATACGTCGCATGTTTTTTCAATACGAAAATGCTTTCGCTTCGCTTTTAAGCCGAATATTCTCCGCACTTCCGTTGAACAACGACGAAAGAGCGCGGAAGAAATTCCGCGCTCTTTCAAATCGAATTTCAAAAACGCTTTGCGTTTTTAATTCTTATTTTTTCTTTTTCTTGCTCACGAACACAACTACTACTGCAATGATTGCTACAACTGCAAGACAGCCGATGACAATACCTGCGATTGCGCCTGCGTCGAGACCGGTGTTTTCTGCAGGAACATCGTTTTGCGGTGCTGCCGCAACGGTGACGTTCTGCGTATAAACGGTCTTGTTGTCGTTTCCGTCGATTGCGGTGACTTTTACGGTGTAATTACCTGCTTTCGTTGCCGTGAACTTGCCGTCAACCACTTCGACTGCTTCGCCGTTTGCGGTGACTTCGTAAACGACGGTGACGTCACCATAGTTGTCAGTTGCCGTTGCGTTGATAGTGATTTCGTCGCCTGCTTTCACGCCGTTTGCGTCAATAGTAACGTTGAGAACAGGATTGGTATCGTCGTTTCTCGGAATGCTGACGCTGTTGAGGCCGATGACGTAATCAAAGAATTTGACGCCGACTTCAACGGAGCTGTCAACGTTTACATTGGTCATGTGCGCTTGAATCGCTTTGATGTTTGCATAGTCGATTCCGAGTGCGTCGAGATCGAATACGAATGTTTGCGTGAGATCGCTTGCTTCTTCGCCTTCGCCAAGAACCGCTGCGTCCGCTACGTTGAAGGGTTTGCCGTTTGCAAGCAACACGCCTTGATTTGACCAAATAAGGACAGGTGCGCCTTCGTTGAGTTGAAGCTCGAAACGCAATTCGTCAAACTTGAACGTATTGAGTGCTGTAAGGCTGATTTGCAAATAGCGAGATCCGTTGACGTTTGCAAAGTCTCCACCACAGAGATAGTGATATCCTTCGCCTGCCGTCACGGTCGTGTTTGCGGAATAAGTTTTCTCTTGCGCAACCGCGAGATCCGTGAAGTAAATTTCATCAATATAGAGTGCGCCTGCTTCTGCATTCCAGCCGCCGAGCCAGAGACGGAAACCTTCGATTTCTCTATTGATACCGCTTGCGTCAAGGTCGATAACGAAATCCTGATATTCGTCCGTGAGAACGAATTCGTTGCCGCTAAGAGTCTTGAACCCGCCTGCGTTTGCAAAGGACGTCGTGCCGTCGAGCCATTGAATTCTGAACGTGCTCATGTCAAGATTTTCGCTCTTCATACGGATAACCATATATCTGCAACCAAAATCTTTGTTGTTGTCGGGTTTTGCGCCGCCGACGCAAACGGAAGTGCTTGCGGGAACTTCGATTTTGAGTGTGCCGTCAACAACGGACAACTTGCTTGCATCGCTGAAATCCGTCCACCAATAATTCGGGTTTGCAGGAATTGCATCGTACGAATCGAACATGTGTTTGTTTTCAATGTCGAGAACGGGTTTTACGGAATCCGCATAGAAGATTTCGTCAACGAGCATCTCACCTGCTCCGCTGTAATACATCTCGATACCGGACACGGATTCGGTGAGTCCGAAAGATTTTTCGATATCGACGACGAGATAAGAGTATACTCCGTCGGAATAAGGATTCTTTTCACTCATAGACGGAAGCAAAACGCCCGCCTGACATTGATTTGCATAAACTACAGACGTCGCGGCGTCGCTTTCGGTTTTAACGAGCGCAAAACGGAAGTCGTTGAGCGTAGAACCGTTTTGGAGCGCGTATTTGATTACGAGATATTGTCTGCCTTCGGAAGCGACTTTGGAGCGAATTTTGACGCTGGAAAAAGCGTTCCCTTTGTCGGTTAGGACAATGTGTCCGTTTGCGATAACGGGTTTTTCCGCACTATAAGAAAGGATATAGTCGCAGTTGAACGGCACGCAGTCGGAAACTGCTTGATCGTAATTGTCACCGGGGACATAATTGAAGTTGAATTGAGACAAGTATGCGATACTTGCAGTGTCAAGCGTCGGGAAATACTTATCGGGAGTAACGGTTTCCATATTGGTGAAGAACGCTTTTGCGACGCTTACTTCACCACCGGTAACGATAACTTTCACACCTTGAATTTTCTTTGCGCCGAGACTTTCCAGAGAAATAACGGCATTGCGATAATTTGAGTCGAGAGCCGCAACGGAAGTGCCTTCAAGGTCTTTAAGATCTGCCCATGCAACTGCCGTGCCGACCGTTCCGTCCTCTGTGATAGGAGCAAGGCTCACGTTGCCGTTGCCTGCAATAGCAAGAACGATTGCAGAATACTTTTCATCGACGTTGTTTGAAGTTTCAATGGTGCTCTTAATTTCTTTGGAATCGGTAATCGTATAACTGCGGGGATTGTCCACAAAGCAACCACCTTCCGTGCCTTTCCACCATTCCGTAGCAACGGTATCGAAGTTTTCGACAACCGTTTCTGCGCCGGATTTGGTCACAGCGATTTTACGGATATCGAGTTTGCCCGCCTTGGTCGCGTCAGCAAGAATGTGAAAACCGAGCAACGCGTCGGGTTGAGTGGTGTCAAACGCCTTTCCGTCAACCTTAATATCGGATTGCGTGAAGTCAAAAGACAACGTGGACCAGTCTGTTCCGATAGTGCCGTCGATTGCGCCTGCGATAGCCGCGTCGTTCAAAGCATAAGTGTTTTGTGCGACGATAGCGTCGTTGTCGGCAACGCGCAACGCCAATCTGAGATCTGCAAGCGTAACGCTTCCGTCAACGCTTCTGAGTTCGATTTCCAAAGTATCGAAGCCTGCGCTGATTTTCGGACTTGCTATCTTGAAGATAGGATCGTTGATATCATCACATTGTCCTGCTTGCCAGGAAATTGCGCGATACGCGGGCGTGGTGTCCGTCCCCGTCACGTCGTCGAGCATTCTGTCAAGGTTTGCGTCGAAAACTCTGGTTTGCGCTTCCGCCGCTTCACCGTCGGCAAGTGCGACGCCCAAAGACAGAGACGAAACGAGCATAACGACAATCACAACCGACAAAAAGAGACTTGTGAATTTTTGCGTTCTTTTCATAACTTTCTCCTTGAAAAAGATTTTATTTACTTATTCCCCGTACACGTACAACTCGGAGATTTGCGCTCCGTAGCCCGAACTGTTCGAGGTATAAACCAATTTGATATAGCGCATTGCGCACGCTTTGTCCAAAACTATCGACACCATATTGCCCGTGACTGGGTCAAAGGTGTATTCGGTCGCTACTTTTACCACTTCGTAAGTAACGCCGTCAATCGAACCGAGAATTTCGATGGTCTGCGTTCTCTTCTCCCAAAGGAGCGTCGGCGGAACATGCAAGTTGATATATTTAACGTTTTCGGTTTGTCCCATATCGATTGCAAATACCGCGGGGAACACGCCTTTCTTTGATTCGAAATACGTGCTGGTGTTGCCGTCTATCATATAAGAAATGTCATAAACGTCTTCGTGTTCCGCAACTTCTTTAAACGTTTTGTTGGTGGTAAGACTGGGCGGATAGAATTCGATTTCTCCGATTGAAAGACGATTGGGATACGTGACACCTTCTTTTCTGAAAAATCTGATTTGCAATCCGTCGTAGTCGATATCCGACCTGACGATAAGGTCTGCGTAATTGCTTTCAAGCGGACTTATCGTGATGTCCTGTTGCACCGCAAGACGCTTCCAAGACGTACTGCCGTTCGATTTGGAAAAAACGGAAACATTGTAGTAATACAACACGTCCGACGCTTTTGCTCCGAGGAACCTGATTTTGCCTATACGCTTCGGAGACGCAAACTCGAAGCTGAGCGCCACGAATTCTTTCTCTTCGTTTCTCCAAGCGTCAAACTTCCACTCGCTTGCGCGGTCTCCGTCCGTGAGATTTGCAAACGGATAATTCTTGTCGTCGAGAACTTCCCCTTCGTTCCAGTTTGCGGATACGGTGTCTCCCTTTCCGTAAGTCGCGCTGAACGTCACGTCGCTTATATCCGCGATTTTGCCGGAATAAGTCGGTTCGTTATCAAGAAGTCCGAATGACGGCACTTGAAGTCCTGTCTGCTCCACATTGTCCTTCACCGTGACTTCGGCAACGTCGTCGTTTTTAAGGGAAAGAGTGTACGGCAATATCTTTCTCGCACCGGAAACCTTATTTGAAGTGCCATAAGTCACGTTTTCCACGTACACGCCGGGATTGAGCCCCATTTCAGCTATCGAAGATACGTTTTTGCCGTTTATTTCAACGTTTGTTATCGCAACGTTTTCGATTTTACTGCTCGTGCCTTCGCCGAACATACGGCAAATAACGGTGTCTGCAAGGTCGAGAACCTTTACGTTGTTTATCTTGATATTCTTCACCGAACCGCGCAAACCGCCCGATTTCGTCCATTCTTGATTGTAGGCAATGGTCATATCGATGAGAAAATCGTTTTCTCCGTCGTTCTGATTGTCGCCTTTCATCTGTCCGTCTTCGATTGTGATATTCTCGTAGATCACGTTGTCTATAACGGCGTTGTCCGCGTTGTGAAGACTAATTGCCGCTTTGTGGAAGTTGTGAAGCACGGTGATATTCTTAAAAGCGATTCTGTCCATATTCGGTCCGTACGTTTCATAGCCAACTTCCATGCTTTGCGCCAAATCCGTCCACACGGATACGCCTTCGAACGTAATGTCCGACGTAGAAGAGTTTTCGACATTTTTGACCACGAGAGAGTCATCCCACGTGCGTACGAATCCACCCTTTACGGTTACGTTTTTACTGGATTGAACGGATATTCCGTCACCATTTGCTCTCGCGGTGATTATTTTGAGATTGTCAATCGTTACGTTTTCGCACTTTTTGAGCGTAACCGCCCAGCCCGCCGGGTCGAGAATGGTTATGCCCTTAATCGTGACGTTTTCACATTCTTGAAGTTCTATCGGGAGCGTGTATTCGCTCGCTTTGTTTCTCTCGTAAAAACTGCCGTTTATGATACCCCTTCCGCAAATCGTAAGGTTTTTCACGCCTTTTGCTCTTATTTGGCCGTAAACAACCGCACCGCCCGCAAGATAAATGCGAGTATTGTCTCCCGACACGGGTATTGCGCTTGCCATCCAAACGCCCGGTCCGATATACACAGTGTTTTCGGACGCGTCAGCTTCGGTTATTATTTCATCTTCCGTTTCAATGGGGTTTGCAAAAATATGAAGGGCGTTGTCGCTTGCGACGCCACCATTATCGGTTGCGTACTCGACCACGTAATTGCCCGAATAATCTAATTGAAAACAGATTTTGTTGCCGTTTACGTTTGGCTCGATTCCGTAAGAAAGAGGTCTGACGACGACATTCGACAGCGACGCCGTGCCGTTGACTTCTATTTCAACGTTAATTTTTCCTTCAAAGTCGAAGACGACGACTTGGTTGTAAGTCTTGGGTGCAGTGTAGGTAAAACTTCTCAAATGGTTTACACGAGTGTCGTAAACGAACGCGTCTCTGCCTTCAATCTTTACGGACATTGCCGACGACGTTTGCAAAAGTTTCGGACCGTCGTAAAGAGTCACCTTCGTCTCGGAAACGGTTTTGTCCGCCACGATAGGCGTGTCTTTCGGCGCTTCCGCATTTGCACCGTTCTGATTTCCGCCACCCTGATTATCTTTGTCGCAAGCGACGAAAAGCGTTGCTGCAAGGCAAAGCACAAGCGCGATTGCGATGAAAATTATTAAATGTTTTTTCGTCATATTTTCTCCATATCGTAAGCACGGCAGTTTTACCGCGCTCTAATCTATATTGACATTATAGAGTTTTTAAGTCGCCAAAATAAACCAAGAGTTCTGCAAAATGGGTTGCAATACTGCTTTTTTAGTTTGTAAAAACGTGCCGTTATATTGCACCAATCGCAAATTTTGTCAAAAAAAGACGGCCGTCAAACGACCGTCACCGTTGCATTGTCCGAATACTTTGAAATCTCTTCATCGGTTTTTGAAAACCTGAACTGCGCCCGTTTCTCTTCGCTTGCGCCGAGAACGGTTGCGGTTGCATATTGATTTACGCTTATATAGCCGTAATTGCTTTTCATGGATTTTCCGTGTATCCACACGTTTTCAAAAGTTACGTTGTCCACTCTGTGCACGCTGTTTCCGTAGCCGGTTCTGGTGTCCATGCTTCCCGCGACGCGAACGTTCATGATTATGTTTCCGTCTACAACGCTCACGTTCTTCACCGTCACGCCGTCAACTCTGCCAAGCGCAGTCGTTTTGTGATTTGTAGACCACGTGGGACTGTATTCCGTCACGAACTCAAAAAGTTGATTGTTGCTTCCGGCGTCGCCGTAGCCCATCGACGCATCTTCTACGGTTATCGTATCGTAAGTTATGTTTTTTATTACGGCGTTGTTTGCATTGTGTATACTCATCACAGGTTTATGGAAATTGTGAAGCACGGTTATATCGGTAAACGATATATCTTCCATAACTTCGCCTATCGTTTCGTATCCTATTTCCATACTTTGAGCCAAATCAGTCCATATCGTACAATCGGAAAAACGTATGTTTTTCGTCTCGCCTTCTATATTCTTGTCGGAAAAATTCGGATAGTTTTTGACGACGAGTGAATCGTCCCACGTCCGTAAAAAACAATTCTTCACTTCTATATTCTTGCAAGATTGCAGCGAAATTCCGTCTCCGTTCGAGCGCGACGTGATGATTTTTACACCGTTTATCTCACTATCCTTGCAAAAATACCAGTTGACGCACCACCCCGCGGGATCAAGAACGGAAAAATCTTCAAAATTGAGATTTGAACAATAGTTGAAATCGAGCGGTACTTTAACCGCTCCCGTGCTAGCGTTGCGCTCAAACATCGAGCCGTCTATTATGCCTTTCCCTTTTAGAGTAATATCGTTTGCGCCGTTTGCGACGAATCTCGCTCGAACGACCGCTCCTTCGTCAAAGACCACCGTAGTGTGCGATGAAAGATAAACGGTGTCGTTAGATATACGGTTATCGTTTGCGCTCGTGTGAACTCCTTTTGCAAAACGGATGACGTTTCCGCTTTCCGCCTTTTCGTCTTCAACGTCGGAAACGAATAAAAAAAACGCTCTTTTTGCATCGCTATTCGGTTCGATTGAATAATTCCCCGCGCTTTTAATTATGAATTTCGCTTCGCCGTCTTCACACTCGACACTCACGCCCGCCGACAACGGACGAACAACGCAACTCGTCATATTCTGCACTTTCACCCTCACCGTCGTTTTGCCGTCAAGAGAGAAATATCCAACCCCGCTGTCGCTTCTGTTCTGCGGATTTGCGTTCCATCTATGCTCGTTGTTCACTTTTACGTTGTACAGTTCGAGTTTTTCGTCTTCGATGTACACTTCCGCTCCGTCGTATTTTTGCACGCCGTCCGAAACGGACGTAATTTTCACCACCCCGTTTTTCAGTGCGGAATTGCCCTCGTCCACGTCGGGACTTCGATCAGCGCCACTGTCGCACGCAAAAAACAGCGTTGCGACTAATACCAAAACGAGCGCAACCGCAAAAACGACGATGCTTTTCTTTAATAACGTGTACGTGTGATTCATTTTTCCTCCATGGCGTTTGTTATGTGTATGAACGTAAAACGACTTATATAAATAATCTACCACGTTTTCAGAAAAATAAAAGTCTAAAATTCTGCAAATTGTCCAAACATTTTGTGAAAATCGTATATGTCTTGTATTTCTTTTTCTCGGCGCAACCATTTTTCAAATTCTCTAACTGTGCGTATTGGTGTTTTGTTTGGACAAGTAGTGATATAGTTTTTCTCGCTCGCGCTTGAACGCGTCTCTCAAAGGAGCCACGGTTTGGTCTTTGTCCATAGAGAGTTTTGCTTTGTAATACGACTGCAACTCAAGCACATTGCGATTCTTTTTGTACGCCTGCAAAACAACGGGAATATATAGGAAAGACTTGTTTAACGTGCTTCTGTTTTGAGCGAGCCATTTGCAAAATCGCTTATCTTGTCCGCACAACTTTAATATCTGTTTTGACATTGCGAGATTATGCAGTCCGAGTTTAGTCAGATATTCGATTTGCGGATACTGTTCGTAAAGTCGTAAGTATTTGAAAACGTCAATTCCCGTGTATCTGTCTATTGCGCTGAACTTGTATTCCGTGAAGTGTTCAAGGATATATTCGCGGTTGATTATAGGTTTTATCTTTTCAATCTTCATTTTATTGTACCTCCAATGTGTTTCCGAATATCTCAAATAGTTTTGAAATAACTGCGCTGTTTGGTTCTAAATCTTCATCCAAAATCTCGCCCGTTTCAGCATCCACGATGCGTTCATTTTTGTTAGGAATTTGTTCAATTCGTCTTGTCGTTCCATCGGTTTCTACAACGAGCAAATCGTGTGTTTTTGAAATCTTTGAAAAGTAGTTTTCAGATGCGTGATACGGGAATCCAATCATAGGCACGCGCTCTTGTAAACCACAATCTTGGCTTGTCAAAGTAAGGTCAATTTCTCTTGCGATTGCCACTGCTTTATCACCCAAAATCTCGTAGAAGTCACCAAGTCTATAAGCGATAACGTAGGCGGGGTTTTGTTGTTGCAAAGCCTGATATTTCTCAAAGAAAGTTCCGTTTGGAGTATTGCTTGCAACGGGTGTTTGCTCATCGTTTCCGTTTTGTTCGATAACTTCATTTTCGTCCGTATCGACACTTGAATTGTCTGTTTCGTGTTCTTCAACTTCTTGTTCTGTCAAATTGTCAAAAAATGAGAATTGAACGTTCTCTTGCTTTTTGGGTTCGGGTTTTGCTTTAACCGCGTTGGATTCGACACGTTTAACTGTGGGTTTGTATTCTGCTCCGTCGAGGGTATAAAGCGTCCCTTCGATGCTTTCTTCCTCGAAATAATGTATTGCCCAACCGTAAACGGTAGCGTCGTCAATGCAAGCGGAATTAGCACCTTTTTCGGCAAGTTTTCGTGCCTCGTCGCAAGCAAATCTCATAAATCCTGCAAGCGTCTTTTTGTTGATTAAAGAATGATCGTTTTTTTCAAACGGAGTGCCGTTGTTTATCTTGTCTGCAAGGGTTTCGCTCGCATTATCTTGAAGGTATTTCAAGACAAGTTCTTCCTGCTTATTTTGAGCAGTCAAATTGAGTTCCATATTGCCTCCTAAAACGGAAAATCTTCAAGAAGTTCCATTGCTTTCATCTCAAGTTCTTTGAGTGTTGTGCGGTGGTTGAATCCGCCGTAATAATCTTGCTCGTTCTTGGCTTTGCGTATCAAAATGTTGCTGTACCATTCATTGGTGAAAAACCTAACGTCGCTTATAGAAACGTAAACGCATTTGTTTTCCGCACTCTTGATAAATGCCGAAAAGCAGTAATGATTCCGTCCAACGTTCACAAGCTGCCAATGATTTTGCTTGCATATCGAGCGCAAGAAGTTGATGTATTTTGTTTGAAAACTTTTGTAGTCATCTCCCGTGTAGCAACCGGAAGAAAACTCATAGTCTATGTATTTTTCCAAGTCTTTAATCGTTGCCATTGTTGTTCTCCTTTATGTATTTCTTGTAGATGTCGTAGTTTTCGTTTCTCTCGTCCACGATTCCGTATTTGTCGTCCACGTAGTATTCTCCGACAAACCAGTTCATAACCCCAGTGCAAAGTTGATTGCCAACCTTGAAAACGTAAGAGTTTGTTATAGGTCTTGCAAATAAATAATTAGGACCGAGCAATATTGCTCGGCCCGTCTTTCCGTCCATTGAGTTGAGATGTGTTTTTACTTCTATCGGTTTCATATTAATACCACTCCAAATAATAAATTTTCGCGTCGGGATCTTTTTCTAAAATTTGCTTTGCTTTCGTAAACGCCTCAACTGTGTCTTGCCAGTCGCTTAATTCGTATTCATCTTCAAATGCTTTCGTATCAATCTGTTCGTTTGCGTAGTCGATAATTTCAAGGACTTTATTGTAAGGTACTTCCTTATCTTCAAGATTGAAGTCATCGTATATTTCAAGGACTTGCCTAAGATAATCCGAAACGGCATACGCTTTACGCCAGTATCCGATTTCAGTTGTTCCTTTGTCGGCCGGTGCGATAGGAAACAATCCGCCACAAGCACCGCGAGACGATTTTTGCTCTATTGTGTTTGTTCTTGCTCTTAAATATTGGTCTAATCCCATAGTAATAACTCCTTTATGTTTTTTTGTTACGCAATGCGTTTAATGCCGCCGGCAAAAGCGCGAATTCCTATCGTGCCAAACTCCGAGCACCATTCACAGTCTTTGTTCCAAACGTAAGCAAGGGCAAAGTACATATTGCCTTGATGCTCGAGAACGAAATCCCAATCTTCTTTGTAGTCGGGGATATAGAGAAAGTCGTAACATTCGCCAAATTCAAAGTATTCGTGGGTTACCGCATATACGAGGTAGTTGTTTTTCTTCTCGAATGCCTTTATCTTTTCCATAAGTTCCGGCTCTTGATAAGCCCAAAATCCGCCAAAGCCTTCGTAATAGCAAACATCGTTGTGCTGCTCAAAGCCTTTGATGTATGGCTTGTAAAGGTTGAGAGTATTCATAATTTCAATCGCTTTTTGTTTCTTTTGTTCAATGGTTATGTTCATAGGTAATTCTCCTTTTAATAAATTTCAATTAATCCGTTTTCGCATTCGTAAACGTTGTAATCGCCACAGTATCTGCCATAGCGTTCAAGGTCAAAAAAGTCTAATAGGTGTTCGGGGATGTTATATCCGCAACAGTCAAGCATTTCTTTTCCGTAATCTTCCCAAGTGAAGCCGCTCCAAAGGTTGACGTTATCGTCCCAATTCTCGCCACGATTTTTTACAAGTTCTTCAAAATCGTCATAGTTTTTAACTTCAAGAAAAGCGCAAAGTTCTTTGTATTTATAATCGTTGGTAAGTACGCCCGATTCGTAAAGCGTGTTGAATAGGTTTTCGGGATTCATATAATCCCAATTGACAGAACGGTCCGATATACCTTCGATGTCTTGTATAAATAATTCTTCGTCTATACCGTCCAGTTCAAAGCCTTCTCGTTTGAGTTCTTCAACGATTTCTTCCCAATCGTTATAGTCCGATAAATCAAGCCAATTAGAGCCTAATGCTCGTTCATTACATTCGTTGTACGAACCCCAAGATCCGATAACAATACTTATGTTTCCCATAGTTAGTCCTCCGATATGTAAATCTTGATAAGCGTGTTTCCGTATTCGATATAATGACCTTTGTCATCTTCAAACACGTCGTAAGTGATAACGGAAATCTTTCCGTTGTTGGTAATTGCGTAAATGATTTCGTTTCTGTCTGGATAATAAGCAATAGTATCAAATCTAATAAGGCTTTCACCGTCATTGAAATCGAAACCATCTTCATCAATGAATGCAATTTTGTTGAGTTCAATCATTTTTCTAACTCCTTTTTATTTGAGATTGCCGTTCGGCAGTGGGCAAGGAGCATAAGTCGAAACGTTTCAAATGCGAATACTGTTGCAATGGAATATGTCAACGGCCAAATCCGTTTGAGCGAAAAATAGTGTAATTATAAAAAGAGCCAAACTGCTATGAGTCTAGCTCTATAAAATGGCTCTCGCAATATTCGCCACTATTTTTCCGTGCCGTTGATATATTCGCTGACTTATGCGACGATAACCACCACGAAGGGCAAATAGAAATGGGTTAATTTATGGCAACGGGTTCGAATCTCACTTAGCCGTGTAATGAGATTAGAACCCGTAAAATGATGAAAAAATGAGTTTGTGGGTTCGAATCCCACTCGGTGACGTAATGAGATTTGAACCCATAATTGTAAAAAAATGTACCCAACCGAACTTTTACGGGTTCAGTTGGGTACATCTTGGCGGAGAGTTAGTAACGTAAATCGAATACAACAATTTCACTATTTATGAAACAAAAATTATAGATTGCCTTTTTCATTATCACTTGCAAATTGTTGCAGTAAATCTTCCTTTTGATAATTTATGCTTTCCCCATTATTAATAAAATAATTGATTTTATGCAATTCTACACTGCAGCTATTAGAAATAGATTCTTTAATTTTTGACGCTATCATAATTGCCACTTGTTCGTCTGTCGTTGCAGGAACAATACTCAATAATTCGTTTGCAGCATTAGTTAATATAAAGCATTCAAAATGATTATCAATCATATTTTCAGTTTTATTGAAAACCAATAACAAATATTGATTATTTAATGTTTGCGAAAATGGTTTATTATTGACCACGGAAAATTGTTTTTGTGAGTCATCTAAGCTTATTAATCCATATTCTCTCAACTTTTGTAAATTTATCCAGTCTAGACCACAATTGTTCAAATAATCGCCCTTAACAATTATTCCACTGATATTCATTGCACACAATGATTCAAATATTTTAAATTCATTTTCGGACATATTTTTAAGAACATCTAGCGTTTTATAGCAAAACGAATTTGGACTAGCAAGTTCTTTTGCTAAGACCTTCGCCCATATTTGTTGCATAAAAATGTCCGACGTGTTTTTCGCAGACTCAAAATAAACATGTATCCAATCAATTTTCGTATATCCTGCAATACTAAGTTTTTGATCTGTAATAATTTTCTTGGTTTCATCTATGATTTGATGTAAATTTTCATCACATTTTTTCTCAAAAAACTTATATGCTTTATCAATTGATGATGAAAACGAGGTATTTGTCATATCTCTCATATCCTTAACAACAGACATAAGTGCTTCTTCGGTAATACCTTGTGATGAAATATCCCCAGTTATATTTATAGAATTATCAATTCCACCATTTAATTTTTTTGTGGCGTCGTTTTTGTTTTTTATACTACAATTCTTATAAGCAGTTCCGCCTATGAATAAGGCAATAATACCAGCAATACAACTTATGAGAGCTAACAGCGTATCAAAATTAAATTCTTTGAAGAAACTCATTTTTTCACCTTTTGTACACGCACTTTATTTTTTAAACACAAACAAATACTCGTGGGCGAGTAAAAGGAAATTAAACTTTATGCTGTTTGTTTTCCAATAGCCCGTTGCTCTGCAATTATGCTGTTCTTTTATAATCAGCTCTTTTAGCTTAAATCCCGACTCTTCAAAAATTCGCATAACCTCAAATGACATCGGTATCATACATCCTTTTTGACGTGTGTCTCCCATAAGAACTGCACAGAACTTGTCCGCTTTTAGTACACGATAA
>OHNI01000425.1_pt1 | contig 14536 bp, 15 predicted proteins | sample 1569501 | NCBI WGS metagenome assembly OHNI01 (sample SAMEA3879542, study PRJEB24766) | human gut metagenome | biome: human-associated habitat; feature: feces | place: USA | collected 1985/1987
CAAATGATTGATGCAAATATGGAAGAATTCTATGGCTTTGGTGGCGAATTTTGCTGTTATATCGCAATTATGCCGATTATTCAACAACACGAAAACCAAAAAAACTATGTTATGTTGTTGAACGATCTCTTTGCAAAATTTGTACGACTTACAAATGAGGATGATATTAAAATCACTTCTCTTGCGATTTCCGTCTATTCGCACCTTTTAGAGAAAATGCTTATACCGCTTGGGTTTAAACATGTTGCAAACAATCCTGCCCAAGGAAAAATCCTTAATCTCGATTTTTCCACACTAAAAAACAATACTATACTCAACAAAAAATACCCCGAATTTTGCAAACTATATGGTAATTTACAATGAAACTGGTCGAAATCAATAATGATAATATACAAATCGCAATAGATATCCAAAATGAGATATTTCCAACACACGACGCAACGCAAAACTACAAAGATGCGATCAATGGTGTGACTGATTATAAATATTATTTAATACATAAAACCGACATCGGATATATAGGCGTTACCGGTCTTTTCTCGCTTCCCGCAGACACAGAGTCCGCATGGCTCGGTTGGTTTGGTATACTTGAAAAATACAGACGCCACCATTATGGCAGCATAGCAATGCGCCTTTTTGAAGATCAAGCAAAACAACTCGGTTTTAAATACTGCAGGGTTTATACCGATCGCGATGATAACGAGATTGCAATCAATTTTTACATTTCAAACGGATATTCATTTGAAAGTTACAATAACGAATGCGATCCTAGTTGCTTCGACTTCCCCGTTTTGGTTGGAACGAAAAGCATCTGCAATAAGCCGATTGTTCTTTGGAACAATAGATATATGGCGTTGACACCTCAAATCTGCAAACAAACCGGATTTGTTCCAACCATTCTCACTCTTGATAATCTTGATGAGGTGACATCTCTTTATGAAGATTGCTTTTTGGACAATAAATATTTCCTAAATCAATTCAAAGGACAAAATTTAAAAGAGATTATGGACACATCATTCAAAGACATGTTCAGATACTGTATAGAAAGCGGTTATTCTTATGGCGTTTTTGACAAGCAAAAACTTGTTGGAATAACGTTGTGTTTTGATTTTTTTGAATTGAAAGCAAAAGATCCTCGCCAGTTTAACAACATTTTTACCTGCAACTACGACTGTACAGATTATCCGTATCAACACGAGTTCCATGATAAGGTCGCCAAGTTGGAGAAACCAATCCTATATATCCTTGCGGTTGCCGTAAACCAACAAATGCGTGGAAAAGGCATCGCACGTATCTTAGTAAATAACATACTCACAACCTATCAAAAATATACGATTATGAGCGACGTCACAAACGCTACTTTGCTCAACATATTCAAAGCCAAATATTTTAATACCGCTATCATAGACGATGGATACTATTTGGTATACAAACCGCCGGTCAAATAAGTCTTATCGCTATAAAAGAAAGGATTTCCCTCACTCTCGACCACATCTTGAGAAACCTGAAAATGGATTGCGCAACTTGTTCTTTCAAAGACATTTGTGACACGATTGAAGGTATGCGTGACATTCACAAGAAAGAAGAACACAAGTTTTGATTTGCAAAATCGATGTTTAATTATAGCAAAAGACGCACATAAAGTGCGTCTTTTGCTATAATTTGAACCGGTAACAATATCGGTTCCTATCTTTGAATTCCGTCGCACAATTCTTATATCGGCAAGCAGATTTTTATTCGATTGCGTCAAAGAAATCTATAAGCCTTGCCAGTTTTTGTTCGGCGGTAAGTTTGTTGACTTCAAATATCATTGACGGCGGAATGGTGGTTGTAAGCACCACGCTTCCGCTGTTTTTGGCAACCGCGTTCATAAGACTTTCGTTTTTGAAGATGTCGGCGTCATAGAAATTTACACCCGCGCCGTTGCGGTTGATGACGATTCTCGACACGTCATAATTGGACGCGAGATTTTTCAAAAGCGCGATATTGATAAGATTTTCAAGCGGCAAATCCACTTCGCCGTACACCTCGCCGAGTTCCTTGACGAGCGAATCTCTTGCGCTCTTTGACGCAACCTTTGATATTTGCTTGTACACCCTCAACTTGTCGCGACCGGATATATAGCTGTCGCTGATGAACGCCGCCGCGTCCACCTTCATTTCCACGTCGCGTTCGGGCTTCTTGACGACGCCCGTCTTTATCTCTTGCACCGCTTCGTCAAGCAGTTCCAGATACATCTCGTAACCGACTTTTTCGATATGCCCGCTTTGCTCCGCGCCCAAAATGTTACCCGCGCCTCTTATGGACAAGTCGGCAAGCGCAACTCTGAATCCGCTGCCTATCTCGGTGTTTTCAAGCAAGGAATCAAGGCGTTTTTGCGCGTTTTCGGTGATAGTACCGTTTTCGGGAACGGTGAAATACGCATGCGCAAGCACTCCTCGTCTGCCCACTCTTCCTCTCAACTGGTAGAGCTGCGAAAGTCCGAAGCGACCGCTGTCGATAACGATGAGCGTGTTTGCGTCGGGAAGGTCTATTCCGTTTTCTATAATGGTTGTCGACACGAGGACATCGAATTCTTTGTCGTAAAATGCGCTTATGCGTTGTTCGAGTTGACCGGGAGCCATTTGTCCGTGAGCGGTGATAACCCTTGCGCCCTCGCACATTTGACGGATTCTGCTTGCAAATGCGTCGAGCGCGTCTATATCGTTGAGAAGCACGAGCGTTTGTCCGCCCCTTGCAAGTTCTCTTGTGATTGCGTCCTTGCAAAGCGCGTCGCTGTAACCCACCACGTATGTTTGAATCGGTAGCCTGCCTCTCGGTGCGGTTTCCAGCATGGATATATCTCTGACGCCCGTGAGCGACATATTGAGCGTGCGAGGAATAGGCGTTGCAGATAGCGTCAACACGTTGACGAGCGGATATTTTTCTTTGAGCTTTTCCTTGTGTTCGACGCCGAAACGTTGTTCCTCGTCAAGCACAAGCAAGCCTAAATCGTGAAATTCGACGTCTTTTGCAAGCACTTTGTGCGTTGCGATAACCATGTGCGTGGTGCCGTCTTTTAGTTCTTTGAGAAGTTGTTCGTTTTCCTTTGACGATTGAAGTCTTGTGAGCAAGCCGCACTTTATGCCGAAAGGTTCGAGGCGTTTGACAAGGTTTTCGTAATGTTGTCTTGCAAGTATCGTAGTCGGCGCAAGCAACACCGCCTGTTTCGAATCGAGAACGGTTTTGAACATCGCTCTGAACGCAACTTCCGTCTTGCCGAAGCCCACGTCGCCCACAAGCAGTCTGTCCATAATTCGTCCGCTTTCCATGTCGTTTTTGATATCGGCAATCGCTTTGAGCTGGTCGGGAGTTTCCTCGTATTCGAAATTGTCCTCGAATTCCTTCTGCCACACGGTGTCGGGACTGTATTTAAATCCGCGTTGCTTTTCGCGCTTTGCGTATAGTTCGACAAGGTTGATTGCGAGCTTGCGCACGGATTTGCGCACCTTTTCCTTTTCTCTCTCGAACTCTTTGCCGCCGAGCTTGTTGAGTTTGGGGTGCTCCTCTCCGACAAACTTTTGCAGATTGTTCATCTGGTCGGTTGCAACGTAAAGCGTGTCGCCGTCGCGATATTTAAGGACGATGTATTCTTTTTCGAAATCGCCCGTTTTGAGAATGGTCGTCCCCTCGCAAATGCCCACGCCGTGAATTTTGTGCACGACGTAATCGCCGGGCTTGGGCGAAAGAGCTTGCTCGGTTGCTTTGACGGCAATCTCGCTCGTGCGGCGTTTGCCTATGCACTCGCTCGTGCCGATAAGACAGGCTTTGACCGCCGGATATATAAAACCTGTTTCCACTTGAAGCGGAGTTGCCAAAACGCTGCCTTCGTCGTTGCCGTCCTCGCTGTAAGTTGCGTATATCTCGTATTCTCTGAGGCTCTCGACGATGTTTTTCGCCTGTTCTCTGCCGCCGCACGCCATAACTACCTTCGTGCCGTTGAGGATAAAGTTTTTCAGATCCTGAACGATGGTGTTGGGATCGAGATAGTATTTCGTTACGGGACGAGTTTTAGGCTCGATGATATATTTCGGCTCGAACAGTCTGTTGTCGAGAGAAAGCGAGGCAAATCCCATTTTTCTCAAAAAGATGAGTTGGCGTTTGACCTCGTGCGCGGTTATGCACACCTCTTTATGTTCGGGCAAAATCTCTGCGCCTTCGCACAATGTTTTTATGCGCCCGGCAAACTCTTTTTCGAGAATTTGCAGCTTGTCGGCAACAACTCTCGGCTCGTCGAAAATCACAAGCGTCGGCTTGTCGTCGTCAAAAAAGTCGAAAAGACTTTGCGTGCAACTCTTCAAAAAGGGCAACGCCCAAACGCTAGACGCGTCGCATGCGCCCACGCTCAACAATTCTTTTGCTTGCTGCGCGTTTTTGTTTTCGGGATGCAAAGAGAGCTTTTCCCTTGCAAATTCATAGCCCTTTTCGTCAAGCAATATATCGCTTGCGGGCGCAAAATTTACGCTTTGCACCTCGTTTGACGCAAGCATGCTTTCAACGTCTATAACCTTGATGTTTTCAACAAGTTCGTCAAAGAAATTAATTCTGTACGCAATGCCCGAAATATCGCAAATGTCCACGATATCGCCCCTGACGGCAAAATCGCCTGCGTCTTGCACCATCGCCTGACGTTTGTACCCGGCAAACGCAAGTTTGTCGGCAAGAACTTGCGGAGAAATCACGTCTTCTTTTTTTACGCAAACGGTGTATTTTTCAACAAGTTCTCTTTTGGGGAAAAGCTGCAACAAACTGTCCGCTGCCGTAACCACGACGTCAACCTCGCCGCACACAATATCTTTAAGCGCGCAAATACGCTCGCGCATACCCTGCGCCGAAAAGCCTTTTCTTGCAATCAACACGTCGTCGCGATAGGGCAAATAATCGACTTTTACCCCCCAACTTTCAATCTTTCTCGCAAGACTTTTCGCACCCAAAGCGTCGGACGCAACGATAAGTTTTCTCACGGGAAGTTGGGACATTATATGGATTTTTGCGCCCTCGCAAACTCGCAAAACGCAAACTGCCGACAGTTTGTCGTCGGCAAGTTTTTTTGCGCCTATACCTTGCAAAGAAGCAAGTTTTTCGCCCATATTTTGAAGTTGAAAAATCTTCGGTGTTTCCATTTTCAATATATAAAATCGTAAATTGTCAAATCACTTTTTTCTGTTTACGCGCTCTTGTATGCGTTGAATATCGTCGCCCTCGATTATCATTTCAAACGCTTCGACGGCGGTGTCGATTGACTGTTGCAAAACCTGCTTGTTTGCAAAATCGACCTTTGACAGTACGAAATCGATAAGTTCAACCTCGTGATTGGCAAGTTCCTCGGTTTTTGTACCGATGCGCACGCGCGCAAATTGCTCGGTGTTAAGTTCCTTGACGATGTTGCGCATGCCGTTGTGAGTGCCTGCGCTTCCTTCCTCGCGTATGCGCAATTTTCCGATAGGCAAATCTATATCGTCATAGCAAACGACAAGCTCTCTTGCCTCGTCCACGTCGTAGGCGCGCACCAGCTTTTTGACCGCTTCGCCCGAAAGATTCATATACGTTTGCGGCTTTGCAATCACAAATTAGACCGCCTTGCACGTGAGTGCCTCGCATTCGGATTTGGCAATCTTCACTTTGCACTTTTTTGCCAAAGCGTCCACCGCCATAAAGCCGACGTTGTGATATGTGTTTTTGTACTTCATGCCGGGGTTGCCCAGTCCTACGATGAGTATCATATTGTCCTCTTAAACATCGATATTTTTGATGTTTTTATTGCGATTTTTATGTGTTTTTTATGCGATTTTTTGCGTGTTTTTACGTGTTTTTCGACGCCTTTTCACCGCTCGAATTGTCCTGCGCAATCGATATTTTGCATATTCTCGCACACTGTTTTTGTTCCGTCTGCCGATTGTCAGTCTTGTTTGGGTTTGGTGTCTTGTCGCACTCGTCCGATTGTAAACGAGCCGTCCTCGACGTCGCGCGTAACCGTCGTGCCTGCCGCGATAAACGCATGATCACCCACAACTAGCGGAGCGACAAGATTGGTGTTCGCACCCAAAAAGCACTCCGCGCCAACGGTGGTTTTGTGCTTTTGATGCCCGTCGTAGTTGCAAAATACCGTTCCGCATCCGACGTTCGTGCGCTCGCCCACGTCTGCATCGCCGACATAACTCAAATGCGCGCACTTGACGCCTTCTCGAAGCCTCGAAGCCTTGACCTCGACGAAATCGCCCACTCGGCAACCTTCGTCCACAACGGCATGACGAAGCCTTGCAAACGGTCCGACATTCGCGCGCGTGCGCACGTGCGAGCATATGACGTGCGAACAGCTTACGTCTGCGCCGTCTATCACGCTGTCGCGGATATACGATGCAAAAACGGTGCTTCCGTTCAATATCGTACTTTCACCCTCGATTGTGCAAAACGGCTTGATAATTACGCCGCTTTCGACGTTTACGGTGTCGTCGATAAACGTTGTCGCCTTGTCGATTATTTGCACTCCGCGATTCAAAAGCCCGTCCAAAATCTCGTCTTTGAGAAGATTATACACTATATTATAGCTTTTTGCATCACCAATCTTCAAAAAAGCGTCCTGCTTGCAAAAAACGCCCTCGTCAACGCCTTTGCCTATGCATATTTTGGCAAGAGAATCCTTTGCGCCAAGGCGGATAAGCGAGATGTTTTTCTGCTTCATTTGCCTGACGAGCGTTTCGATATCCTTCTTTTTGACAAGCGGCATATCAAGCGTCAACACGACGTTTACGCAGCCGTCAAGCAATGCGTTCTCCTCCTTGTACGCCTCCGTTTTTGCGATACGGCACTTTTTTGCCGAGAAATCCGCAAATTCACGCAAAACGTAATCCTCCGCACGCCGTCCAAGCATTTCTTTTTCGCCGTTTTCGGTTTTTATAAAAACAATATTATATTTATCCATACCATACTATATTCGTTTTGCAAAAAAACTTTTCATACGGTGACATAATAATTTGCAAACGGCAAAAATCGAGGCGTATATTGTGCGTGTTCGGGCAGGCAAATCTTCGCGGTGGCAAAATAAAACTTCGGAGAGAACCTATGGATAACAAAACCAAAAAGATTGTATTTGTCATTGTTGCTTCAATCATTTCGCTTATATCGACCGTTGTCGGAATTGTGTTCGGCGTGCCGCAGGACGCAATCAAGGATGCGGTTGACATCGACACGGGCATTGTCGAAACGCTGTAATCTTCATCGCGCGTTTTCTCCTTTTTATCGCGCAAATATGAGCGTCGCCCCCAAAATGCCGAGGCGACGCAAAATCAAGATTGCAACGAAAATGCTCTTTTTAAAACCTATCCTGCAACACTCGCTCTCTAAATGACCGACCGGCGCCTGCCCGACAACAAATATGCGCGGACGAAACCGTCCGCGCATAATTAGATAAATCAACTTAAAAATACTTCTGAGTAAAATCGTTTTGTGCAAACCTTACAATTATCTTTGAAAACAGCCGTATCGTTTACTTATTTTTTCGCTTTTGCTTGAAAAAATCGGATAGGAGTTGCGAACAGGTTTCTTGCTCGTGACCGCCTTCGACGGTGACAAGGTGGTTGAAAAGCCCCGGCTCGAAAAGGTTGAGTTTTGAGCCGCACGCTCCCGTTTTGTCGTCGTATGCGCCAAAGTACAACGCACGGATTCGAGAATGAATCATCGCTCCCGCGCACATCGCGCAAGGTTCAAGAGTGACGTACACGTCGCAGTTTTCAAGCCACCAATTTCCGACGGATTTGGTTGCTTCGCTCAATGCCAAAATCTCGGCATGGCATATGGCGTTGTTTTCACGCTCTTTGCGATTGCCGCTTGCGCCAACGACTTTGCCGTCCTTTACGACAACGCACCCGACGGGCACTTCGTCTTGCAAAGCGCACTCTTTTGCCAGCTCAATCGCTATATCCATAAATTGTTTGTCGTATGCCATAAATCACCTTTATCTTGTTGTTTTGAATGTATAAACAACCGATTGTGTTGATTGATTGTTGTTTATGATATTCTGCGGCAATCTCTGTTTTTTGTAATGAACGCGCTCATTTGTGGTAAGGCAAGTTGGCATTTATGCTCAATGCCCTATACATCTGCTCGCAAAGCATCACCCTGAACAGTTGATGAGGAAACGTCGGCTTGCCGAAAGACAAGACGAAATCGGCTTTCGAGCGAAGCTCGTCGGTGTGACCGTGGCTGCCGCCGATAAGAAAAGAAAACTCGCTTTCGCCGTCGTTGCACTTTGTCTTTATCAAATCAGCAAGGGCTTCGCTTGACAATTCCTTGCCCCGAAAATCCATTGCGATTATATACCCTTTTGCTTTTGACAAAAGCTCGTCGCTTTCTATGCGTTGTTGCTCGGAAGGCGTTTTGCCTTGAGGTGCGTCGGGAAGCTCGACGACTTTTACGTCGGCAAAGCGCGAGGCGCGTTTGACATACTCGGCTATTGCGTCCGCAAAATATTTCTCTTTGATTTTGCCTATTGCGATAACGTTGATTTTCATCTTGTCATCCCCCACACGAAACTGAATATCGTGGCGCATACTCCGACCGCAAGCGTAAGCAAAAACGGAACGTCAACGTAACCTTTTGCAAGGTTGCCCGAATCGAAGGGAGTGTCGGATATACGCTCTTTTTTCACCGCGTCTTTGCGCATCAAAAAGAAGAACAGCACAAGCAAGCACGCGCAAAGCACCACCACGCCCGCCGCCACGGCAAAGCCGAGATTTGAGGAATATATCCAGTCGCTGATTTTGTTGATGAAGTCAAACACTCCGCCGTTTTGCGAAACGTACTCCGAAAATACGCTGAACGCGTTGTTGGCAAAGTGAATCAATATTCCGCCCCAAATCGAGCCCGTGTAATAGGTGATAAGCGCAAGCGTCGCTCCGAAAAAGAATGTGTAGCCAGTCTGCACTATATTTTGGTGCATGAGCGAAAACAGCAGCGCGGACACCACGACATACCACGATTTGCTTTCCTTGTACCCTGCACGTATAAGACCTCTGTGCGCGATTTCCTCACACACACCCGGCAGCACCGCAACCAGAAACAATTCCTTGAAAAGCACGCCTATGCTCGAATAATCCGTTCTCGACGAAACGTGGGTGAAACCTATCATGCGCAACACCATTTGCCAGACGTACGAGATGCCGCTCGACACCACGATTGCGCACACGCATATGCCTATTATCAAAAGCCAGTTCTTTGCGGAAATCTTTTTGAAACCGAAATCGGAAATAATGTCCTTTGCGTTTTCTCCCCTTCCTTTTGCACCGAGAGAGTACAAAAACACGCTCAAAAACGCAAATATCGCAATCTGCACCACGCAAGAGAAAAACGCGTCCGAATCGGCAATGCCCAGCACGGAATAGATGTCCAAACTCGACGCGATACGCAAAAGCAAAGTGCACATCACAACGACAAAATATATCCAACCTACACTCGCGCGCTTTGTCATACCATACCTACGATGAAAGCGTAAACCCAGTATATGCACACAAGCGCAAGTGCAATCCACACGCCCGACATATGCTGATTTTTGCCCAGATATTCAACTTCGTTGCGCTCCTCGAGTTCATATTGAATGCGTTTCCGGCCCTGCTTCGTAAACAGCGATTTGAAAAAACGGAATATGCCCTTGAACACGTTTTCGCTTTTTGTCGTGACGTTTGCAGTTGCCACGATCGTGAATCCGTCCTCTTCGTACACGTTGCTGACCTCGCCCGCTCTTTGACGTTTGTCGCCTGCGCGGTAGAATAAATAGAGCAAGCACACGAGCAATACAATACCTACGATTACGCTCGCCGCGCCCGTGAGCCAATTAAAATAGCCGAGCTTGACATAAATTGCGTCTACTTGCGGCAAATACGCCGTGAGCGTGAGAGAAATAAGGTTGTTGATAAAATGGACAATGACGCTTGCCCATATCGAACCCGAAAGTGCGACCACGAGCGCAAGCACGATGCCCAGCCCGAATTGATGCACCGTTTGAACGGGATTTGCGTGCATAAGAGAGAAAAACAACCCCGACATAAGCACGCCGAACCATATGTTGCGCGTGGCAAGCCCGGGGAAAACCGTGCCGCGCATAAACAATTCTTCGCCTATCGCAGGCATAATCGCCATGACGAAAATTGCAAGAAAATATATGCCTATATTTGAAAAAGACGGCATGGACACTCCCGCTCCGTGATATCCGATGATGCCCAAAAACGCACTCCATGCGTTTGCAAGCGGCAAAAATACAAGTATGGTTGCGATTGCGATAAACGGCAAAATTACGATTTGAACGGGATTGAGTTTGCCTTTGATTTTTGCGACGCACACGACGTCCACTTTGCGCACGCGCGTATAAACGAATACGGTTGCGATAAAGCCGACTTGCATGATTGCATAGCCGCACCAACTGTACACGCTCATGCCGTCGAGCGTTGCGGATACGTTGCGGAGCGCAAGGGACAAAAACAGCGAAAGCAAACTGCCGACGCATATGCCCAAAAGATAAATTGACGAACTTTCGCTTGCGCCTATCGTTCTTCTCATAATATTTCGAAAACCTCGCTTCTTCTCGATTGATGCGCGACATACAATTCGATGTCGCTGTCTTTTGCTTTCAATGCGTTTTCCACGGCATCGTACGCTTTTTGCTCGGTGTTGTTGTTTTCGCTTATATGCCCCAAAACAAGCTGTTTTATGCGCGAATCGTCGCACAAAATCGAGGCGATTCTCGCCGCCGCATCGTTGGAAAGATGTCCTTGGTTTGACATTATCCTTGCTTTGAGGACGGGCGGATATTTGCCGTTTTTGAGCATTTCGAAGTCGTGATTGGACTCCAAAAGCACCACTTCGCTGTCTTTTACGTTTTTGACGACGCCCCTTGTCGGTACGCCGATGTCGGTTGCCACGCTGCACCTTGCGCCTTGACAATCGAACGTATATGCAAGAGGATACGCCGCATCGTGCGGAATCCTGAACGGCTCTACGCTTATATCGCCGATTTTGAATCCGCTCTCGTAATCGTCGTTGCTCACCACGTTTTTGATGTCGTACTTTTGACACATTGCCCTTGCGGTGAGCGGATGCGCGTACACTTTGGTGTACGGTGAAAGTTTGCAAAGCCCTGCGATATGGTCGCTGTGCTCGTGCGTAACCACAACGCCGTCGATGTCGCTCGGTTTCAAGCCGAAGGGCACAAGCTCGCTTGCAATTCGAGTGTAGGACACGCCAGCGTCAACCAAGATTGCCGTTGAATTTGACAGTATGAGTGTTGAATTGCCCTTGCTTCCGCTTGCGAGCGACACGAGTTTGAGCGACATGTTTTCCTCTTTTGAACAAGAAACGAATCGCAAAAAGCAATTCGTTCCCCTATATACCGTTTGATTTGCTCTTTATTTTGCCGAAATTAAATCTCTCTCGACATGTTTTGCATGTTTTCCACCTTGTCGTCGAGCTTGTTCATAAGGATTGCGAACACGATGGTCAACACCAAGTTGACAAGGCACAGCACGAGCACGATAAGGAATGCGATTTTCTCGCTTGCGACGAACGTCTTTGTAACCAGCCACTTAATGAGCAAAGCAAGCATTGCACCCGAGGACGCAAGCGCAAAGATGAAGTTGAACGCGCGCGGGTATTTTCCCACGATGACGGATATGAGCGAGGCAATCGTCATAACCGCACTGACCGCCGCAACGCCGATGTACGCAATGTTGGAAAGCGGACGAAGCACAAAACCGTTGTCAATCCAGTTTTTTATCACACCGATGACGTTGAGTTTTTCTATCGACACGCTGCCCACGCTCGGCATAAAGTAGGAAAGAATGAACGGAAGCACCGTGAGCGCGGAAAGAAGGAAAGTGACAAGTGCGAAAACTCTGGGTTGCACTTTGCCTTTCTTTTTGACCTTGCGCGCGGAAACCGTTTCGAAATCGGTTGCCTCGTCGTTCTCGACGGTGGCTTGCGCATATACGTTTTGTCCCCTGCCGTCAGTTCTCAAAACGTTGCTGTCCTGCGTCATATAGGGCACGACGGCAAGCGGAACGACGATGGGTTGGAGTTGGATTGTGTTGTGCTTGGGCGCAACGATAGGCACGGGGCCGCCCGTTCCCACCGGTTTGAGCACCGTGACGTCAGAACCTGCTTCGGGTTGCGGAGCGGCGTACGCTTCCGACTCGAACATCGGTTCGTCTTCCAATTTGATTTCCCCGTTGTCAGGCGTCATAACAATCTCTTGTTTTTTGTCCTTCTTTGACATATTTCCTCCTGGCGATTATTTGAGATAACCGCATTTGTCGCGATTTATAATTGCGCTCACCGTACACAAAACGACGTATACCGCGCCAAACACGACCAACGTAAACAGTTCGCTGCTTGCATAGCCGTGGATAAAGTCGTTGATGAAATCTATTTGTTCTATGCCGATTGCGCTTGCGCCTGCCAAACTTGCGACAAATATTGCAAGCACGCAAAGCAAATTGACGATTGCTCCTCTTGCGAATTTGACGGGTTTCACCGCACCGAATATCGCAAAACAGGACTTAATCACATTTATAAGCACGCATAAAATGCCGATTGTTAGAATAAGCGAGGGTACGGCACTCACCCAGATCGCGCCGACTTCGCTGCCGCTCCAACCAAGTTGCGCCGTATTTTTAAAAGCGGAAACCAAGTTTGACACGACGTTGAATTTGTCAAACACCATCTTGAACGGCGCATTGAAACTTGCTCCGACCGCCGCAAAAACGTACGGCAAAAGCACGGCAACGGATGCCACGAGAGCGATTATTCCGCTTGCCATATTCTTTGCGCGTTTGCCTCTTTTCCACTTTTTGTTGACCTCTTCGCGCTTTGGTTGCACGTCGTCAACGGTGGAAACGATACGTCTTGAATCGGAGTCGGGAGTCTCCTTGTTGACAATCGTCGGTTCTATCACGTACTCCTGCATAACCGTCGGCATAACGTGATAGGCGGCGTTGTTAATAGGAGGCGGCGCGAGCCTTATGCCCGCATCGTCAACGCTTCGATTTTTGTTTTTGTTGAATTTGTCTGCCATGATAACTCAACCGTCGATATATCGGTTTTTCTTGTTTTGCACGGGTTGCGCTTTGATGGGTTGCTCTTTGATAGGCTGCGCCTTGACGGGTGCGACTTGCTCGACTTGCGGAGCATATTGCATGAGCGGTTGCTCTTGCGTCACGTACGGCACGAACGCCACCGGTTGTACGATGGGCGGCATTTGATAGGGCTTGCCGTCCTCTCCGACAAGGTATGCCGGCACTCCCGGATATTGCGGGGGCATTGCCGACTGTTGCGGAGCATACGGATAAGGATAAGGCGGATAGGGGTACGGCGCATAACCGTTTTGATAAGGCGTACGTCCGGGACCGGAGAAATCCGCTTGCTGTTCCTTTTCGGGCTCTTTTTCGGGAGCGGGTTGTTCCTCTTGAACGGGAGCGTTCAACTCGTCCACAAACTCGTCTAGCGTCGGAACTTTTTTCACTTCCAAATCGGCTTGGGGCGCAGGAATAATCTGTTGCTTGCGCTTGACGGGCGGACTTTGTTTGATTTTGTTTTTTGCAAGGAGCAAAAGCGCGCGCGCTTTGTTGCGTCCGCAATGAGTACACGCCGTTGCCGTAAGCGGATTTATCGTTCCGCAAGCGGGGCAAACGTAAGTGTCGCCCTCGATGTCGTCCTCGTCGATTTGAGTGTAGGGGTCGGCATAATATTTCGAATAAGTTTTGAGCGCGGTTGACATTTTCTTCAAAAGTTCCACGTCCTCCGAACCGAGTTCGTTGAGTTTTTGACGATATTTTTCAAGATTTTCCGCTTTTTCGCGGTACTCTTCCTCGCTCTTTTTGCGATACTCTTCAACCTGTTCGAGAGCCTTTTCTCTCTCGTCGTCGGCTTTGGCGCGCTTTTCGGCGATCTCTTTGTCGACCGCCGCCATTCTGTCGCGCTCCATATTGTCAAGACGCAACTTTGCCTTGCGCGCGTCGAGCATATCGTCGTCGCTGTGCGTTTCGCTCTCAACCACTATGGGAGCGCCGCAAGACACGCAAAATTTCGCGCCCGGAAGATTTTGAGTTCCGCACACGGCGCATACGGGTTTGCGCATAACTTGCAAAATGCCTCCGCACTTTGCGCAGTATCTGCTGCCCGCGCTGTTTTTTGCGTGGCAAACGGGACAGACGGTCTGATAATTTTCAACTACGTCCGCTCCGCACGTGGGGCAAAAGGCTTGTCCCGGTTTCACTTCGTTTCCGCATATCTTGCAAACAAACATATTTCACCTGCGAATATCTTTGTGTTGTGAATTTTGATGTATATAGTGTGTGTTCTTCCTCTACAATGGGTGAATGGCGTGAACTCTAAATTAGATACGCCCCCTCTTTCCCTTTCGGGCTTTTCTCCCACCACTCAAATAGGGACAATTCCCTACAAGATTATCCGTCGTTCGCGGGGGAGACAGTCGGCACTCGCATAGATAGGG
>OHNI01000427.1_pt1 | contig 14480 bp, 8 predicted proteins | sample 1569501 | NCBI WGS metagenome assembly OHNI01 (sample SAMEA3879542, study PRJEB24766) | human gut metagenome | biome: human-associated habitat; feature: feces | place: USA | collected 1985/1987
CGGTGAGCCTCGTAAGCCTGTCTGCCGATAACGGCAACCCGACCGCCATCAAGACTTACAATGCAAGCGGCAACACCTACGAGGCACTGACCGCCCCGCAGACCGTTGCGGCAGGCAAGCAGTTCATCCGGGTGGAACTCGGCGGCGGCACCTTCTACTTCTGCCCGCAGAACAACGTCGTATTAGAAGCGGGTAGCCGCTATATCTACACCGTCAAGGTGAACGCCACCGGCTTGACGTTAGAGGGTTGCACTATCGGTGAATGGGCTGACGGCGGCGGCGAGAGCGGCACAGCCGAGGATTTGGGCTACATCTACGACAGCAACACCAAGACCTACACGGTCTATAACGCCGACGGCCTGATGAATATAGCCGAATTAGTGAACGGAGGTAAGACCGACATTAACATTACCCTCACCGCCGACATTGACCTCACAGGCAAAAACTGGACACCGATAGGCACAGACTACGACAACTCATACAAAGGCACCTTCGACGGTGGCGGCCATACCATTACGGGGCTGACCTTTACGACAAATGACGAATATGCGGGTCTGTTCGGCTGGCTCAATAGAGCTGGTACGGTGAAGAACGTGGTGATGGAGGGCGTACAGATAACAAGCCATCAAATATATGGCGGCAGTATTGGCGGCGTGGTAGGATATAGCTGGGGCACCATTGAAAACTGCTCGGTGTCGGGCAGCGTCAGCGGCACGGTGTATGTCGGCGGTGTGGTGGGTGCTCAAATAGGCGGTTCCATCACCGGATGCAGTTCCTCTGCCACAGTGAAGGGAACGGTCGATGTCGGCGGCGTGGCAGGTCAGACGAATTCGAGTGCCACCCTGACCGCTTGCTATGCCACGGGCAACGTGACCATAGAAATAAACCCCGCAAAGAATATCGCTGGCGGCAGTCTGGTGGGAATGAACGCAGGAAGCAGCCTCCTTGCCTGCTATGCCACGGGCAACGTAACCAGTACGGGTAGTAGCACTGGCAAAGTACATATCGGCGGCTTTTTGGGAAATAACTACACCACCGTGACTGCCTGCTATTGGAAGAACAATCATGAACAAGGCATCGGCTACAATAGGGAAAGCACCGGAGCCACGAAGGTGGACGGCTCTGTCGTTACCTGGCAGAAAGCCGTTGATGCCATGAACACCGCCTTGCAGAACGCAGGCTCAGAGTGGCGTTACGAACTTAAAGGAGCATTGCCTACCTTGAGGAAGCAGTAAACCGTCGGGCGGAAAAGTTCCGCCCACAACGGAAAGAACCAGAGTAATAAAACAACAGATATAATGAAGACAAGATTTTTTGCACTTGCAGCGCTCGCCCTCTTATTGGGCGCCTGCACGCAGGACGAAGCAGGCTTCCTGCCGGAAGGGGCGGAAGGCACATCCATCGTCTTCACCGCCACGGGGCTGAACCCCGCTGCGACAGCCATCGCCGGCACCCGTGCCCCTGTGGATGGCAATTGGGAGGGTGTGCAGAGCGTGGCAGTCATGATGGACGGCACGGTGAAGGCATACGACGTGACGCCCTCCACCGCCGACCCCACCAGCGCCACGCTGACCTCCACCGACCCGCACTACTGGACCAACCGCAAAGACATCACCGTCACAGCGTGGTGGCCCTACACCGCTGGCGAGACAACCCCTTCTGCTGTGAAGGTAAAAGCCAACCAAAGTGCCCGGAAAGACTTCGAGGGCAGCGACCTCATCGTAGCCGACGGACAGACGGTGACCTACGGTAGCCCCACGCTCCGCTTCACCCACCGCACGGCGCGAGTGACCATCGTTCTGACGGACTACACCGAGGGGCTGGCATCCGTGCAGCTGACGGGGCTCTCCACCGAAGGCGACAACCCAGCCGAAATCACCCCGTATGACAAGGGCAGCAACACCTACACCGCTCTTGTAGCCCCGCAAAGTGTGGCAGCTGGCACGACCTTCATTACCAGCACCTTCACTAACGGCAAGACCTTCGTTTATAAGATGAAGAATGCTACCGACTGGCAGGCGGGCGGTGAATATACCTACACCGTCTCCCTCGCTGCGGCAAAAGACCTGGGCTATACCATAGAGAGCGACGGCAGCTACACCGTGACCTCCGCCGATGGCCTGATGAATGTAGCCGAATTAGTGAACGGAGGTAAGACCGACATTAACATTACCCTCGACAAAAACATTGATCTGACGGGCAAAGGCTGGACGCCGATAGGCACAAGCTTCGATAACTCATACAAAGGCACTTTCGACGGCGGCGGCCATACCATCACGGGGTTGACCGTTACGACAAATGACCAATTTGTGGGTCTGTTCGGCTATCTCAATAGAGCTGGTATGGTGAAGAACGTGGTGATGGAAGGCATACAGATAACAAGCAATCACATGTTTGGCTGTACTGGCGGCGTGGTAGGATATAGCTGGGGCACCATTGAAAACTGCTCGGTGTCGGGTAGCGTCAGCGGCACAGATTGTGTCGGCGGTGTGGTGGGTTCACAAAAGGCCGGTTCCATCATCGGATGCAGCTCCTCTGCCACTGTGAAGGGAAAGCACTATGTCGGCGGTGTGGCAGGAGAAAAATGGGGCACCATGACAGCTTGCTATGCCACAGGCAACGTGACCTTAGAAATAGCTTCCCAAAAGAATAACTTTGGCGGCGGTGTAGTGGGATTAAACGGAGGAAGCCGCGTCCTTGCCTGCTATGCCACGGGCAACGTAACCAGTACGGGTAGCAGCACCGGCAATGTGCATATCGGCGGCTTGTTTGGAGATAGCTACACCACCGTGACCGCCTGCTATTGGAAGAACAATCAGGAACGAGGCTATAAGACCGCCCCCGAATCCACGAAGGTGGACGGCACTTACGTTACCTGGCAGAAAGCCGTCGATGCCATGAACACCGCCTTGCAGAACGCAGGCTCAGAGTGGCGTTACGAACTTAAAGGAGCATTGCCTACCTTGAGGAAGCAGTAAACCGTCGGGCGGAAAAAGTTCCGCCCGCAACGGAAAGAACCGAAGTATAACCCCAATAAAGAAAGGAGGACGTGATGGAACACACGGTGTAATACTGGTGTCATTGCAGATATAAATTTTAGCCCTTCCTATTCTTATGCGCAGTCAGGAACAGGTCGGTGGTCTATTGGTCTTAATTATAGAGGCCTTGAAATTTATACCATTCATTGCCAATCCGGATGTGGTGCTATAGATATAAATAAATTGGTATCATCCGCAAATCACCCATTTATTATTGGTGGGGACATGAATATGACTCCAAGCGAATTATCAGAATATTTACACAGGTACCAAGAGTAGGCCGGGAAATAGTGCTAATTTTGCATGTTGTGGTATGCCAACACATATTTCAAGTCGAGAATTAGATTATTTCCTTATCGATAGCAGATTACAGCTAAGAACATGTGTACTAAGATATCATATGAAGGGTGGGGATCACTATCCTGTGATATTGATATTTAGTTAACCAATTATATTTTTCATCAACAAACAGTGTCGCTGCGATATAAAATATTTTTCGGCTATGCCATACTTATGGCGGTCATCGGTAGCATGGTCGCCATTCTCATCCATGAACCTGCGAAGTTCCACGACCTATATGCGTATGTTGAATAACGGTATTTACACAAACAGCAAATGAGCGAACAATTCGTTACCACTACCAAGCATTTCCGCAAGCTGCTTGCCGCAGGCTATCTGTTGATAGTCCTGCTGGTGGGCGGCATCATCTGCACGTGGCTCGGCGAATGGCGCGACTTGGAGTTGCTGGAACGGGAGAACCGTGAAATCAACCGCTTCCGCAAGGAAACACACGATGCGTATGTGGGTGTGGTGGAGTTGTCACTTTTGGGCGAGTCGGTGCTGGAATGGGACGATAAGGATGTGGCGGCATACCGGCGGCAACGGATGGCGGTGGATAGTATGCTTTGCCGCTTCAAGAGCCATTACGAATCGGTGCGCATAGACAGCGTGCGCCACTTGCTGGAGGACAAGGAAAAGCGGCTGTGCGCCATCATGGAGGCTCTGGAACAACAGGCGGACATCAACCGCCGGATAGCCAAGCAGGTGCCGGTGATAGTGCAAACGAGCAGGCAGGAAGAGCCGAAGAAACAGAGGAGGAAAGGTTTTCTCGGGTTGTTCGGCAAGAAACAGGAAGCACCTCCGACGACGACCACCACGATGCTTTACACACTGAACCGTGATATGATAGCGCAACAACGTGCCCAGAGCCATCGTCTGTCGGAATATGCCGACAGCCTTGCCAGCCGCAATGCGGAACTGAACCGCCAACTGCAAACCCTTATCCAGCAGATGGACCACAAGGTGCAGGCTGACTTGCAGGAACGGGAGGCGGAAATATCCGCCATGCGCGAAAGATCGTTCTTGCAGGTAGGTATCATAACGGGTGTCATGCTGCTGTTGCTTATTATTTCATACATCATCATTCACCGCTATGCCACCCGCATCAAGCAGTACAAACATAAGACAACAGATTTAATCGGGCAACTGCAAAAGTCCGTAAAACAAAACGAATCGTTGATAGCCTCACGCAAGAAAGCGATGCACACCATCACCCACGAGCTACGCACACCACTGACTGCCATACATGGATATGCGGAACTGATGCAGGACAACGAAGAAGAAAAGATAAGCGGTTATGCGGACAATATCCTGCAAGCCTCCAAGAGAATGACCGACATGCTCAACTCCCTGCTTGACTTCTTCCGCTTGGACAGCGGCAAGGAACAGGCGAATGTCCGTCCGTTTCGTTTGGAAAACATCGCGGAGCTGTTGCAAACGGAGTTTACGCAACAAGCAGAAGCAAAAGATCTTAAACTTACCATCGAGTGCCCGGAGGGTATTATCCTGAATGGCGACAAGGAGCGCATCATACAGATATGCGACAATCTGCTGGGCAATGCCGTCAAGTTCACGAATGCCGGAAGCGTTTCACTTGTCATAAGCTATGATGGCAATAGGCTGACCCTTGTAGTAGAGGACACCGGAACCGGCATGAGTGCTGAAGAACAACAGCGAGTGTTCGGAGCGTTCGAGCGGCTTTCCAACGCCGCCACGCAAGACGGTTTCGGATTGGGGTTAAGCATTGTGAAACAGATAGTCGGGATGCTTGGCGGCACTATACGCTTGGAAAGCGAAAAAGGAGAAGGCAGTCGTTTTACTGTGGAGTTGCCAATGAACACTGCCGATATTGGTATTGAAGAACAGACAGCCGCAGAAAGTCTGGCTCATATAGAAAGACCTTATTCTGTCATCGTATTGGACGACAATCCGATGGTATTATCCATGACAAAGGAAATGTATGCTGGTATAGGTGTGCATTGCGACACGTTCACCACTATTGGCGATGCAATGGAAGCCATGCGGCAGCACACATACGACCTCATGATAACCGATATGAAGATGCCGGAGATTAACGGCTATGAGGTGTTGGAGTTGTTACGCTCGTCAAGTGTCAGCAACTCGAAAGAGATTCCCATTGTCGTGGCGACCGCCTCCGGCAGTTGCAGCGAAGAGGAGCTGTTGGAAAATGGATTTACCGCCTGCCTGTTCAAGCCATTTTCCATTTCCGAACTGGTTGCTGTATCAGACAAATGCCTTTTGACAAGTACGGACAAGGATGAACTTCCCGACTTGTCCTCTCTGCTTGCATATGGTGACAAACGGGCGATGCTCGACCGTCTGATAACCGAAACAGAAAAGGATATGCAGGCTGTCCGGGAAATCATGGAGAGGAATGACCGCAAGGCGTTGGACGAATGGATACACCGTCAGCGAAGTTCATGGGCTGTTATCCGTGCTGACAAACCCTTGTGGAACCTGTATGAACTGCTGCATCAAGAATCTGAATGTTCCGAAATGGAATTGCGGAAATGCGTGGATGCCATGCTTCGTATGGGAACAGTTATCATAGAACTTGCGCAAAAGGAAAGGAGGTTGTCGGATGAAAGTATTTGTGATTGAGGACAACCCCGTCTATAACGATTATGTCTGCAACCTGCTGAAGAAAGACAGCTTCGATACTATGTCGGCATATAATCTTGCCACTGCCAAGAAACTATTGGCAAAGTCAGAGGTGGATGATATTGTCGTTGCCGACCTACGCCTCCCCGACGGTGAAAGCATAGAGTTGTTACGGTGGATGCGTGCCAACGACAAACAACAGGTGTTTATCGTTATGACCAATTACGGGGAGGTGCATACGGCAGTGGAAAGTATGAAGCTCGGCTCAAAGGATTACATACAGAAACAGTTGTTGGAGGATAAACTGATACCGCTTATCCGCACCCTGCAAAAAGAACATGAAAAGCGACTACAATGGAACATTCCGATATTCGTCCGGCAGGGCGAAGCCTATCAGAAAATCAAGAAACGTGTGCGCCTTGTAGCCACCACCCGGATGAGCGTGCTGATACTGGGCGAGAACGGTACGGGCAAGGAACATATCGCACAACATATACACCAACAAAGCAAACTTGCCGATAAACCTTTTGTGGCAGTGGACTGCGGAGCCTTGTCCCCGTCATTGATACAATCCGCCTTCTTCGGACACGTCAAGGGCGCATTTACGGGTGCCGAAGCAAACAAGACGGGGTATTTTCTGGAAGCGGATGGCGGCACGCTGTTCCTTGACGAAGTGGGCAACCTAACAATGGAGATGCAACAGATGCTGCTCCGCGCCATACAGGAACGCCGTTACCGTCCCGTCGGTGCAAAGGAGGACAAAACAGCCAACGTGAGGATAGTGGCTGCAACCAACGAGGATTTGCAGAAAGCCGTAACGGAAAAGCGGTTCCGGCAGGATTTGCTCTATCGCTTGCAGGAGTATGTGATAACCATGCCGCCCTTGCGCGACTGCCCGGAAGACATCATGCCATTGGCCGAGTTCTTCCGTGAAATGGCAAACCGTGAGTTGGAACGTGAAGTAAAAGGGTTTGCCGCATCTGCCCGTAATGCCCTGCTCGCCCATGCGTGGCCGGGCAACGTGCGCGAGTTGAAACAGAAGATACAGACGGCAGTCCTGCAATCAGAAGGCGATATGATAACCGAAGCCGATTTGGAACTTGACAATGAACCGTCCGCTACTTCCGCTTGTTTTACATTGAAGAGCGGGGATGAAGAAAGAGGACGTATCCTGCGTGCTTTGAAACAAGCAGCCGGTAACAAGAAAATGGCTGCAAAGATACTGGGTATCGGCAGGACAACGCTGTATAATAAATTGGTAGAGTATGGATTGAATGAAGAAAACTGACCGGAGTATGGCTGTAAATGGCAATAATTGATTAACTTTGCAATTGTATTTCAGAAAATAGCAGGCGATCGGGTAACTTTTCGCCGATGATATAGACATAAGACCGCAAGGCGTTTCGAGCGAAAATCTGGTAAATTGAAACTACGGAGACGATTGCGTGATGCTTATGCTATGCTTACGCATAGCGTGCATTCACGTACTCTCCGTAAAGGCTTTACCAGAGCCATCGCTTGAAAGTAGTGTGAATTGCACGCTACTTTTTTGCCTCGCCAAAAAGGAAAGAAAATACGTTATGGCGAAAATACAATTACTTGCCGTTATCTCAATAGATGGCTGTCCGATGAAACTGCATCCCCGGAAGCGGTTGCTTCAAACCGAAGATTACGGTATGGATGAAATACGTGCCAATGCCCTGTATAAGCTGACATCCGACTATTCGGTATCCGTGCTTCAAGAATGGAGGGAGGAAGGTGGAAGCATTTGCCATTTGTTGGAAGTAACTGCCGGGAATACCGAATATGCCAACGGACTGTTACGGATGAACGTGATAGATGAAATCATACTATACGTTGTTCCAACCATCGACGGAAACGGAGCGCATTTTTTCAAGTCAGCACTACCTATGAATGACTGGCGGCTTATGGAGAACAAAACTTATAGGGACGGAGTAATCCGGCTTACCTATCATAAAGAGCCACGGGCATAAAATGTTCAGATTATGAACATCTTGGCGGGATTTCCGTGCTCAGAAAGTGAACACATGTTCAGAATCTGAACACATTTCACAAGGGATGCAATCAAGGATAAAATTATTTTTGAATTTTATCTTTCTGAAAAACAATGTAGTACAATTTTCTCACAATCTTTTCTCGTGTTTAGGGCTATGATTTGCACCATATATCAGTGTGCGCACACTGATAAACAAGTGTAAACCCTCAAAACAGAAAAGATAATGAACCATCTCATACTGGCGGAAACACAGTTTTTCGCCATGATAAACGGAAAAGACAACGGTAGCACGGAAACGGCATACGGCGGATTCGTGCAGGAAGTAATAAACCTGTGCTACGGCGGCAATGATGCCAAGCATATTATTGTGGCGTTGGCTTTTGCCGAAATCGAATTACAGCACCATCCGCAGAACTTGTCGGCATCGGAGGAGAATGTCGTCACTGTGTATATCCGCAAGGCGTTATCCTTCATCCGAAAGATGCAGAAGATGGTATCCGCTTCTGCAATTACCTCCGTGCCACCACTAACATCCACATCCGAAACCAAAGCCACAGTCCCAGCCTTGCAATGGACTGGTAATGCCGTCGAGTTGGTAGAGCTAATCTATGCCCTCTACGCCACCGGCTGCATCAATGGCGGCAAGGCTTCGCTGAAAGAGCTTGCTCCTGTCCTCTATTCCTTTTTCGGTGTGGAGTCCAAAGACTGCTACCGCTTCTATACGGACATCAAACGCAGGAAAAGCGACAGTCGCACCTACTTCCTTGAAAAGATGCAGGACAAACTGAACGCGAAGATGCGACATGACGATGAATTGGAGCGGATGAGGAGATAAACGAATGCCAAACAAAGGATAAGCGGCCGGATTATACGGTTTCTTATCCTTCTTCATTTACAATCACTCTATTATCTGCCGGAAAGCCGATTAAAATCATTAACTTTGCAAGTATTAATCAATGACGGATGAAAATAGATAACCTCGAAATATTGAATGGACTGATTGCCGGAGCCGAAGGCGGGACAGTTGAGTTCAAAGAAACTACCGGGCAGTTGGAGCGTGGAATGGAAACTCTTTGTGCCTTCTTGAACGGTACGGGCGGCACGGTGCTGTTCGGTGTAACCGACAAGGGAAAGATTATCGGTCAGGAAGTGAGCGACAAGACGAAGCGCGATATTGCGGAAACCATCAGACGAATCGAGCCGTTTGCGACCATTGATATATCCTATACAGACATTCCGGGAACGAACAAAAGTGTTATAGCTTTATCAGCGGAAGAACAACGATATATGCGCCCGTTCACCTATAAGGGGAGGGCTTATCAACGGATAGAGAGCGTTACATCTGCCATGCCGCAGGGTATATACAACCTGTTGGTTATGCAGCGAGGCGGAACCTATGCTTGGGATTCCATGCAAAATCCCGGCTTGAAAATATCCGACCTTGACGAAACGGCAATCTTGGGCGCAGTACGTGGAGGAATCAGAGGCGGACGTTTGCCGGAAGGTTCTATGCAGGAGGATGTCCGAACCATCCTTGAAAAATTTGACTTGTTGAATGATGGAAAGCTGAACAATGCTTCCGTTGTCCTATTCGGACGGAACTTCTACCATTATCCCCAATGTCTGCTCCGTTTAGCCCGGTTCAAAGGAACGACAAAAGATGAATTTTTAGATAATCAGCGTGTGACAGGCAATATATTCAACTTGCTGGATGCTGCAATGGCATTTTTCTTCAAGCATTTGTCCCTCTCCGGTAAAATTGAAGGTTTGTACAGAGAAGAGGAACTGAATGTGCCATATAAGGCATTGAGAGAATGTTGCATAAATGCTTTTGCACATCGTGTTTACCATCGCCCCGGCAGTTCAGTCGGGATTGCTATCTATGATGACCGCGTGGAGATTGAAAACAGCGGAACATTTCCGCCTGATATTACCATTGAGAAACTGTTGGGTGGCCACAATTCCGAACCACAAAATCTGATAGTAGCCAATGTGCTGTACAAAAGTGCAGTATTGGAGAGTTGGGGACGTGGCATAGCCCTTATGGTAAACGAATGTCGCCGTGTCGGTATTCCGGATCCGGAGTTTCATACCGACGGCAATGCTGTATGGATTGTGTTTCATTATACAAGAACTACAGTAGGACAAGACCCCACAGCAACCCCACAGCAACCCTATAGTAACCCCACAGTAACCCCACAGTTAGGAAAACTGTTGTCTGCTATTGGGAACAACACTCTCTCTGCTAAAGAAATCATGGAGAAAACGGGAATGAAAGATAAAAGGAATTTCTTAAAGAACTATATCCATCCGGCAATAAATTCCGGTTTGGTCCTTTCACTTTATCCCATAGGCTCCAAGAGTCCGCAACAGAAATACTATCTTACTGATAAAGGTAAAGGTTTCCTGCAACAATAACGGGTATGGCTAAAAAGAAGAAACATAAGAATGATGTAAAAACTGATTTACCGATAATCATGGATTATGGTATCGGCAGTATATCCGTTTATGACCCGGCAGACATAATGCCATACAACGAGCCGCCAATTAGCGAACAAATCCGCTTCAAGAAACTCGGCAAAGAGATGAAATCCGAGTTCAAGTGGCTGGTATCTTCCGTAGTGATTGAGTATTGGCAAGAAAACCGACAGATACCTTTCGGTGAAGAAATGTCGAAACTCAGAACCAGACTGTTGAGAATGTTTGCCGAAGAATACAGCATACTGCTTAAAGACGATACAGAGCTGAAAAATTATTTGCTGACGCTTGCCATTACCACCATCAACAAGCATCTCAAATCTGAGAATAAAAAGAGGATGTCAAAACTCTCTTTTTAACAAAATTACCCTTGCTACAGATATCTGTGACAGGGGTAATTTTCATATTTTGGGTGTTTTGACACATCCCCTTTTTCACATATAAAGGAATCTGTTATTTCTGCTGCAACAGGTGTTTCAAGTTTTCATCATTTGCGATACGTTCCAGTTCCTCTTGAACAATCTGCTTCACTTCCTCCTTGATGCGCCTGTAATTCGCCTGAACCGTTTCCTTCATGCGGTCGTTGCCGTCCCCGTCCGTAAAGTCGGTAATGACGGGGATTTTCTTGTAGGCTTTCTCCTCGCGCCTCACCTTCTCGGCATCCACGACAATCTCGCAATGGAAAATCTTCTGCTCGATACGCTCGTTGAAGTTGTCGGACACCGAACCGACAAACATACCCTGCGTCAAGCCGGAAATCTTGCTCGGCGGGATGAGTGAATCCATCTGCGTGTTGATGGAGGTGGAAACATCCTGCCGGTTGATGGAAATGGACTGCCGTTTCTGCAACACCTTACCGAAGCGTTCGGAAAGCGTCTTGGCGGTTTCACCCACCACCTGACCGGAAAAGATATTGCCGACGGTGTTCATCACGACCTTCGCTTCTTTATCACCGTAGTCGCGCACCAACTGGCTAAAATCCTGAAAGCCCAGACACACGGCAACCTTGTTGCTTCGCGCGGTGGCGATAAGGTTGTCCAACCCCTTGAAATAAATCGTGGGCAGCTCGTCGATGATGACCGACGACTTCAGCATCCCTTTCTTGTTGATGAGTTTCACGATACGGGAGTTATACAGACCGAGAGCGGCCCCGTAGATATTCTGACGGTCGGGATTGTTGCCCACACAGAGTATTTTCGGTTCTTCGGGGTTGTTGATGTCCAGCGTGAACTCGCTGTCCGACATCACCCAATAGAGCTGCGGGGAAATCATCCTTGACAAAGGGATTTTCGCGCTTGCTATCTGCCCCATCAACTGCTCCGCAGCCCCTCCGAGCCATGCGTCCATGAACGGAGAAAGATAGTTTTCCAATTCCGGGTAAGAGGTCAGTATCGGGAAAATATCCTCATAGCGGCGGTTCAGGAACTCAATCGCATGGGGGAATGTACAATACTTGCCGTTCTGGAAAATTTTGAGATACCAGATAATAGCCGCGAAAAGGATGATGGGCGATTCTACGAAAAAGTCGCCCTGCTTTTGCACCCAACTTTTATTTAAGTTGAGCATAATGGTGTACGCACTCTCATAAGCGTCCGTAATATCCTCCATGAAGTCCGGGTGAATGGGATTGCAACGGTGCGAACGTCGCGGGTCATCGAAGTTTATCACATAAAACTTCGGTTTCACCTTGTAGCCCTCCGGGTGGTTCAGCAGATGGTTGTATGCTATCGTGGACAAGTCGCTGAATTTGAAGTCGTACACATACATCGAGAAGCCCTTTTCTATCTGCTGCTTGATGAAATTATTTACCACTGCATAGGATTTACCGCTGCCCGGAGTACCCAACACGATGGAAGCCCTAAAAGGATTCACGACATTGATCCAGCCATTGTTCCAACGCTTTTTGTAGTAAAACCGTGTCGGAAGATTGACCGAATACTCGCTTTCGATAAGCCGCGTTTCCTGCATGAAGCTCTCGTTCTCGTTGTTGAACACATCATCCATGAGGTTGTGCTTCAACAGGCGGCTCAACCACAGACCGCCCATCAGCAGGAATACATAGCCCGCACCAACGGCCAGGATATACAGTCCCGTCACCGCCTCCACCGGCAATGGCAGGGCCAGTATCCACCAGTTGAGGAAGAACAGCACGAAGCCCACGGCAAGGACCGCCCAGATTTTCCCCCACGTGATTTTCTCGCCCTTCACGCCCTTTGTCCCCAGACAGGACAGGGCAAGCAGGAGGACGGCAAATAGTTTCGTGTAGAGGATGGAACGGAACAGCCCCGCCGTGCGGTCGAAGTTCATCAGGATTCTGTCCACCACGCCGATGTCCACACCCCACAGCCGTATGGCTTCGTAGCAGAACCAGTACACGTTCATGACCACTAAAATAATACTCACGGCACGCAGGAAATCCATGATTTTCGCCAGTGCCCTCAAATCGTCTTCTTGTGACATAAATTGAAAATTTTTGATTGTTCGTTGATACTTTGTTTACATTCCCAAGCCCTTGCGTCTCTTCTTTTTTCTCTTGCGCTGCATCGCCCGGATAAAGGCTTCCTCCTCGGCATCCACAGCCGGACCCTCGGGTGAAAGCAAGCCGACACCGCCAACCGTGTTCTCATAATCCGGAGCGGTCTGCCCGTACTGTTCCTCCCCGGTTTCCAGCGGAATGGACAGTGGAATCGGCGGCTGTCCGGCGTAAGGCAGCGTGAAATGTTCCTGCAAGGCATTGGCCGAAAGTTCCTTGCCCATGCGAGAGCCGTTCAACACGCATCCCGTGCGGTGGTCGATGAACGTGGCCCCATAGATGCGCCCTTCCTCCGTGTAACGCAATATGGTGTCGATGCCCTTGGCTTTGAGCATGGCGATGAACTTTTCCTTGTCATACGTTGCGGCAAGTACGGAAAGGACGGTGCGCTTCGTCATGTCGGCGAGCTTTTTATCCTTGACCTCTTGCTTGGAGCGAACAAACTTCCTTTCTACGGCTTCATAGCCGACAGCCTTTCCGAAAAGTGAGGATTTGAACGGGTTGCCTACCTTATTGCCGGCATCGTCCGTAGCGGAGTACACCAATCCATAATACTCACGCCCGCGCACATTGCCCCGCACTTCCTCCACCGTCACATTATACAAGGAAAGAAGGGCGCGGTATTCGCCCATCGTCTGGAAACGGTACTGCTTGTTGAGAGCCTTGACCGTGTTCCCCACCTGCCTCTTCACATCGCCAGCCGAAGCGTCCACCTTGTGCAGCGGCGTGTCAAGACGTGGTTTCCTCCGCTCCGCATCGTGAAGCCCGTACTTCCGTTCCAGCTCGCGGGTTATCTGCTTGCTCCGGTAGAAGTTATTGCGCATGTCTATACTCCTGCCGTTCCCGTCCACCCTGACCGTCACGATATGCAGGTGGTGGCGGTCGATGTCCTCGTGCTTGAAAACAAGGTAAGGCTGGTTGCCGAACCCCATCTTTTCCAGATACTCGCGGGCGATGTCCTGCAATTCCGTGTCGGTCAGCACATCCTCGGGATGCGGATTCAGCGAGATATGCACCACCGGCTTTTCCACTTTCATCTGCGGCGGCAGGAAGGTGAGAAAGCCCTCCATCGCCTTGTTGATGTCCACCGTCCCCGTGCCGTCATTGAAGATGCGGTTGGTGGTAAGCAGCCTGCCTTTCGCTTCGTTAATCTTCTCCCCGTTGTAGGCGAGTGCGCCGTACAACGAGTTCCCTACACTGATTTTTGCGACCATTTCGCCTCCATTTGAGTTTCACTCTTCTTCAAACGCGACTCGGCAGAGTCCAAACCAGTTTGGCTCTGCTCTCGCTGCTCTTTCAGTTCCCTTGAAAGTTCCACAATCTCACGGCTCAATTTCACGAGTTCCACGGTCTGTTGCTCCAGTTTGTAGAGCAACGCCATCGCCTTTTTCTCGGAGAAATGGCAGCGCAACTCCTTCACGACTTGGTTGTAGTTCGTGCCTATCGCGCGGAA
>OHNI01000435.1_pt1 | contig 14305 bp, 10 predicted proteins | sample 1569501 | NCBI WGS metagenome assembly OHNI01 (sample SAMEA3879542, study PRJEB24766) | human gut metagenome | biome: human-associated habitat; feature: feces | place: USA | collected 1985/1987
TTTTAAAAGCGTCACTCGGCGATAAAAAATCACTTGATTTTATTGCCGAAAAATATCAGAATTATGTCTGCTTTTTCTGTTCAACTGTAATTTCAGACAGTCAAAAAGCTGAAAATGCATTTAAAAAATCTTTTAAGGCTGTTTTTTCTGCCATAGAAAAAAATCCTAAAGTCGATAACCTTGACGAAATTGTAACATACGAAACCGCAAGAGTTTGCAAAGGCTTTATTTCCGATGAAAAAAACTCTGACAATATTCCTGCAAAGTTACAGCCTTTTGCGGATAAAGACAAAATATCATCTGTATCTGCAATTACAGCCGAACAGAAAAAACTTTTTGTGAATGCTCTTAAAGCCGTAGGAGCAAATCAAAGAATCGCACTTGCTCTTAATTTATTATGCGATTATGACGCAAAGAAAATTGCCGATGTTTTAAAAATTTCTGAAGATAAAGTGCAAAATTCTCTTGATTACGGCAGAGAAAATGTAAAAAAACAGTTAAGACTGTCAAACGGAAATTTCAGTAAAAGAGATATTGTTTTCTTAATGACGGCATCATCGGATATAGTTAAAAGTGCTGCGGCACAGAAAAAACTTTCCGATACTGCCGATAAAGCAGTTGATGATATAGTGCTGTCTTTGGCTAAACCACAAAAATCGGATAAAAAGAAAGCGTGGATTGCAATTTCAGCCGTTGCTGTTTTTCTTATTGCTGTTATAGTTGTTTTTGCCGTAACTTCAAATAAAAATAACGGTACCCCAACAGCTACGGATGCTTCTGTAACTGCCGGAACAAATACATCTGCCACCATAGGCACCGATGAGGCAAAGGGTACTCATCACGCAGAAATTGATATTAAAGGCTACGGTGTAATTAAGGTAGAGCTTAACGGCGATGTTGCACCTATTACTGTTGCTAACTTCATAAATCTTGCTAACAGCCATTTTTATGACGGTCTTACTTTCCACCGTATTATTGACGGATTTATGATGCAGGGCGGCGACCCGTTAGGAAACGGTACAGGCGGTTCGGATAACACAATCAAGGGTGAATTTTCGCAGAACGGCGTAGAAAATAACCTTTCACATACAAGAGGTGCGATTTCTATGGCTCGTTCAACAGATATGGACAGCGCAAGTTCACAGTTCTTTATTGTTCAGTCAGACAGCACATATCTTGACGGTCAGTACGCTTGCTTCGGATATGTAACCGACGGTATGGATATTGTCGATAAAATCTGTAAAAATGCGGTAACAACCGACAGCAATGGTTCTGTAGACGCAGAAAATCAGCCTGTTATAAATTCAATTAAAATTACAGATTAAAACTAAACGGACTTGATTTTTTTCAAGTCCGTTTTTAGGTTATTGTCTTAGAGTTTATTTCAATGTTTGTGTAACTTTAATAAAAACATTACGATATAAAAAGGAGGTAAACGCTTGAAAATATTGGTAGATGCAGACGCTTGTCCCGTTGTAAAACAAGTTGAAAAGATTGCTAAAAAGCACAGAGTGCCTGTCATTTTGCTTTGCGATACAAACCACGTTCTTTCATCAAATTACAGTGAAATTAAAGTAATCGGTGCAGGCGCCGACGCTGTTGACATTGCGCTTGCAAATCTTTGTCAAAGCGGAGATATTGCTGTTACGCAGGATTACGGAGTTGCGGCTCTTGTACTCGGCAAAGGCGGTTATGCAATTCATCAGTCGGGAAAAATATTTACAAACGAGAATATCGACGGACTTTTAATGGAGCGGCATATCAACAAAAAGGCAAGAATGTCATCTTCAAAAAATCATCTCAAAGGGCCTAAAAAGCGTACAAAAGAGGACGATTTAAGGTTTGAATCGGCATTTGAAAGTCTTTTATGCGGAATATTGTCACACGATTTAAAATAAAGAACGCAAAATAGAAAATATTGTCTTAATTTTCTTTACAAAACAGGCATTTTATAGTATTATTATAGTAATTATATTACACAGTGGGGTGTTAAGTTATGAAACCAAAATACAATAGAATTTTATTAAAACTTTCAGGCGAATCACTTGCAGGTGATCAGAAAACAGGTATCGACTTCGACAAAGTTGTTGAAATATGTAAACCAATCAAAAAGTGCGTAGACGCAGGCGTTCAGGTAGGTATCGTTGTTGGCGGCGGTAACTTCTGGAGAGGCAGAAGTTCAGGTGATATGGACAGAACAAGAGCAGACCATATGGGTATGCTTGCAACCGCAATTAACGCTCTCGGCGTAGCAGACGCACTTGAGCAGCTCGGCTGCGTAGTAAGAGTTCAGACCGCTATTTCAATGCGCCAGGTTGCAGAGCCTTACATTCGCAACAAGGCTATGTGCCATCTCCAATCAGGCAAGGTTGTAATCTTCGGCTGCGGTACAGGTAACCCGTTCTTCAGCACAGACACAGCTGCCGCTCTTCGTGCAAACGAGATTGAGGCTGACATTATGATGAAAGCTACAATGGTTGACGGCGTATATGACAGCGACCCTAAAACAAATCCAAACGCTAAGAAGTACGATGTTGTTTCTTTCCACGAGGTTCTCAACAAGGACCTTGCGGTAATGGACAGCACAGCAGCTTCACTTTGTAAGGACAACAAGCTCCCTGTTCTCGTTTTCAGCCTTGAAGACCCTGAGAATATTTATCGTGCGGTATGCGGTGAAAACATCGGTACTATAGTTGATGCTATAGACTAATATTTTATGATGAATTAACGGAGGAAACATTATGCAAACACAGATTAAAAAGGCTTCTGAATCAATGGAGAGAAGAGTTTCTCATATGCAGCAGGAGTTTTCTGAAATCAGAGCCGGCAGAGCAAACCCCGGTGTACTCGATAAGGTAAAGGTTGATTATTACGGTGCACCTACTCCTGTAAATCAGCTTGCGGCAGTTTCGGTAACAGAGGCAAGAACTCTCACCGTTCAGCCTTGGGATATGTCTGTTTTAAGACAGATTGAAAAGGCTATTCTTACATCTGACATCGGTATTAACCCACAGAACGACGGTAAGGTTATCCGCCTTGTATTCCCGCCTCTTACAGAGGACAGAAGAAAGGAAATCGTAAAAGACATTATGAAGATTTCCGAAGATACAAAGGTACAGGTAAGAAATGTTCGCCGTGACTTAATCGACAAACTTAAGGCTATGAAGAAGAGCGGCGAGCTTACAGAGGATGATTTAAAGCAGGGCGAAAAGAAAGCACAGGAGCTTACAGACAAGTATATCAAGAATATAGACACAATTTCAGCCGCAAAGCAGAAAGAAATTTTGGAGATGTAATATGGCTTTTTGGAATTCAAAGTCTGAAGAAGCTAAAAAAACGGATATAATTTTACCCGAACACATAGGTATTATAATGGACGGTAACGGCAGATGGGCAAAAAAACGCAGTCTGCCTCGTTCCGTAGGACATCGTGAAGGCGCAAAAACCTTTAGAAATATCACAAGATATTGCTCGGACATCGGTATAAAATATCTTACCGTTTATGCTTTTTCAACTGAAAACTGGAAACGCCCGGAGGATGAAGTCAGCGCTCTTATGAAACTTTTTAAGTCTTACCTTAATGAGGCGCTTGAGGACTTCAAAGATGACAGCATTGTTGTAAAATTTATCGGAGATAAATCCCATTTCAGCTTAGATTTGCAAAATCTTATGATTGAAAACGAGGAAAGCTCAAAAGACCGTGACGGTATGGTGCTTAATATTGCTATGAATTACGGCAGCCGTGACGAAATTGTGCGTGCCGTTAAAAATATAAGCACAGATGTAAAAAGCGGTAAGATTGATGTTGAAAATATTGACGAAGCGCTTTTTTCAAATTATCTTTATACCGCCGGTCAGCCCGATCCCGATTTGATTATCAGACCGAGCGGTGAATACCGAATTTCAAACTTTATGCTATGGCAGGCTGCTTATACTGAGTTTGTCATAATGAATAAGCTCTGGCCTGATTTTGAAAAATCAGACCTTGACGAGGCTATTAATATATACTCTCAACGCAACAGGCGCTTTGGAGGAGTATAAAGAAGCAGGTAGATCAGTTATGAAATCATTAAAAGCAAGACTTCTTACAGCGGTTGTCGGCATTTCCATAATTTTAGTTTTGCTGTTTTTGGGAGAAATACAGCCGCTCGTAATCGCCTTTGCGGTAGCTGCGGTTACGGCGTTTATGACAGGCGAATACTTACACGCTAACAAGCTGTTGAAAAAATATTTTATTTCGGTTCCGTGCATACTATTTGCAGCAGTAATTCCCATAGTATTAAATACGGGCTTGGTATATCCGATTATTGCCGTTTTTATGATAGTGGGGTTTGCTATGCTGATATACAATCACAAGCAAATCAATTATCTTGACTTTGCGTATGCGATGTTCGGCACACTTCTTATCACATTCGGAATGAGTGCGTTTTCGGCTCTTTGCCTTAATTGTAAGCCGTTGAGTTTTTACTTCGCCACTATTTTTTCACTTCCTTGGATGGCGGACGCAGGCGGATTTTTTATCGGCGCAAGCTTTGGCAAACATAAACTTTGTCCGAATGTCAGCCCTAAAAAAACAGTTGAGGGCGCAGTCGGCGGAGTAATTTTCTGCGTATTGACTGCCGTTGTACTCGGTTTGCTCTTTGCGTTTGTAATTGCTCCCGAATATAAGTTTAACTTTGTTGCTCTTATCATTCTCGGTGTTGTTGACGCCGTGGTTTCTATTTTCGGCGACTTGAGTTTTTCTCTTATCAAGAGAAGTGTAGGCATTAAGGACTATAGTTCTGTATTTCCGGGTCACGGCGGTATGCTCGACAGATTTGACAGCATTATTTTTACCGCTCCTGTTATGCTTGCAATCAATCAGTTTTTGCCTTTTGCTACGGTGGTGTAAATTATGATTAATAATATTTCCGTTTTAGGTTCAACAGGTTCAATCGGTACTCAAACGCTTGATGTTGTCGATAAACTCAACTTGAATGTTACAGCGCTTACCGCAAATTCAAATGTAAAGCTAACGGAACAGCAGATAAGAAAGTATAAGCCGCAGATTGCAGTGCTTTTTGACGAAGAAAAAGCAAAAGAATTACAGCTTGCGGTCAAAGATACCAATACAAAAGTTCTCGGCGGAATGGACGGACTTATTGCGGCGGCAACCGAAAAAAGCTGCGAACTTGTACTTAATTCCGTTGTTGGAATGGTAGGCTTGCTGCCCACAATTGCGGCGGCAAATGCCAAAAAAGATATTGCGCTTGCAAATAAGGAAACTCTTGTTGCGGGCGGACATCTTGTTACTGATGCTGTCAGGGATAATAATGTAAGGCTTTTGCCTGTTGACAGCGAGCACTCGGCAATTTTTCAGTGCTTGCAGGGTATGCCGCAGAATAAGGCGCTTAAAAAGCTGATACTTACGGCATCGGGCGGTCCTTTCTTTGGCAGAACCCGTGACGAACTTAAAAATGTTACGGTAGAGCAGGCTCTTAATCATCCGAATTGGAGTATGGGTGCTAAAATCACCATAGACTCTGCTTCAATGATGAATAAGGGACTTGAAATTATAGAGGCAAGCAGACTTTTTGATGTTGAGGGCGACAGAATTGATGTTGTGGTTCACAGAGAAAGTATAATTCATTCGCTTGTTGAGTATGACGATAATTCAGTTATCGCTCAACTCGGCTTGCCCGATATGCGTATTCCTATTCAGTATGCGGTTACATATCCCGACCGTTATGAGTCGCCTGTAGGCGAGCTTAAACTTGCGGATATTGCCAAAATGACATTTTTTGAGCCTGATTACAAGACCTTTGAATGTCTTACTGCATGCAAAAAAGCACTTGATATCGGCGGCACTGCAACAGCTGTGGTAAACGGCGCAAATGAAGAGGCAAACGCTTTATTCCGTCAGGGAAAAATATCTTTCCTTGAAATCGGCAGTCTTGTTACGGAATCATTAAATGCCGTAAAGACAATTAATCAAAAAAATGTTGAGGATGTTCTGAACGCAGACGCACTTGCAAGAGAGTTTGTACGCAGAACGGTAAACAAATAATTAGATTTTGCGGAATTTTTATCTGGAGTTGATTGACCAAATATGCAAATATTAGTAACTATAGCCTTGGTAGTAATTGCGGTGCTGCTTTTTGAGCTGATTATAGGATTACATGAGTTCGGACATTTCATTACGGCAAAGCTTTCGGGCATTAAGGTAAATGAATTTGCACTTGGAATGGGGCCAAAGCTTTTTAGTTTTAAAAAGGGCGAAACACAGTATTCTTTAAGACTTTTTCCAATCGGCGGATTCTGTGCAATGGAGGGCGAGGACGAAGACAGTCCCGAGCCACGCTCGTTTAATAATGCAAAGGTCTGGAAACGAATGATAGTCATTATTGCGGGTGCGGTAATGAATATAATTCTTGGCATAATTTTTTCTTTTATAATGGTCATTCCGCAGGAGGCATACTCTTCTACGACTGTTGAACAGTTTGACCCACGCTCTTATTCCGCAAACTGCGGTTTACAGATCGGCGATAAAATCGTTAAGGTCAACGGATATGATATTTACAATTCAAAGGATTTATCTTTTTCGTTTGCAGGTGTAAACTGTGAAAATGTTGACGGTAAGTCTGTATCCGTATATAAGCAGGACTGCGCAAATGCAATCTGTACGGAGTACAGTAAAATTGCAACCGATAAAAAGCCCGATGACGATACACTCCTGAAACTTTACAATATCACAACCGACGGTTGTACGGCGGTGAATAATTCCGCCGACAAAACCGAGGCTAAAAAGGTGATGGACGATACCGTCAAAAAACTTTATGATACAATCGGTGTAACAGACTATACTCTCCCGACAATTACCGAAAAAGATACCCGTCAGCGTTATACTGCAACTGTTACGGTAATAAGGGACGGCAAAGAAGTTGAGCTAAACGATGTTCAGTTCTTTACTTACTATAAAAACGAAGAGGATAAAGAGGCAGATAAGCCGTCGGTTTCTCTTGATTTTTATGTTGAGCCAATTGACAAGACATTCACTTCTGTAATTAAACAGGGATTTTCCGAAGCTTTGTCAGTCGGCAGAATGGTATGGCAGTCGGTTGTATGGATTGCGCAGGGCAGATTTGGATTTAAAGATATGTCAGGTCCTGTCGGCATTGCATCTGCGGTAACACAGGTTGCCTCACAGGGACTTGAAACAAACTTCGGTTCTGCGGTATTTAATATTTTAAATGTAATGACCTTGATTACAATAAATCTCGGTATATTCAATATGCTCCCGTTCCCGGCACTTGACGGCGGAAGATTTTTGCTTTTGCTTATTGAGTGGATATTCAGGAAGCCGATACCGAGAAAGGTTGAGAAATATATCAATGCAGCAGGCTTTATTATTCTTATGGGCTTTATGGTTGTTGTAACCTGTAAGGATATATGGCAGTTGTTTACCGGACAGCTAAGCCTGTAGCACAGGAGGAATTACAGTGGGAAGTAAAAAACAAGTTAAAGTCGGCAATGTGCTTGTCGGCGGCGGTGCCGATGTAAGTATTCAGTCAATGCTGAATGTTCCGTCAACCGATATAGAGGGTTCTGTAAGGCAGGCGGTTGAACTTGAAAAAGCAGGTTGTCAGATTATAAGAGCCGCTATTCCTAATAAAGACGCAGTTAAACTTATTCCGGCACTCAAGCAGGCGCTTACTATTCCTGTTGTTGCTGACATACATTTCGATTATAAATTGGCGCTTGAGGCTTGTGCCGCAGGTGTTGACAAAATCCGTATAAATCCGGGCAATATCGGTTCTGATGACAGGGTAAAGGCGGTTGCCGACGCTTGCCGTCAGAGAAATATTCCTATCAGAATCGGCGTAAATTCCGGCTCGCTTGAAAAGGAAATTCTCGCAAAGTACGGTCACCCCACACCGCAGGCGCTTTGCGACAGTGCGCTTTATCATGCGTCTTTGCTTGAAAAGTTCGATTTTAACGATATTGTTCTTTCAATGAAAAGCTCAACCGTTCCGTTTATGGTTAAGGCTTATGAGCTTGCAAACGAGCAGTGCGATTATCCGCTCCACCTTGGCGTTACCGAGGCAGGTACCGAACGAATGGGCATCATAAAATCAGCCGCAGGTATCGGTTCGCTGTTACTTCACGGAATCGGCGACACAATCAGAGTTTCTCTTACAGCTGACCCTGTAAAGGAAATCTATGCCGCTAACGATATTTTAAAAGCGCTCGGACTTAAAAAGAGCGGTGTGCAGTTTGTATCCTGCCCGACCTGCGGCAGAACAAGAATTGACCTTGTAAAAATTGCGGGAGAGGTTGAAAACAGACTTAAAGACTGTAAAAAGAATATTAAAGTAGCCGTAATGGGCTGTGTTGTAAACGGCCCCGGAGAAGCAAGAGAGGCAGACATCGGAATTGCAGGCGGTGACGGCTGCGGTCTTGTATTCAAAAAAGGTGAAGTAATCAGAAAAGTTTCAGAGGAGCAGCTTGTTGATGCTCTTATGGATGAAATCGATAAATTATAATTCTTATAAGGAAGAATATGAAAACACTCGGAGAAGTCTTTAATCCGTATCTTGCGGATAAACCGCTCGCTGATGATATATCATCAGCCGAGCTTTTAAAACTTAATATTAACAGTAATAATCGCTCAATCACAATGACTGCCAAATTTGGCGGTCTTGTGTTGAGGGATAACCTTTTTGCTGCCGAAAAACAAATTTCCAAATCCGAATTAAATCTCGGCTCTGTCAGAATTAATCCGATTTATGATTCTAAACTTTTTTCAGCAGATTATTTTCCTGAGCTGTATAAGGCGGTTAAGCGTGATATTCCGAGTATTAACGGCACACTTAACAACGCATTTGTTACCTATGAGGAAGGTAATTTGCAAATCACACTTAATAACGGCGGCAAAAGCCTTTTAGATGCCAAGGGCTTTGACAAGGCTCTTAAAAGGCTTGTTGCAGAGGAATTTTCGCTTGAAATCAACATTATATATACAGGTACGCTTGAAGTTGACGGACAGAGCGAAGAATATATGCAGACAATGAAAAATGCCGCAGAAAAAATCGAAAGACAAAAGATTGAAGAAAGCGTGCACGATACTGCGAGCAATGAGGCTGTTACAAAAGCTGTAAAGGAAAAGAGAAATTCCGATGCAGTGCAGGAAATTGAAGTGCGGGAGGGCAAGTTTTTGCTGCCGCAGATTGTTGAAGCCTCAATAAAACCTTTTTACGGCAGGTCTATACGAGGTAAAATCGAGCCAATCAGCATAATTGTTGCCGACACAGGCAGAATAGTAGTATGGGGCGATATTTTTGATATTGAAAAAAAGGTAACAAAGTCGGGAGATAAAAATATTTTTGTAATCGACATTACCGACTATTCGGGTTCTACATCCGTAAAAGTTTTCGGAACAATCAAAGACACCGCAATTCTCGATAACCTGAAAAAAGGTGACACTGTAGTTGTTCAGGGCGATGTCGAATATGACCGCTACGCAGGCGAGCTTATGCTTATTGCAAGGTCAATCGGCACTGCAAATAAGGTTAAGGTTGTGGATAAAGCGGAGGAGAAGCGTGTCGAACTGCATTTGCATACGAATATGTCGCAGATGGACGCAGTAACCTCGGCAGGCGACCTTGTAAAAAGAGCCGCCGATTGGGGACACCCGGCAGTTGCAATCACAGACCACGGTGTTGCACAGGCTTTCCCTGACGCTATGAAAGCCGCCGATAAAATTAATAAAGACGGCGAAAAAATCAAGGTTATTTACGGCACAGAGGCTTACTTTATGGATGACCTTGTAGAATCTGTTTCGGGCAAAAGCGAAGAACCGCTTGACGGCACATTTATCTGCTTTGATATTGAAACTACCGGTCTTTCCGCAAATCGTGACAAAATCACAGAAATCGGTGCCGTAAAGGTTGAAAACGGACAGATAACCGATACTTTTTCAACTTTTGCAAATCCGGGTATGCCGATTCCCGCAAAGATAACCGAGCTTACGGGCATTACCGACGCTATGGTAAAAGACGCACCGTCACAGAGCGAGGCAGTTAGCGCATTCCTTGAATTTGCAGGCGACAATGTGCTTGTTGCGCATAATGCACCGTTTGATACCTCGTTTATCCGTAAGGCTTGCGAAAATATGAACAGGGAGTACAACTACACTTCCATTGACACCGTTGCAATTTCAAGAGCCATTTTGACCGATATTAAAAACTGCAAGCTGGATACCGTTGCAAAGTATTTGCGACTTGGCGACTTTAATCATCACCGTGCAACCGACGATGCGGAAATGCTTGCAAGAATTTTTATAAATCTTTGTACCCGTCTTAAAGATGACTACAATATTACAAAAACCAACGAAATCAATACACAGATTGCAGGCGGCGGTGACTTCAAAAAACTGCCGACTTATCACCAAATAATTCTTGTAAAGAATTTAACAGGTCTTAAGAATTTGTATAAATTGATTTCTTACGCTCATCTCACATATTTTTATAAAAAACCGAGAATACCTAAGAGTGAGCTTGTTAAGCACCGTGAGGGACTTATAATCGGCTCGGCTTGTTGTGCAGGTCAGCTGTATCAGGCTATACTTCTCGGAAAGCCGTGGCCTGAAATCAAAGCAATTGCATCATTTTATGACTACCTTGAAATTCAGCCTGCGGGAAACAATAATTTTATGATTCGTGAGGGCAGATTTGCCAATGAGGCAGAACTCCACGAAATTGATAAGACTATAGTAAAACTCGGCAAAGAACTCGGCAAGCCTGTTTGTGCTACTTGCGATGTTCATTTTATGGACCCGAAAGACGCCGATTACAGAAAAATTCTTATGGCGGGTCAGGGCTTTAAAGATGCCGAAGACCAAGCTCCGCTTTACCTTAGAACCACAGCGGAAATGCTCAAAGAATTTGAGTACCTCGGCAAAGAAAAGGCATACGAAGTTGTTGTCACAAATCCACGCAAAATTGCCGATATGTGCGAGTCGATAAGACCTATTCCGAAGGGAACTTTCCCGCCTAACATTGAGGGTGCGGAGGAAGAACTCGTTTCTATCACATGGGAAAGGGCAAAGGAAAAATACGGTGACCCTCTTCCTGAAATTGTTAAGGCTCGTCTTGACAAAGAACTTAATTCAATTACAACCTACGGTTTCTCCGTACTTTATATGACCGCTCAAAAACTCGTTGCCGACAGCGAGGCACACGGTTATCTTGTAGGTTCCAGAGGTTCGGTAGGTTCGTCATTCGTTGCGACAATGTCGGGTATTTCCGAAGTAAATCCGCTTTGCCCGCACTATATATGCCCAAAATGTAAGCACAGCGAATTTATTACAGACGGCAGTTACGGTTCGGGTTTTGATATGCCTCCTAAGAATTGCCCCGAGTGCGGCACTCTTATGGACCAGGACGGTCACGAAATTCCGTTTGAAACATTCCTTGGATTTAAAGGCGACAAAGTGCCTGATATTGACCTTAATTTCAGCGGTGAGTATCAGTCAAAATCGCACAGATACACAGAGGAACTGTTCGGTAAAAACAATGTGTTTAAGGCGGGTACTATTTCTACCGTTGCGGAAAAAACCGCTATCGGCTATGTAAAGGGTTATGCCAACGATAAGGGTATGATTCTTCATAAGGCTGAAATCAAGCGACTTGCTCTCGGCTGTACGGGCGTTAAGCGTACAACGGGTCAGCACCCGGGCGGTATGGTTGTTGTACCGAGAACAAGCGAAGTTTACGACTTCTGTCCTGTTCAGCACCCTGCAAACGATATGAAGTCCGACAATATTACCACTCACTTCGACTTCCATTCTATTCACGATACAATTACAAAACTTGATGAGCTCGGACACGATGTTCCGACAATTTATCACTATCTTGAACTTTATACGGGTATTCCCGTTATGAAAGTATCAATGAGTGACCCCGAGGTTATGAGCCTGTTTACATCAACCAAAGCTCTCGGTGTAACTCCCGAAGATATAGGCTCAGAAACAGGTACATTCAGCTTGCCCGAATGCGGCACTTCCTTTGTACGAGGAATGTTGGTAGAGGCTAAGCCAAAAACATTTACCGACCTTTTGCAGATTGCAGGTTTGTCACACGGAACAGGTGTATGGCTTGGCAATGCGCAGGAGCTTATTCATAATCATACCTGCGACATTTCAAGCGTTATCGGTACTCGAGATTCCATTATGACTTACCTTATGCATAAGGGACTTGAGCCGGGTATGGCATTTAAGATAATGGAAATTGTCCGTAAAGGTAATGCGACAAAATTGCTTACCGAAGAACATTTCAAGGCGATGAGAGATAACAATGTTCCCGAATGGTACATTGATTCCTGTATGAAAATTCAGTATATGTTCCCGAAAGCCCACGCCGCCGCATATATGATTGCTACATTGCGACTTGGCTGGTACAAGGTGCATAAGCCTGTTGAATATTACGCAGCTTACTTTACGGTACGAAGCGAAAACCTTGACGGTGTTGTGCTTATGCAGGGACATCAGGCTGTTAAAAACAGAATGAAACTTATAAAGCAAAAGCAAAGCGCCCACGAATCGTCTACAAAAGAAGATCAGGAGTACGCTACACTTCAGATTGTAAATGAAATGCTTGCAAGAAAAATTGAAGTTCTGCCTGTTGACATTTACAAATCCGAGGCTAAAATGTTCAAGGTTGAGGAAGGCAAAATAAGACTTCCGTTTTCAACAATTCCCGGACTTGGCGAAAGCGCCGCAATATCTCTCGCTGAATCGGGAAAGGTAAATACATACCTTTCCATTGAAGAAATGCAGATAAAGACAAAGGTTTCCAAGTCTATTATTGAGTCGCTGAAAAATATCGGCGCACTTGAGGGACTTCCGGAAAGCTCGCAGATGTCATTGTTTTAAGGAGTGGCGTAATAAATGAAAAAACTTTTTACATTAAAAAATGTACTGATTTGTATTCTTTTTACAATATTTTTGCTGTTTGTAAAGGATAATTTCAGTGTGGTATGGAACGCAATTTGTATGCTTGCATCTATTCTGACACCGTTTGTAATAGGATTTTTGTTTGCGTATATTTTGAATTTTCCTTACAAATTCTTTTATTCAAAAGTATTCGGATTTTTGAAAAACAAAAAAGCTTTTTTTGCGAAAATGCGCAAACCGTTATCTATAATTTGCACATATACGGCGGTAATTGCCGTACTCGGATTTTTGATTGCCATTCTTGTTCCGCAGATCGGCGACAATATTTCGAGCCTTGTTGAAAGAGTGCCGTCATATTTTAATTCAGTATATGAATGGCTTTCAAGCGTTGCCGATTGGGCTAATAAGACGTATAATGCAAACATTGATATTGACGCATCTTTTGCTCAACTCGGCAAAGAGATTGCAAATAATTTAAACGGCACTACAATTGCAAATTTCTCAAAAAATGTGTTGTTTGATACTCTTCTACCTATGATTACAAACACCACGGCGGGAATTTATAACTTTATTATGGGTATTGTAATTTCCGTTTACTTCCTGTCAGCAAAGGAAATGCTGTGCAGACAGGTAAAGCGCCTTGCCGTTGCGTTTATTCCGATAAAATTCTTGCCTAAAGTTTATGAGATTGTCGATATTACCGATACAAAATGCGGTAGATTCCTTGTTGGCGACATTATTGACGCCGCTTTTATCGGAGTGCTCACATTCATTACAATGTCTATTTTCCAATTGCCGTATGCCGCATTGATTGCGGTTCTTATCGGCGTAACAAATATTATTCCTTTTTTCGGACCTTTCATAGGTGCAATCCCGAGTGCTATTATTCTTTTCCTTGAAAGCCCGTGGGATATGATTATATTCATTGCGATTGTATTTGTTATTCAACAGCTTGACGGCAACCTTTTCAAGCCGAAGATTATCGGCAGTCAGGTCGGACTTTCAAGTTTCTGGGTACTTTTCAGCGTTATCGTCGGCGGAAGTTTATTCGGTATGGTAGGCTTTATTTTAGGTACTCCTATATATGCGGTTATTTATACGCTGATCGGCAAAAGAGTTAAAAACGCTATTGACAACAAAGGCAAAATCGCTCAGGAGGCACTTGACTTTGAGGTACTGAATTATGTAAAGATTGCCACAGAACAAAAGAAGATAAGAGAAGAAAAGGAAAACGCTCAAAAGGAAAAGCTTTTGAAGTTTATCAAACCCGATAAACATACAAATTCTGAAAGCGATGACGATAATAAAGACGACAAAGAATAATATTCATTTTGCAGAGCAGTAAAATTGTTTGCTGCTCTGTAATTAAAAATA
>OHNI01000436.1_pt1 | contig 14282 bp, 10 predicted proteins | sample 1569501 | NCBI WGS metagenome assembly OHNI01 (sample SAMEA3879542, study PRJEB24766) | human gut metagenome | biome: human-associated habitat; feature: feces | place: USA | collected 1985/1987
TGGCAAGATATACATTGACCAAGTCAGAGAAGCCATTACAGCCACTACGGGAGAAGCCGTACGTAACCCGCATATCAGTGCCATTCCGAATCTGTATGTGACGGACTTCATTAAGGATATGGCAAACGCCTATGCCGCTGCCGATCTGGTGATTTCACGTGCCGGAGCCGGTTCCATCTCCGAGTTCTGCCTGCTGCACAAGCCGGTCATCCTGGTTCCCTCACCCAATGTGGCCGAAGACCATCAGACCAAGAATGCGCTGGCGCTGGTGGATAAGGATGCAGCTATCTATGTGAAGGATGTGGAAGCGAAAGAGAAGCTGCTGCCGGTGGCGTTGGAGACAATCGCTAACCCCGAGAAGCTGCAAGACTTGAGCAAGAATATCGCCAAGCTAGCGTTGCCGGACTCGGCGACAATTATTGCGAAGGAGGTATTGAAGAGCCTCTCCCCTTGTCCCTCCCCCGTAGGGAGGGGGACAGAGATAGTCCTACAAAATACAAACACTTCAAAACTCCCCTCCCTACGGGGGAGGGGGCGAGGGAGAGGCCTATAAAAAAAGGATGTACTTTTGGAAGAAGAGTTTGAAGAAAAAATTTGAATATGAATAAAAATATAAGCAATAGTAACTCATCTCCCCTCCCTACGGGGGAGGGGCAGGGGGTGAGGCTTGAAGCCATTCGCTCCGTTTATTTCGTCGGTGCCGGCGGCATCGGCATGAGCGCTCTGATACGCTATTTCCTCTCTAAAGGAAAGACAGTAGCGGGCTACGACCGTACGTCGAGCGAACTGACAGAACGTCTGATTACGGAAGGAGCACAGATACACTACGAAGAGGATATCGACCTTATTCCGGAGGAGTGCAAAGACAAGGCAAGCACGCTCGTGGTCTATACCCCCGCCGTGCCGCAAGGGCATGCAGAACTGACCTATTTCCGTGAAAACGGCTTCAACATACATAAGCGCTCCCAAGTATTGGGCATCATCACCCGCAGCAGTAAAGGTCTGTGCGTGGCAGGTACGCATGGCAAGACTACCACCAGCACCATGGCTGCCCACCTGCTGCACCAGTCACACGTGGGCTGCACCGCCTTCCTCGGAGGCATTTCGAAGAACTACGGTACGAATCTGCTGCTTTCCGCCACCAGCCCTTATACCGTTATCGAAGCGGATGAGTTCGACCGCTCCTTCCACTGGCTATCGCCCTGGATGAGTGTCATTACTGCCACCGACCCCGACCACCTGGATATATACGGCACCAAAGAAGCCTATCTCGAAAGCTTCCGCCACTACACCACGCTTATCCAGCCGGGCGGCGCCTTGATTCTGCACAAAGGACTGGAAATGCAAGCCGACGTACAACCGGGCGTCACCACCTATACCTACTCGCGCAACGAAGGCGACTTCCATGCCGAGAATATCCGCATCGGAAACGCCTGCTGTCAGAAGGGCATTCCGGTACATACCGGTCGTACAGTAATTGATGTTTTTTGTTGTAACAAGTACACCATGTCCGCTTTCTGCAGGCGTGATCTTCACGCTGGAAAGCGATTTGGAACCAATTACGGATGCATCCATATAAGCATCCAGATACTGATGTTCCATATCGTTGGTGATCGTAACGACCTGATAATTGGCAAGATCCGCTTCCGTCACATCCATAAGAGATAATACAGTCGCTCTCTGCTCTGCGGAAAGATCTGCGCCAAGTGCGATGATTGATTTGGACGCGTCAATATTGACGATCCTGCTCTGATCTACTTCTGCTGCCATAACAGGCATCGAAAGCAGTAAAACTGCGGAAAACAGCAGTGTGATTAGTTTCTTCATACGATTCAAACCTCCTGTGAAATAACCTGCTGCATTTACTGCAGCTCATTTAACACGATTTCCATCCAGTTGTACAGTTCATAATAAACAGTCTCTTTGATCTTTTCATTTAACAGCTCATGACGCGCGCCGTTATACAGCTTCAGCGTTGTTTTGGTAATGTCCAGATGCAGGAGTGTGTCATAAAGTGCCTTCGGCGCTTCTCCTCTGTCACCAACCGGATCTTCTGTACCTGATACGATCAGAATCGGTAATTTTTTTGGTATTTTCTCAAGATTCTCTTTCTTCTGCATACGATGTGCCAGCTCATACAGCGTATGGTAGCCATTGACGGTAAAAGTAAAGCCGGAGCAGAGCGGATCCTTTGCATAAGCCTCCTGCACTGCCCGGTCAGAGCAGATCCAGTCAAACTCCGTTTCCATTCCTTCTCCGCTCATATAAGCCTTTGTGCTCATCTCATTTACCAGCTTGCTGACATACGTATCACCCTTCAACTTCCTAAGGATTGAAGTCAGCAGCTTACCGCCCACAAGCTGGCTCTTTTTGGGCGTTCCGGTGCCACAGATGATCGCACCGCTGATGCCCGTTCCGTATCTGGTAATATAATTACGCAGGATAAAGGAGCCCATGCTGTGTCCCAGGATCAGATAAGGAAGTGTCGGATAGTCCTGCTGTGTCAGCTTCTTTAGTCTGTGCACATCCCTGACTATGATCGTCGCCGGATCATTTTCACAAAAATAACCGTAAGTGCCCCCTTCCGGAACACTTTCGCCATGGCCGAGGTGGTCTTCTCCCACCACGACAAAGCCTCTTTCTGCCATATAGGCTGCAAATGCATCATAACGGCGGATGTATTCATTCATCCCATGAATGATCTGCAATACAGCAACGGGCTCCCCTTCGGGAAGCCAGCGCATTGCATGTAATTTTGTTTTTCCGTCACGGGAATCAAATGTAAATTCTTCAGTCTGGATCAAAATTATCCCCTTTCAGTTAGCAGATCTCTGCGCCTGCAGGCATCGGTTTTTCAGGTGTCACAAGTGCTAGATTGCCTTCTGCATCTTCTGCACACAGAAGCATACCCTCGCTTAATACACCGGCAAGTTTTGCAGGCTTTAAGTTCACAAGAACCATAACCTTCTTACCAACCATTTCTTCCGGTGTATAGTGTGCTCTGATACCGGATACGATCTGTTTCGTCGTAGAACCGATCTTTACCTGTGAGCAGAGCAGCTTTTTGCTCTTCGGAACAGCTTCGCAGGAAACGATCTCACCTACCTGGAACTGCATTTTTCCGAAATCATCGAAGGTGATCTCCGGTTTTGCTTCGATATCGATCACAGCCTCTTCCTCTTTTGCTTCTTCTGCAGGGATTCCGGCTTCTTTTCTTCTCTGTTCAAACATTTCGTCAGCCTTTGCAACAACTTCTTCCACATCCTGACGGGCAAATAAGATCTCCGGTTTTTCCGTTACTTTATTGCCGCTTGGATACAGTCCGAATTTCTCAATGTCATCAAAGCTTCTGATCTGCGTATTCAGCTGTGCTACGATCTTTTCTGCCGTCTGCGGCATATACGGCTCAAGCAGGGAAGCACCGATCGTGATACCCTCTACCAGATTGTAAAGAACGGTCGCAAGACGATCCTTCTTTGCCTCATCCTTGGCAAGTACCCATGGCTCTGTTTCATCAATATATTTATTGCATCTCTTAAAGAGAACAAAAATCTCTGTAATTGCATCTGCGACACGCAGATCATCCATCTTCCCTGCAACTCTCTTGTATGTGTCTGTTACGACAGCCTTCAGATCCGCATCGATCGCTTTCTGCGCCGGATCATCGGATTCACCCTTATTTTCCACAACACCGCCAAAGTATTTGTTGCTCATGGAAATGGTTCTGTTTACAAGGTTTCCGAGTGTATTTGCCAGATCGGAATTCAGACGTTCTACCATCAGTTCCCAGCTGATCACACCGTCATTTTCAAATGGCATCTCATGCAGTACAAAGTAACGGACTGCATCTACACCGAAGAATTTGATCAGATCTTCCGCATAAATGACGTTACCCTTTGACTTACTCATCTTGCCATCGCCCTGCAGAAGCCACGGATGTCCGAATACCTGCTTTGGCAGCGGCTCACCGAGTGCCATCAGGAAAATAGGCCAGTAGATCGTATGGAAACGGATGATATCCTTTCCGATCAAATGCAGATCAGCAGGCCAGAGCTTCTTGTACTGCTCTGTGCTGTTTCCGTCCGCATCATAGCCGATACCTGTGATATAGTTTGTAAGGGCATCCAGCCATACATACACAACGTGTTTGTCATCGAAATCTACCGGAATACCCCATTTGAAAGAAGTACGGGATACACACAGATCCTGTAGACCCGGCAGAAGGAAGTTGTTCATCATTTCATTCTTACGGCTGACAGGCTGGATAAATTCCGGATGTGTATTGATATGCTCGATCAGACGATCTGCATATTTGCTCATTTTGAAGAAGTATGCTTCTTCCTTTGCAGGCTTACATTCTCTGCCACAGTCCGGGCATTTACCGTCTACAAGCTGTGACTCTGTCCAGAAGGATTCACAAGGTGTACAGTACATACCTTCGTATGCGCCCTTATAAATATCTCCCTGCTCATATAATTTCCTAAAGATCTTCTGTACCTGTTTTTCATGATAATCATCTGTTGTACGGATGAATTTGTCATAAGAAGTATTCAGCATATCGCAGATCTCTCTGATCTGACCTGCTACCTTATCTACAAATTCCTTCGGAGATACGCCTGCTTCCTCTGCTTTGAGCTCGATCTTCTGACCATGCTCATCTGTACCGGTCTGGAAGAATACATCGTATCCGTCCGCTCTTTTGAAACGTGCGATCGCATCCGCCAGTACGATCTCATAGCTGTTCCCGATATGCGGTTTGCCTGATGTATAAGCGATCGCCGTTGTCATATAATATTTGCCTTTGTTCATCTTTTTCTCTCCTTTTTCTTTCTTTTCTGACTCGAAAATCCTGCTACATAAAAAGCCTTCTGAAGGTTTCCCTCCAGAAGGCGAATAAACGCGTTACCACTTCTGTTTTATTCCGGGCTCACACCCGAAACCTCAGCAAGTATCGATCCTTTCGATACTCCTCCGCTATAACAGGCGGAACCTGTCGCAGCCTAAGCCCTGTGACCTCGGTGCGCTGCTCAAAAGCCATCTTCCAAGTGCATTCCATCCATCCCTCACAGACCGGACATTTCCGCAGATCAGAACTGTTTCTGCTTCCCTGTCCGTAGGATGTTCTCTGAAAACTTCCTGCAAATGTACTCTCTTTCTCACTGCCTTTTTATGAGTATACCCGATATGTAATAAATGTAACACAGCAGATATTAGATGTCAAACCCATTACCTGCAGAAATCCCCATCCTATCACAGAAATCTCCAATTGGGCAGCCATGGGATCACCTGTCTGATATAGACTGTAGGCACAACAAGCCCCGATATGACAGGGTAAAAGACCACAAATAAAAGAACCGAAGCTGCAAGCAGTCCCCAGTAAGCTCTCTTTTCCTGCCCACCTTCTTTCTGGCTGACACTGTGGCAGAGTAGTAGAATGAGCACAACCGAGCAGACGTAATACTGATAGATAAAAACTGTCCGTCTGATAAAGATCCATGGAAGTAGCATGACCGTATAATACAGTACAAGCACTGCTGCATTTTTATCCCTGTGGCGGAACGTACGCCAGAGTTCTTTTCCATATGCATAAAGCCCTGCAAAATACAAGACCGGATTGCCAAAGGTTGCGATCACGCTGACCTTATCCCCCGCCAGATATTCCCTGCTGTCAAGCAGCGGTTTCCAGTCAAACAGCCAGCTATACCACGGTGAAGCATACGGATGATCAAAAATCGTAGCTTTGTGATAGGAAAGCATCAGCTCTCCATTGGAAAGTACATGCTGCAGCAGGTTCTGATCCGGATAGATGCGGACAAACGGAATGTAAGACAGCGTATAAATTGTGAAAGGCAGAAGTATAAAACAGCCGATACACTGCAGGCAGAGCCAGGTCCAGTAACGCCTTGTTTCCTTCCTTACACCGATCTTTCTGATTTTCCCGATCATCCAGAGAAGAAAAACGACAAAAAGTCCACACAACGCATAGATCCCCGTCCACTTTGTTGCACAGCCAAGTCCCGTAAACAGACCGGCAAGCAGCAGATACCGCCGTTTTTCCGACACCACAAATGCATACATAAAATAGAACATACCAAGAATAAAAAACGCGACTATGATATCGATCGTGGCAATTCTGGAAAGTGTAAAATGCATAAAATCCGTTCCAAGCAGGACTGCTGCCAGACAAGCATACCTTGTTTTTCCTGTCAGACGCAGACCGAACAGATAAATAAATGGCATCATCAGGCTTCCGAAAACGACACACATAAACCGCCAGCCAAACGGATTCATACCAAAGACCGCAATTCCGACAGAGATCAGTGTCTTTCCGAGCGGCGGATGCGTATTTTCATAAATAGGCAGTCCATGCAGAAATTCGTAGGCAGTTCTGCCATGATAAATCTCATCAAAGATCGTCTGATCCTGATAGGTAATACCATCCTCATAAAGCTCCTGTTCATCAAAAAGCGCCGGATATTGCATGGCATTCACCGGTAAAACAGGCTCTCCATTCTCATCTAAGCAGACCAGCTCCATTAAATTCACCGAAGCATCCGAAAATACCAGCCCCAGACAGGTTGTCCGATACGAAACAGGGATTTCATTCCATGCGAACACGGAATCCAGTTCTTCCCCGCTTTGTACGATCTGCCAGTCAGTTCCTGCTGCAACAGACACCGTCACTTCCCCCGCTGCCCGATATCCGATAAACAGCAGAAGATCCGAAAGCTGCTGCCCTTCTTCAAAGTAAAGCACTACCTCCTTTGCGCCGTCCCCGCGCGCCGAAAGCTCCTGCTCCGTCTGCGGAATGCTGTGGCTTCCAAGCCCCCAAAGTGCAATACAGAAAAAGCCGATTGTGAAAAGACATACCAATATGACATCTTTTCTGCGGATTTCCATTTTCATTCCGGTCTATTCTCCCTTCCTGTCCCTTTTATAGCATGATACCGGGGTCAAAAGTTCCCAGCTTTGATGCCTGCGGATTGTTCTGTGCTACGCACTCCCACAATCCTCATCATAGCGTAAGTATATCAAAAATATTTGCGCTTTGACAGCACTTTCCGTTCATGATACAGTTTTTAAGGAGGGTTCTTCTGATGAATATACACAAAACAGGGCCAAAATCGAATATCAAGACTTTCTTTTCTCCCAATATGATCTGTATGCTGCTCCTGCTTCTTGGCGCAGCTGCACGCTTTTTCTATGCTTATGCGGTTCCTTACTATAATACGAATCACGACCTTGGCGATCTGTCTGACTGGCAGTCCATTACCTATGGACATCTTGGCTACATCCAGTATTTATACCAATATCACCATCTGCCGGATTTTTCACCGGAATTTATGGGACAATATTACCATCCACCGCTATTTTACATAGCTGGTGCCATTATTTTGCAGCTTTTTTACCATGGTACAGATAATCTTAATCTGATAAATGCCTTTGAAATGCTGCAATATGTCAATATGGTATTTTCCGTGCTGATCTCCGTTTTTCTATATCGTATCCTGAAGCAGCTTAAAATTTCAGAAAAGCTGCTCTGTTGTCTGACCGCCCTTGTATCCTTTTTTCCGACCTTATTTTTTCTGGGTGCGCAGCTGAACAACGACTGTCTGATGACGCTTTTTTGTGTCATGGCTCTTTTTTACACGCTGCGTTGGCATTCTGATCCCAATACCGGAAACATCATGAAAATTGCTGCTGCTATCATTTTTGCCACCTTGTCCAAAACATCGGGCGTCCTTATTGCGCCCGGTGTCGGTGCTGTCTTTCTGTACCATTTGATTAAAACAAAGGATAGAAAAGCGCTGCTTGAACAATATATCCTGTTTGCCGTGATCTGCATTCCGCTTTCCCTTTCCTGGGTACTCCGGAACCTGATTCTGTATGGTCTGCCATTTTCTTATGTCGTAGATGCAACAGGCTATGCCACCTGGCAGAATGTGGAAGGCTATGGCTTTGCCTACCGCATGGGCTTTCCCACACTCCGCATTTTTACAGCACATACGATCGACTGGTGGGATCTTTCAAACAGTGCCAATATCTGGGGACAGACGATCCTGACGCTGCTTTATGACGAAGGGATCCTTGTATTCCGCACTTCTTTCTGGGAAATGCTTGCGCCTGTTTTCACACTGCTTGGCTTTGCCCTGTCCCTGATCCTGTTTTGCACAAGTACCTCTTACTGCTTTTCCAAAGCAGGAGATCCTGCCATCAGACTTCTGATCGGTGTCGGAAATGGTGCCCTGTTGATCAGTTATATCATCTTCTGCTTCCGTTATCCGCTCATCTGTACCATGAACGCACGTTACCTATTCAGCGGCTATGCTCTTTTGTTTCCGGGCTATGCTCTGTGGCGGATGCAACATCCCGGCAGAAAATACATACTGTTTGAACTGCTGTTTCTGTTTTTTAGTATTCTGTCCCTATTACTTTATCTGTTCTGTCCGGTATAGCAATACAGATCCTTATTCACATATTCCGGCTTTGGACTTCTACCCGGACTCATACCACAGATCTCTGTTTCCGCACATTTTCTGCCATCCTGCAGGCTTCGTTCATCCCTCATATCTGCAGACAGATCTGCATAAGATGAAATAACATTTCCTGCAGGAGCTTTTCATGTATCCCAAGAAAAAACTACGTTCTTCCCTGTTTTTAACCGCTCTGACCCTCGCCTTTCTGTTTTCCCTGTATCTTATCCAAAAAAATTCCCCTGAGGAGAAATTTGCCCGTTTTTCGGACAGCTATCTCCAAAGTGCTTATGAAAATGACAGTCTGAGCCTTCATTTCACCCTGACAGATCCTTCCACATTCGGGATAGATCCGGCTGTCTGCAGCCTGCCCTTCTATGACCGTAAAACCTATCTTACCGAAGGAGAAAGCCTGCAAAAGCTCCGCCGGACACTTTCCGATATTTCACCTGTGCACCTGCCTGCCCATACACGGGAAACCTATGAAATCCTGACTTCCTACCTCGAAAAAAGGCAGGAAGGTACAAAATTTCCCTATTTTGAGGAACCACTCAGTCCGACCAGTGGGATACACACCTCTCTTCCTGTTCTGCTGGCAGAATACAGCATGGAAAATGAGAAAGATGTCAAATCCTATCTGGCGCTTTTGTCGCTGATCCCCTCTTATTTTGACAGTCTTGCCGCTTATGAAACGGATAAAGCCGCTGCTGGCATGTTTATGGCTTCCGAAGACGCTTCCATGGTCATTTCCCAATGTGATTTTATGGCATCTGAGAAAGGAGAAGCCCTTTTTACAGACTGTTTTTTGCAAAACCTGAAGCAGGTCTATGAGAAAGATACTGAAAAATATGCTTACTACGCTTCCGACCATGCCCGCATCCTGCATACACTTGTTCAGCCGGCTTATGAAAAGCTGGGGGATTCTCTGTTGCTGCTGAAGGAAGAGGGAAAAGAGCAGCGCGGACTCTGTCAGTACAAAAACGGTAAAGCCTATTACACCTATCTGGTGCAGCAGCAGATAGGCTGTGACCTGACAACCGAGGAACTTGCAAAGCAGCTTTCCGAAAGACTGCAGACGCTTTACGCGGAGCTTGCGGCGTATCGACAGAAATATCCGATAGACACTCTGTCTGATCTCTCCGATGCCTCTGCTAAGCTGCCTGCTCCAGATACCTACTTATCCACCTTGCAGGAGCAGATGTCGGCTCTTTTTCCACCACTTCCGGCTTCTTCCCCCGTTACGGTAAAAGAGATCCCCGCAGCACTTGCTCCGTATACCGCGCCAGCCTACTATTTTACACCGCGTCTTTCCCTTTGCAGACCGGGCGAGATCAGCAACATCAATAATGTGATCTATGTCAATCCCGAAACCGATTATCTGACAATGTACACCACCTTGGCGCATGAGGGATTTCCCGGCCATATGTTCCAGAATGTCTATTTTCTTTCCTCGCAGGGGGTTACGCGGGAAAATATCCTGCGCTATGTCATGAATTTCCCGGGCTACAGCGAGGGCTGGGCAATGTACGTAGAGCTTTTGTCCTTCGATCACGCCTATGAAAAGGAAGAGCAGAAGGCATATTCCCATATGCTCCGGCTTTCCCGCGAGATCCAGATCTGTCTGCTCTGCTATCTGGATATCCGGATTCATGCAGAATCCGCCTGCCTTCCCGATATTGCCCCTTATCTGGCAAAGATCGGTATTACAGAGCCACAGGAGCTTGCAAATGTTTACACTTACCTCATCAACGAACCGGGCACCTATTTAAAATACTACGGCGGCTATTTACAGCTCCTTGCCTGCAAAGAGCTGTATCAAAAAAAATGCGAGAAAGAGCAGATTCCCTACTCAGATCTCGCATTCCACACCTTCTTCCTGTCACATGGTCCTGACAGCTATACACGTCTTTCCTCGATCATACTGTCCAGATAACCTCTGTCCCAGAGAAGGATCTTCAGCTTTTTGGCTGCTGCGACCGCAGGAGCGGTAAAATACTGGTTCGTCAGAACCGCTCCTACCATGCGGTCATAATATTCCCTGCCCGCAAACGCTTCCTGCACTGCCTTCACGCCGACCGGATCCGCATATCGCTTACACTGGATGGCATAAGTCACACCATCCTTTTCTGCCAGAATATCCACTCCAAAATCACCGCTTGCTTTGGTAAGCTTCACATCAATAAACCCTCTGTTTCGCAGAAGCTCTGCGCAATACTGCTCGAATTCCACGCCCTCCATTTCATCTAAGGGCGTTTCCTTTTTACGCAAGATCTGCCAGAGTATCCATATAAACAATACTGCTGCCACAATGGCGGCAATGACGATTCCCAGTATCTGTATAGTTTCTGCCTGCATTTCTGTTTCCTCATCCTTCATTTTATCTGATAAATTAATCCCTGATCCGCTGCTTCTCCGTTTCCTTCCAACTACTCAGAAAATATTTGTAAAATTGCCTTTTTAAGACCTTTCCGGATATACGCCCGTCTTTACAAATAAATATATTTGTACTAAAATCGCATAGGTACTTGACATATTATAGCTTATTTCATAGAGATTTGTAACCGGAAAATCCCGGTTCTGCTGTTTAGAAAGGAAATCCAGATCTGTCATGGAAAATTTAATCTTCAGTTTAAATGTAACATTACCAATCTTTTTAACGATCGTCATAGGCTATGTGCTCAAGCAGATCCATATGCTGAATGACAGTTTCGTGACTGTCGCCAATAAATTCAACTTTAAAGTAACATTACCCGCGCTTCTGTTTCTGGATCTTTATCAGGCAGACTTTTTCAGTGTCTGGGACACAGGCTATGTTCTGTATTGCTTTTTTGCCACTTTGATCTGCTTTACCGTTATTATGACCGGTGCATCTCTTTTCCTGAAAGATAAAGATATCATCGGCGAATTTGTACAAGGCAGCTATCGTGGCAGTGCTGCTGTCCTCGGACTTGCCTTTATCCAGAATATCTATGGCAAAGCAACGATCGCACCGCTCATGATCATCGGAAGTGTGCCACTTTACAATATCCTCGCTGTCCTGATCCTTTCTTTTACCGGACCGGGCGAACACAAACTCGATAAAAAAGGACTTGTCAAATCCCTCAAAGGAATTGCGACAAATCCTATTATTTTAGGTATTCTGTTTGGTCTGTTGGCTTCTGTTTCCCAGATCAAGCTGCCATTCCTTGTGACAAAAACAATGTCCAACCTGTCTGTCATGGCAACACCGCTTGCCTTGATCGCACTTGGTGCGGGCTTTGAAGTCAAAGCAGCCTGCGGACGGATCAAACCTGCTCTTACAGCCTCTTTTATCCGTCTCTTCGTGCAGTGTGCAGTCTTTCTGCCGGTCGCTGCCCATTTCTCCTTTACAGGCGAAAAGATGGTATCCCTGCTCATCATGCTCGGTGCTCCGACAACACCAAGCTGCTATATCATGGCAAAAAATATGGGACATGAAGGTGTTCTGACATCCAGCGTGATCGTCCTGACTACGCTGCTCAGCTCCGTTTCCCTGACCTTCTGGCTGTTTATCCTGAAAACGATGGGGCAGATCTAGTCCGTTTTTATGCCTTTTCAAATACCAGAATTTTCTGCGACATTTTCTTTACGACCGGAATCCATGTCACCAGCTTAAATGCCGGATTTAATACCCACATACCACGCAGGATGTTGTCATTCTTTACCTTGCAAAAGCCCTTTGCCACATCTCCCAGCTCTTCAAAGCTGTTTGCGCCCCAGGTAAAGACCGTACCTGTGGACTGGATAGATTTTTCCACCTTCTCTTTATTCACAAATTTTGGACACAGACATTCCATGATCACATAGGCATTATCAAAGTTATCCCGGATGATCGCAAGCATCTGCGCTACCTGCTCCTTTGTCAGATACATGGTCAGACCTTCTATGATAAAGAGCATTTTTCCTCTTTTTGTTACCTGCTTTGGCCATGCAGGATCAAAGCAGGAACAACCAATCGTTGAAACACGGCCTTTCTCTCTGTATACAGAGTCACGCACCTGTATTGTTTCAGGCAGATCCAGATTGTACCAGGTGATCCTGCCATTATCCATCCGGTAAAAACGGGTATCCAGACCACAGGCAATGTTTACAACTGTGCAGTCAGGATTTTTTTGAATAAAATCAGATACAAGCTCATCCAACACTGCAGTTCTGGCGATAACACCACCACTCATTGTCTGATCCTTTCCAGCTTTGGAAAAATCATAGTCAAGCTTCGCTACGATCTCCTCTGCCTTTGCATCTTTGAAACGGTGCTTTGGATTTTTGCTGTACATTGCTCTTGCATAAAAGCTTTGCAGCATAGTCTCCGCTGCTCCGTTTAATACCGGTTTAATCTTTTCTTCCTGCATTTTCTTTTCTCCTCTTTGAACAGTCTTACTTATGTTAGTTTATTCTAACCCTTATGCATGGATTTTGTCGACTGTTATTTTTATAATCTTTTTTTCCTCATCATAACAGAGACGAGATGCGTGCATTTTCCTCGTCACCATAACAAAAAATCTGTATCCTTCAAAAATGAAAGATACAGATTCTTCAATCCGCATTCTGTTATTTATTGCTCATTTCGCAAAGCTCAGCGAGCATCTTCGGAAGCTCTGTTTCCATTGTCTCATCCGTAAACTGACAGGTTCCGACTGCTTTATGTCCGCCGCCGTTGTATTTCAGCATCAGGCTTCCGACATTGACATCGGAGGTTCTGTTTAAAATGCTGTAACCAACTGCTGCACTGCAGCCATGTCCGCCCTTACCGTTTACGATCCATGCAGAAATATTCTGCTCCGGATACATGGAATAGATCATGAAACGATTACCGGAGTAGATCGGATCTACCCCGCGCAGATCGGAAATAATCACCTTTCCGTCTACTTTTGTATGCACCTTGACCATTTCTTTGAACTTTTCTGTCTGCTCAAAGTATACTTCGATACGTTCCTTCACGTCCGGCAGATTTAAGATCTCTTCCGTTGTCATAGTACGACAGGCATCGATCAGTTTTTCCATCAGCTGATAGTTACTGATCGTGAAATCTCTCCAGCGTCCAAGTCCTGTACGTGGATCCATTAAGAAACCAATGAGCACCCAGCCCTTTGGATTCTGTACGTCATCGATCGTCAGATTACCGCTGTCTACCTTATCAACAGCTTCCATCATATCGTCAAACTGCGGGAATTTTTCTTTTCCGCCGTAATATTCATAAATAATACGTGCACAGGAAGGTGTCACACGGCTTTCGCCTTTATATTTACCCTCGAGCTGCATTCTCTCATGTTCACTGGAATGATGGTCGAACCAAAGACCGCAGCCTTCTACAAATGGCACATTGGCAAGACAGTCATCCTCTGTTACCTCTACAAGTCCATCCTGCAGATCCTTTGGATGCGCGAATTTCCAATGATCGATAATCCCTGCTTCCTTTAAAAGTGCACCACATGCAAGTCCATCAAAATCTGAACGTGTAATCAGTCTCATTTTGCTATTCTCCTTTTCTTTCATCACGATACCTATTTGGAACTTCATCTTCTGTATCTCCAAATGAAACAGCTGTAAGTTCCCAGATAACCCCTGTATAAAAGATTATAGATGATGAAGCAAAGTTTTTCAACATTCCATGCAGAATTTACGCTAAAAGTACCTGACACCGTAAGTAGATTTATCGCTCGTTTACCCGGCAGCGAGATCGAAACGCTCTTTTTCGATCAGAGCCGGGTAAAATACGAGCAAGATATACGTGAACCACCACACATATAAAATCGGCTTCGCCGATGTGTGGTGGCTGCATAATGAATT
>OHNI01000438.1_pt1 | contig 14189 bp, 3 predicted proteins | sample 1569501 | NCBI WGS metagenome assembly OHNI01 (sample SAMEA3879542, study PRJEB24766) | human gut metagenome | biome: human-associated habitat; feature: feces | place: USA | collected 1985/1987
GAGCATATCGAAAAACGGAGGAATGCCCGAAGTGATTCCATTACCCGAAGGAGGTTTTTGCAGCTATTCTCCCGATGGAAAAAAGCTGGCTTACAACCGGGTTATGCGAGAATTCCGTAATTGGAAATATTATCGCGGTGGCATGGCAGATGACATTTGGATTTATGATCCGGCTGCTAAGAAAGTAGAGAATATCACCAATAATATTGCACAAGATATTATCCCTATGTGGATAGGAGAGGAAATCTACTTTATTTCCGATCGGGATCGCACCATGAATATCTTTGTTTATAATATCCGGACCAAACAAACTGAAAAAGTAACTAACTATACGGATTATGATGTAAAATTCCCCAGCAGTAACGGACAAATTATTGTCTATGAACATGGAGGATACCTCTATAAACTGGATCCTAAAACGCGCAAATCAGAAAAAATCTCCATCACGCTGACTTCAGACAATATCTATGCCCGAAAAGAAATGAAACGGGTAGCAGATAACCTGACTGCCGCCAGCCTTTCACCGGATGGCCACCGTCTGGTAGTAACTGCTCGCGGAGAAGTATTCGATATCCCTGCCGAAAAAGGGGTAACCCGTGATATCACCCGCACCCCGGGAGCCAATGAACGGGAAGGAGAATGGAGTCCGAACGGTAAACAAATAGCCTATATCAGTGACCGTACCGGTGAAACTGAAATCTGGCTACAATCTGTCGAAGGGGGTGATCCCATCCAACTGACCCAAAACAATGATACTTATATCCGCCAACTGATGTGGAGCCCGGACAGCAAGAAAATACTTTATACCGACCGTAAAAACCGTATCGTAGAAGTTGATATTGCCTCAAAAGCGAAACGGACTGTCATGCAGAATCCGGAAGGAGAGTTCTATGAAGTGAACTATTCACCAGACAGCCAATGGATTACCTATACTAAATCCGGAGCTAATAACATGAGTGTCATTTATGTATACCATCTGACTTCAGGTAAGGAATATCCGGTGACCGAAAAATGGTACAGTTCTTCTTCACCTGTCTTCAGCACGGATGGAAAATACCTCATATTCAGTTCCGAAAGAGATTTTAATCCCATCTACAGCCAGACAGAATGGAATCATGCCTATAATCGTATGGGAGGAGTCTATATGGCCATGCTCGCCAATGACACACCGTCACCTTTATTACCTTCGGATGAAATGGTCAGCATAGAACAACAGACTACCGATGCGGCCAATAAAAAACCGGAAGCCACAAATAATACAGTTAAAATAGATCCGGAAGGCTTGCCCGGAAGACTGATTAAATTACCTTTACAAGCAGGTAACTACGATAATTTCTATTCAGACGGTAAAAAAGTGTGGTATGCCAGTGGTAGAAGTACCAAAGTATATGATTTGGCTAAACAAAAAGAAGAAATCGTAGCCGAAGGAGCATATATGGATGTAGCTGCCAATCATAAGAAAGCATTGTTCTTTAAAGGAAATAATCTGTATATCTGTGATTTTCCATGCACTAAAGCCTCATTGGAAGAGAATATTAACTTAAGCGATATGGTTGCTCCCATTGATTACAGTCAAGAATGGGCTCAGATATTCGATGAAACATGGCGGGCTTTCCGTGACGGATTCTATCTGGAAAATATGCATGGAGCAGACTGGAATGCGATTAAAGAAAAATATGCTGTATTAGTTCCTCATGCAAAAACCCGTCTGGACTTGAACTATATCATCGGTGAGATGATTGCCGAGCTGGCTTGCGGACACGCTTATGTGAATCCGGGTGAAATAAAAGGTCCCGAATGTATTCCAATGGGATTACTGGGAGCTGAACTGAGTCGTGACAAGAGTGGCTTCTACCGTATTGACAAAATCCTACCGGGTGCAATTTACAGTCAGAAACTGCGTTCTCCCCTTACAGAACCGGGTATCGGAGTAAAAGAAGGAGATTATATCACAGCTATTGATGGCATCTCAACAGCTACTGTTGATAACATTTACAGTCTGCTAGCAGGCAAAGCCAATGTATTGACTGAACTAAGCATAAACCGTACCGCATCAAGTAAAGGAGTACGTAAAGTGGTCATTAAACCATTAGACAATGAATACCCATTGTATCATTATAACTGGGTACAGAATAATATCAAAAAAGTGGAAGAAGCAACTAATGGTCGTGTAGGTTACGTCTATATTCCCGATATGGGACCGGACGGTCTGAATGAATTCGCCCGCTACTTCTATCCCCAACTCGATAAAGAAGCCTTGATTATTGATGACCGTGCCAATGGAGGTGGTAATGTATCTCCAATGATTATCGAACGTTTGCTTCGTGAACCCTATCGCCTGACCATGCGTCGTGGATCAACCAAAATCGGTACCATTCCTGATGCAACACTAGTGGGTCCGAAAGTATTGCTAATCAATAAATACTCGGCTTCGGACGGTGACTTGTTCCCATGGAGTTTTAAGGCAAATAAAATCGGTAAAGTTATCGGTACTCGTACATGGGGTGGCATTATCGGTATCAGTGGCCCGTTGCCTTATATGGATGGTACGGATGTACGTGTTCCGTTCTTTACCAATTATGATGCAAAGACCGGTCAATGGATAGTGGAGAACCATGGAGTAGATCCCGATATTCTGATTGATAATGACCCGGTAAAAGAACAGTTAGGTGAAGACCAGCAGTTGAATAAAGCCATTGAGGTAATTCTACAAGAGTTAAAGGATCGCAAACCATTACCTCCCGTTCCGGCTCCGAGAACTTATAAGGATTTGGGAGTGGAATAAAAAATCATTCTTTTTAATAAAGCCCGTAGCCATCATTAAGCTACGGGCTTATCTATGATTTTTTAATATAATGGATTTTGTATCAATAAATCATTTTTCTGCATTTCATCCAAATAAATAGGGAGTAAATAAGACTTATCATTCCATTTCCTCTCCTGCACATCAATAATGGAATAATTAGGCTCTGTAACTCCATAAGGATAGCGAATATCTATTCCTTGAACATTCTTAATCACTTCAGGTGCAATCATCCAACGGCGGATATCAAAATAACGATGTTGTTCATAAGCTAATTCTATTTTACGTTCATTACGATAATGTTCTTTCAAGACATCTCCCATTTCAGAATCTGGTATGTCAGGCATTCCCGCTCTTGTACGAATCATATTGATATACTTACGGGCTTCAGCATCTTCACCTAATTCTATGCATGCTTCAGCATAATTCAACAAAACTTCAGCATAACGTATCTGACGCCAAGGATAAGGTTGTTTATCATACTGATGATTAACTGAAGGATCTAAAAACTTACGCATATAATATCCTGTATAAGAACCATTCCAATCTTCAATAGGGCCTTGGCGAGTGTCTAAACCTGGTGTATAACTTCCATCTGACTGCTGATAATAAGCAGTTTGTACTATTCCTTCAGGATCACTACCTACTGTATCATCCGGACGTTGACGCCAATAAGAACCATTATACATAATAGAAGCATAGAAGCGAGGATCTCGATTTTGATAAGGGTAAGCTGCTTGTTGTGGATTATCCCAACTAAATTTGCTGCCATCTGCCATTTCATAAGAATCAACTAATTGTCCAGTAGGAGTATTTCCGCCCCAACCATGAAAACCATTGGGACTATTGAACAAACCAACACGAGGCAATTGAAAATCACTGCTATTATGATTTACATAATCATAATATTGTACCATAATATCTTCATCCGAATTATGACATAAGAAAATATCAGCATAGTTTTGAGTAGCTTCCTCTCTATTTTTCCATCCTCCATTTTCACCATACAGATGATATATACCTAAATCCATAACAGCTTTAGCAGCCTTTTTGGCCCGTTGCCAACGTTCCGTACGATCACCTCCCACATACCCTATAAGTTCAGGATGCTCATAACCGGATGCCCATAAAGACTGAGAAACAAATAAATCACTAGCCGCATAAAGCAGGACACGGGCTTTCAAAGCCATAGCAGCACCTTTCGTTGCACGGGCTTTATCTCCGTTCAAAGGCAAAATAGAAGCTGCTTCATCTAAATCTTTCACAATAAAATCTACCGTTTCTTCAAACGTATTACGAGCTACGAGTAAATCATCAGAAGGAGTAAAAGACTTCTCAATCAAAGGGATACCACCCCATTGGCTCAACAACCAATAATAAAAATAAGCACGTAAATAATGTACTTCACCCTTCAGTTTATCGACAACATCTCCTTCTAAAGCATATTTCTCTGCATTTTCAAAAAAGATATTACAGGCACGAATATTTTTATAAAGATTGGTCCAAGTTATATTATGGAAGGTTATAATCCAAAAATTAGGGGCAAGAATACCTTGATAGCTCGGACTCAATTCACTCATCACTACCGGCTGATTTCCCATGCCCAAACCTCCATTGATTCATCACACAAAGAAGAAAGCATTACGGTATGAAATCCCCATTTCTGTCCCTCGTAAATATTATTAACAAAAGAGGTTATTAATGACTCATCCGTCCAGACAACTGCATCTGAATAACGGTCTACTGGGTCCACATCCAAAAAATCATCATTGCATGCTGTTAGCATAAAACATAGCAATACAAGTAATCCATATAAACGTTTCATATTTATCACTTTATTCAACGGATAATTATATCCCGATCCACTTGTATTTTCGGGATCATAATCCTTCATATCAGGACTGAATGTCAGCAAGTTATAAGCATTAATATAAATACGTAAATGTTCCACACCTATTTTCTTACTCCATATAGATGGTACAGTATATCCCAATTCTATATTCTTCAGACGTATATAATCAGTTTTATGCAACCAGAATGTATTCTGCTGATTTATAAAATATTCATTACTTCGATTATAGGTACGGGGAGAATCAGCATCAGGGTTTTCCTCTGTCCAACGGTTATCATAAAAACTCTTTAAGAAATTGGCAAAATCACCCGATTCTGTCGTTTGATAGAAAACTCCCCCCATAGCACCTTGCAGCAAAAATGAGAGATCAAAATCCTTATATCCTAAATCTACATTCAATCCACCTGTAAATCGTGGAGTACGACTCTTATCATTACGAACACGGTCATTGCCATCTATCACATCGTCCCCATTTACATCTTTGAAAATAATATCCCCCGGACGTGCACCGGCCCAATGAGGATACGCGTCTACAGCTGCCTGATCTTTAAATATGCCGATAGCTTCGTAATAAAGTCCCGAATCGATAGGTTTGCCTGTGGACTTCTGCCATTCTGGAGTACCAGGTGCCTCATCCCAAAAAAGAATTTTGTTTTTAGCATAAACCCCATTCAAGTTTATACCCAACCGAAAATCTTTAAAATTTCTACGATAATCAATATTGAAATCTACCCCTTGATTTTGTACTTTCCCTAAGTTTTCATCAGGAAGTACCAATCCGGAAGTGCTCGGAACAGAAGCATTTCGTTTCCATAAAATATCACTGCGTTTATTATAAAAATAGTCAATGGTAAATGCCAAATCTCCATTCAAAAATTGTAAATCAAAACCTATATTCTTTTGTGTAGCTGTTTCCCAAGTCACATTTTGATTAGGAGCTACTCCTTCTTTCAATGCTTGGTTCATCGTTGCACCATTATTAGTCAAATACATCAAATCATTGAAAGTATAGGAAGCCAAATACTGATAAGGATCAATCAAATCATTTCCTGTCTGTCCCCATGATGCCCGTACTTTGGCAAAACTAATAAAGGGCAATTTCTTTTTGAAAAAATCTTCTTCAGATATTACATATCCTAATGAAATACCCGGAAAGAATCCGAATTTATTAGAACGATCAAAAATATAGGAACCTTGATAGCGCCAAACAAACTCTACCAAATATTTAGACTTATAAGCGTAGTTCACACGACCAAAATAATTTAAACGGGCTTCCTCATACCCTGTACCTGTATTATTCATTTCATCCTGACCACCAGCAAAAAGCTGGTCAATAGCGGCAGAAAGAAAATAACGACGATAAGCTTCAAATGAATCCCCCTTATCCGTGATACGTTCTACACCTGCTAGAATATTTACATCATGATCTTGAGCAAATGTATGGCTATAACTAGCGATACCACTCAATAATACCCCCAAATTGTCTTCCATTGATTCTGTCAGACGAGGATCACTAAACCCTTTCTTTCCTTCCACCAATAGGGGCTGGCCATTTTCATCCATCGAAGTCCCATCCCATGAATACAAATACCAAGGTTTTTGCCATATTTTACGAAAACGGAACGTCTTATCAAGTGACGCAGTAGCCTTCAAAGTCAATCCCTCCACATAAGGCACCTTGATATTAACTCCGAAATCCCCATTTAACACATAACGCTTATCACGTTCATAACCAGTTTGATTGGTACATATAACTACCGGATTATCACCAAATTCAATGTCGGGTCCCGGACGGCCGTCAGGCCAATAAGCCGGTGAATTAGGTTTAGATCGCATCAGCATACGGAAAATATTCTCTGCAGAACGGGTTGGATATTTCCGATCTTCCATTCTTCCTGTTACATTGACATAAGTATCAACATATTTATTAATTTTCATATCAAGATTCATCTTCAAGTCATACTGATGGTAATTTGACCCACTATGACGATAAAATGCATCTTGTCCTTTGGCTGATACGCTAACAAAATATTTCACATTCTCTGTACCACCATCAATAGTAGCATTGGCATAAGTTTGTGGAGACCATGATTTCAATGTTTCATTAAACCAGTCCGTATCCGGATGTCCCCAAGGATCGGAACCATCAGCATATAATCTAAGATCATCTACCGTATAGCGGCCCTTATTACCGGCATACTTATCTATTTCATTCATCAAAGTAGCATATTCCACAGTATTGGTCATTTCCGGTATTACAGTAGGAGCAGCTATTCCATAATTATAAGTAAAACCTACTCTCGGCTTGCCTGCTTTTCCTCGTTTTGTTGTAATCAAAATAACTCCATTGGCAGCTTGAGCACCATAAATAGCTGCTGAAGCATCTTTTAATACAGACATCGTTTCAATAGTACTTGGATCAATACGCTCCAAAGAACGTCCGGGTACTCCATCAACAACTACTAACGGATCAGCTTTTCCAAAGGTATTAACCCCACGAACAGTAATAGTAGCACCATCATATCCTGGTTCTGAAGTGTTGGAAACAGCGACCACGCCCGGTAAACGTCCGGCTAATCCTTGTGATACATTCGTCACTGGAGTTTTTGCCAGCTTCTCACCACCTACACTCGTTACAGAGCCGGATAATGTAGCTTTCTTTTGGGCCCCATACCCCACAATCACCACCTCATCTAATAATTCAGTATCTTCCTTCAAAAATATATCCAGATATGTTTTTCCATTTATCGGAACTTCCTGAACTAAATATCCCACATAAGAAATACGCAATACAACTCCTTTAGGAACAGAAAGCGTAAAGTTACCATCCAAATCAGTTACAGTACCATTTGAAGTACCTATTTCCAAAATAGAAACCCCCATAAGAGGTTCTTTTAATTTAGAGTCCATCACCCTACCTTTTACAGTCTGGTTTTGCGCCCAAGCTGTATTGGATATACTCAATACCAAAAACAGCAATAAAACAAAACGAAATGTTTTCATACTATTACATTTAGAATTAAACAAAGGTTATTATTATTTACTTGTACGAATGGATACAGTAGCCGGAACCAATCCGGGAGAAGTCACTTTCAACATTATCTTACCTTCTTTCCGTGTACTTTTTACTACCACTATAGCACGCCCTTTCCATGCTTTCCGCTGATAACCGATATAGCTATCCGTGTCTTTCAAATCAGCATTTCCCACAGCCACTATAGTACCTGCCCCTTTCACTTCAAAAGTTAATTGATTATCAGCATTCGGCTCCAGAATGCCTTCCTTATCTAATATTTCTACTGTGATAAAACTCAAATCCTGACCATTTGCCTTTATTTTTGTACGATCGGCCGTTAATTGAATTTTCACAGGTTTTCCGGCAGTCTGTAAGATCGTTTTCTCTATTTCTATCTCGGATTCCACACCTACCGCCTTCAATATTCCTGGCTCGTATGAAACAGGAAAGACTGCTTTGAATTGCTGTTCCTTCCCTGTGAATTTCTCGCCTATCAGCTTATCATTCAAATACAGACGTACTTTGGGATATCGGGAATAAATCTCCACCTCTATTTCTTTTCCTTCATGTCCCGGCCAATTCCAGCTTTCCCAAGTAGGCCAGACAGACCATAAGGTTTCCTTCACCTTACCATAATAATTATCCGGCTCTTTTACAGCCAAGTAAAGTTTCTTATCAGGATTATACAACAAGTCACGATAATGTGATATAGGTTTCCTCCAACCTGTCAAATCAATATCTCCACAATAGGCCCCATGCCAAGGATAATGGTTACGTTGATAGTGTTCACCTTCCGACTCACCTGCATAATAAAATCGCCCGATACCCGATTCACCTAAATAATCAATAGCCGTCCAAACAAAATCACCAATAATATAATCATGACCATTTACCAACGACCAATTGGCAAAAGCATCTCGTGGATAAGATTCGGTTTGCATAATGACACGGGAAGGTACACGCTGATGATCAACCGGCGCTCGATGCAGCAAATAATTATAGCCCACTATTTCATGTACGGCAGCCAATGGATCATATATTTCCCAGTCATTATCCCAAGCAGCTAAAGCAGAAGTTACCGGACGACTGGGATCAAACTTATGTACATAGTCGGCCAACTTCCGAGCTGTAGTGACCACTTCCAATTTTTTACGCTCAATTACTTCATTGCCAATACTCCAACAAAAAATAGAAGGATGATTGCGGTCACGAAGAACCATGGATTCGATATCCCGTTGCCACCATTGATCAAAAAGAATAGAATAGTCATATTGATTCTTACTGTCACGCCAACCGTCAAAGGTTTCATCTATAACCAATAATCCGAGACGATCACAGGCATGGAGGAACTCTTCTGAAGGAATATTATGCGAAGTACGTACCGCATTAAATCCCGCAGCCTTCATTAATTCTACTTTCCGTTCTTCGGCACGATCATAAGCCGCTGCCCCCAGACAACCGTTGTCATGATGTAAACATCCACCATTTAAAATAATTCTCTTGCCATTCAAGAATAATCCTTGTTCAGCCGAATAAGTAACCGTCCGAATACCAAAAGATTCCGTTGTACTATCTATTACATCACTCGCTTCAGTCACTAGAAAGTGTGCATTATATAAATGAGGGGTCTCAGGACTCCACAAAGCAGGATACAACACAAAAATTTTTTGTGTTATTTCCTTTATTCCATTGGCAGGCAAATCCACTTTTATTTCTCCTTTTCCGGCTTCATCATTTCCTTTAGTCAACTTTGTTGTCAAGGTAATCTGTCTGTCAGAAGAAGTTTCATTTCTCAAAATAGTTTTTATTTGTACAACAGCTCTCTCCTCACTTACCTCAGGAGTAGTTATAGCTATCCCCCAATGCTCTATATGAACAGCATTCATCGCTGTCAGCCACACATGCCGATAGATACCTGTACCGGTGTACCAGCGACAATTTTTCTGCTGCGAATTATCCACTCGTACAGCAATAATATTCTTATCATCATAACGTAGATAAGGAGTCAGATCATAATAAAAGGATGAATATCCATAAGGACGGATTCCTACGGATTTTCCATTAATAAAGACCTCTGAATTCATATAAACTCCTTCAAAGTAAATACCCACTTTCTTGCCTTTATGCTTAGAAGGTATTTCAAATGACTTACGATACCATCCTGTCCCTGCCGGAAAATAACCTCCATCATTCCCCATCGGATTTTCCGGATCAAGGGTTCCTTCTATACTCCAGTCATGAGGTAAATCAAGTATCCTCCAATCAGCATCATCGTATGTATTCAATGAAGCGTCAGGATAATCCCCCAACTTGAATTTCCAATCATAATCAAAAAGTTGTTTTCGATATTCACTTCCCGGATACGCATCTGCTCCGAAACAAACTCCCCATAACAGGAAAAGTGCGGTTAGTAATTTGATACTATCCCAACAGACTAATGGTAACTTCTTTTTCTTCATGCTTTATTATTTAAGAATCATGAAACAAAAGAAGCCATATCCTGGAAAAATAGGGTATTGAAACCCTTTACAGAAGGTATAAAATCCTTTCATGAAACGTTTCAATACCCTAATGACAGAAATTTATCCCCTCTTTCTTTTATCAGGCCTTGATATGTGACTGCTGATACTCGGTAGGCGTCACGCCAAATTCCTCTTTAAAACATTTCGTAAAATACTTAGGATTACTGAAACCTACAGCGTATGCCACTTCAGATATGGTCTGAGTACGCGCAAGCAACATCATACAGGCACGCTTCATCTTTATATTGCGTACAAAGTCCAAAGGTGTCAATCCGGTCATAGATTTTATTTTACGGTATAAAGTAGATTTGGACATGTTCATTTCTTCGGAAAGTCTTTCCAAATCAAATTCAGACTCTTCCAGATGTTGTTCTATGCTTTCAATTATAGACTGCAGAAACAACTTGTCGGCAGACGGATAAGCTAAAGTTTCCAAATTGACGTCTTCTTCTTTACGAAAAGCCGCCTGACGCATCTTAAACGATCTGATAAGATTATCCACACGGGCAAAAAGTACTTTCATTTCAAATGGCTTTGCAATATAACCATCCGCTCCGGCATCATAACTGGCTATCCGGTCATCAATGCCGTTCTTCGCAGTAAGTATGACCACCGGAATATGATTAAAACGCAAATCCGACTTAATACGAGTGCAAAGCTCCCAACCATTGATATCAGGCAACATCACATCACAAATAATCATATCCACTTCATGGTTGCTTAGTTTATCCCAAGCTTGCTGTCCGTCTGCCGCAGTCCATACACTATACTTTTCCTTAAATATTTCTTTCATGATATAGAGTAATTCTGCATTATCATCTATCAACAGAAGAGTAGATTTATCCGTATCTCCATCAGATGAAACATCATCCTCTGCCACAATTACACATTCGGTGATATCCATTGCCACACTTTCCAACTCGTCCACTATTTCATCATGCTTATACCCCGTTCTGTCAATGGGAAGTTCTACCGTAAAACAGGTACCTTTACCTAATTCACTGTCTACTGTGATAGTTCCATGATGAAGATTCACCAACTCTTTCGTCAAAGAAAGCCCGATACCATTCGATTCGATTCCCACCTGTTTCTTACTACTATAAAAACGAGTAAAAATATAATTGATTTCTTTGGATGAGATACCTATTCCCTCATCCTTTATTTTGATAACCAAGACCTTATTTCCTTCCTTATTTATAAGGTATACGTTTACTTTGATACATTTATATTCGGGAGTGTATTTTACGGCATTCGATAACAGGTTATATATTATTTTGTCTAACTTATCAAAATCCAGATAACCTTTAATTTCCAATGGTTCTACGTCAATCTCTAAAATTATGCCTTTCTTTTGAGCAAGAGGAAGAAAATTCGTCTTGCAAATATTCTGTATAAACTCACTGATATTTCCTTCGGACACATTCAGATTCATTTTTCCCACATCCATCTTTCTAAAGTCCAAAATCTGCTGTATTAACCGTTTCAGTTTGTCGGCATTGGATTTCAGTATTACAGACTGTTGTCGGATAGCAGGAACTTTTTGTTCCAAATGGTCAGTAACACAAGAAATGACTGTCAGCGGAGTTAGTAATTCATGAGAGATATTTGTAAAATAGTTCAATTTTGTCCGTGCCAGCTCTTCTTTTAGTTTCACTTCATTTTTGATTTTAATACGCTGCGCATAAGTATGAAAAGACAGATAGACAGCAAGTACAATCAAAACAAAGTAAACCATATATGCCAACCAAGTTTCATAAAAAGCCGGAGCCTGGACAATAGCCAATACAACTTTGCCTTCCGTCCATTTTCCTTGTCCATATTTCCATTTTAACCAGAATGAATAAGTACCTTTCTTTAACTGATTATAAAAAGCAGAATTCTTATCATAGGACAGATATACCCAATCCTTATCTACTCCATCCAATTTATAAGCCATCTCTACCTTGGAATTCAATGAATAGATAAGCGATGAAAAAAATATTTCTATATTTCTGGAATTGGGGGCCAAAGAAATCCGGTTGATGGTATGAAGTGATTCATTTTCAGCAAAGAATATACTTTTATTTTCAATTTTTACATCCGTAACGACAGGAGAAAACTGTATCTTATCCGCCAATGAGACACTACCAGACTGAATATGTATAAAACCACGATGCCCACCTACATACAGCCCTCCTTGTCTGTCCCTGCTTATCGCTCTATACCTGAATACATCAACCCATATATTCCCATCCGAAGTAGCATAATTCATACATACCTTCTGATAAATATTATATTGAAGCACCTTTTTGTTAGTTATAATCCACACATTGTTTTCATCAGCAAGTAACCCCAACACAGAGCAATCATCTATCTGATTATCCAAAGCCATATTTTCAAATGCCTCTTTATTCGTATCCGATTTGAATATTCTCCCTAAAGAAGAAACCAACCATAAGCAACCCTCCCTATCTATACAGGCATGATTTACATTTTCCTGTCCTGAAAGAACTGGAATACAAGCTTTTAATTCATAAGATATATTCCTATCAATACAGCTTAACCTGTACACCTTTTTATCAGTAGACACTCCCCATATGTTACCTTCCCTATCACTTGTCAAGGAAGACATCTCTGGAAAATCAGAACTTGCTGCAAGTAAAATAGAATTATCAGGACGCTTTACATAAAGCCCCGACTGGCTAAAAATCCATAAACTACCTTTATTATCTTCAACCAAGTCCCTGATATTTCCCGGATTATAGATTTGTTTTTCCAAATCAATATCCTCTTCCAACTGTATCTTCATACCCTGATGAGTCATTCTCATTACCCGTGCACCATATCTGGGACTGATCCATACTCCTTCCTTAAGCTTGGATTTCACAATAATGCTTACTTCGCCCGGATTTGACAAATTATTACCACTATTATCTGCAAATAGATCTTGTGACAAATCATACAGGCAAAGCCCGTATCTATCCTGATTGACCCACATTACATCATTTTTATCCAAGCAAAGATTCAAGATATTCGCATCCCAACCCATGTGTTTTTTAAGTTGCGGCAAAGGATAATTATCAATCTTCGAATTATCAAAGAAAATAGTATATGCCATATCATAAGACCCCAGCCACAGATTCCCCTCTCTGTCTTTCATGATTTTAGTGTACATCATGTGTGTATCTACCAAATCATGTATATCCACAGATACCAATGTACCCTCTTCGGTATATTGCAAGGCGTAAAGTTCATTATAAGACAATAGCCACAAGTAGCCGAATGTATTATCTTGCGTCATACTATAAAAGATCGGTTCCGTTTCCCCACTTCTGGAATTGATAATATGATGTCTTTTATAACATTCTTCCCCTTCTTTCTTTGGAAAGAACTGCCATAGTCCTTCACCCCACGTACCAATCCAATAATTGCCCGATTGGTCTTGACACATAGTATAAGGTGCATTATTCTTGCCTAATGGAGGATAAGTAACAAAAGAATCTGCCTTTTCATCATATCTGAACAAGCCTCCTCCCGTAAGCGCCCACATATTTCCCTCTCTATCCTGATAAACAAAATTAATGGCATGCCTATTCTGTTGTGAGCCGAAAATATCATATTCCTTCACAATAGAAGCCGTAGAATTACATCTGTATATTGTATTACCGGCTCCTATCCAAATATTGTCTTCTTTATCTGCTGCCATATAATTAATCCCCTTATCCAACAATCTCGCATCCGGAAAAGGAGTTATTTTACAGGTTTGTTTATCATAAAGATTTAATCCTTTCCACGTACCGATCCACACATAGTGATCATTATCCATTATATTTGAAATTGAGTTATTAGTGAGCAAATTCAGGTTCTTATAATCAGCCCGGAAAGGCTGCAAACGAAAACCATCATACCGTGCCAGCCCATTAGTGGTTCCTATCCACAAATATCCTTCTTTATCCTGATAGATATCAAAAATCTCATTGGACGAAAGTTGATAGAAAAAAGGAAGCTGCTTAGATA
>OHNI01000441.1_pt1 | contig 14155 bp, 24 predicted proteins | sample 1569501 | NCBI WGS metagenome assembly OHNI01 (sample SAMEA3879542, study PRJEB24766) | human gut metagenome | biome: human-associated habitat; feature: feces | place: USA | collected 1985/1987
ATATATATAAAGGGTTATTTAAAAATGGCTTCAACCCACCACAAGCCTCCGCAGGGAGGAATATATGAAACCAAATTTTAAAGACAAAACAGAGTTTGCAAGGCTTGAGGATAAAGCTATTGACGGTCAGCTTGATTATACCGACTATCCGCCTGCCGAATACAAATACTTTTCAAAACTTGCAAAGGTAGGCTACAACAATCGTCATAAAGGCTGGGATATGATTACTTGCCTGAAGCTTCAACAGGAATTGCAGAGTGAGTACAAACAGTACCACGATGAGAGCGAGGAGTATTTAAGCCTATGTATGAGAATACAGGACAATATAAAGAAATCCGCCGATCTCGTTCGCAAGATGTACAAGCAGGCGGCAACCAAAGACGAAATGCTAAGCCTTGCGTTGCAGACGATAGAGCTATTAACAAATGAGAACGGATTTGTTAATAGAATAAGCGAAAAGGTAAGGGAGATGAAACAATGAAAGAAAACAAATTACCATACACACATTTAATGTATGTAACAAAGTATTCCATCTTCACCAACAAATATGAACTTTATATTATTGGAGTAAATACAGATGACATTTATCACACTATGGGAGAATATTTATTCCGCAGCGAAGCACGAGTTGAAAAAATAACCTTCGCTGAATCTACTCAGTTTAGGCTCGACTATTGGAAAGAAAATGAATATAAGATTTATGAGTTTAGGGATAAGTACCCCTATTCCAGAGGGAGATGAAACAATGAAACAACAGGCAATATGCGAAGTATGTATGCAAGTATTTGAAAAAAGAAGCGGAAATCAAAAATACTGCACCGAGTGCGGTGTTGAAATGAGAAAGCAACAGCACAGAGAAATTATCAAAAACAGCAAATTAAGAAAAACAGCCGCACGCAATTACAATAAACCCGATACACTTGAAGAAAAATGCAAGAAAATCAATTTGTATAATAAGCGGCACGGCACACACTTAAGCTACGGAGAATATACGGCACTCGAAAGGCTTGGAAGAATTTAAGGAGGATAAAGAAAATGATTGATTGTTCAAAAACTATGAATTACTTTATTGAAAAATCGAGAATGATTAAACAACAGAAGGACGGAGTATGCAAACTTGACTGTTCAGATTGCCCTTTGAGCATTTCAAATAATAACACAGGCATTTCGTGTTCATACTTTGAAACGGGTTATCCCGAAGAAGCAATCGCAATTATGCAAAAGTGGAGCGACGAACACCCACAGAAAACTTATTTGAGTGAATTTTTGAAATATTATCCGAATGCTCCGCTTGGCGATGGCGGAACGCCTACAGGCATATGTCCTTATGAATTGGGACTTATGGGTGTAGATGATTGCAGAAAAGACGGTAACTGCGTTAAATGCTGGAATCAGCCGATTGAGGAGAGTGATGAATAAATTGAAAGCACAATACATATTTCCCTTGTTGCTCATTGGGCTTGATGTGGGTGCAGGAATCGTTTATGCAACACAAGGAGATTGGCGAAAAACAGTTTACTGGATAGCAGCGGCAGTTTTAAACATTGCCGTCACATTCTGAAAGGGGAAAAAACAATGACTAATTACGAAAAAATTAAAAATATGAGCATTGAGGAAATGGCTCGTAGCGATATGACTTGCTTTAGTTGTCCGTACCATTGTGATACGAGAGAGTGTAACGACAATTGCATTGAGTGCACAAAACATTGGCTTGAAAGTGAGGCAGATACGAATTGACGGCGAGAGAGATTAAGGGCAAAATAATAGATTTTGAACTGTATCGTATGGAAAAGGAGCTTGAAAAATTTAAGGATTACGATAAAAAGAACTTGTTTGCAGATTATTATGCTAGTGACGAATGCAAAAACCCAGACAGTTACGGAATTGTACGTGTAAAATACGGAGAGTGCGGACGTACTTTTACAAAAGATGAAATTTTAAAGGAGAATTAAAATAAATGAAAGTACATCATTGTATAGATGTTTGTTGTGGAGGCCGTATGTTTTACTTTGATAAACATAACCCAGATGTAGTCTTCTTTTGGGACATAAAAGTGGAAAATTAAATAAAACACATTGGCTACTTTTTATGAAAAATGGTACTGAAAGCGAGGTGGAAGAATGACATCAAAAGAGACTATGTATAAAGCAATCGATACATATGGTGTGGAAAATCAGATGATAAAGACGGTCGAAGAGTTGTCTGAATTGTCGCAGGCTTTGTGTAAAATTCTTACATCTAAATTCACTGATGATAACTCTGAAATTTTTGAAAACATTTTTGAAGAAATTGCAGATGTTGGGATTATGCTTGAACAGTGCAAGATGATTTTTTATAAAAGTGAAGATAAAATTAATGATTACAAAAATAAAAAAATTAAAAGACTTGAAAGGAGATTAATGTCTTGACAGCGAAAGAATACTTGCAAAATATTAGAGATTTACATTTGGATATTATTGCAAAAGAAAAAGATTTAGCAGAACTTAAGCAACAGGCAGAATCACTTCAAAACACAGCTTTGACAGAACGTGTGCAAAGCAGTAAATCTAATTCAAGTAATCAAACTATTGATGAGGCAATTGATATTGAAAACTTGTTAAATGAAAAGAAAACAATGTGTAATAAATTAATAATGTCGACATATAAGATTATAATTCAAATTTCAGAAGAAAAATATCGCCGTGTTCTTATAGAATACTATTTTAATTGTCGCACTTGGAGTGGTGTATCAGATGTTATGCACTTTAATAAGCGTTGGGTATTTAGACTTCACGGCAGAGCTTTGCAAGAATTTGAAAAAATATTTAAATTGGCCACCTAAAAGCCATTACAAAGTCACTATTGACTGTGATATAATAGTATCGTAAAAGTTTGACGATAAGAGACATTTTGTAGTTCTCCTTTTTCAAAAATAACGGCAGACCGCTCTCACTTGAGGGCGGTTTTGCTTTTGCTTATTTTTACATAAAGAGAGGTGGTGACGGTGGCAAAAGGAAAGTATGAAAAATGGCTTAAAGAAGAAAATTTATTACTGCTTGAGGGTTGGGCAAGGGACGGCTTGACCGATGAGCAGATTGCTAAGAATATGGGTGTTTCATACTCAACGCTAAAAGATTGGAAAAATAAGTATTCGGCTATTTTGGCTGCCCTAAAAAAAGGCAAAGAGGTTGTGGACTATGAAGTTGAAAATGCGTTGTTATCCTCTGCTCTTGGGGGCAACACAACGGCACAAATATTTTGGCTGAAAAACCGTCGCCCCGACAAGTGGCGGGATAAGCAGAAAGAGGAAACCGACAAGACCGCACTTGACAAGCTCGACAGCATTTTGAAAGAAATCAAAGACGACGCAGAAAGGAGCACAAACAATGCCGTACACGATTAAGCAAAAAGAATATATCGCAAACGCTACACATCGTTGGAACATAAAAAGCGGTGCGGTGCGTTCGGGCAAAAGTTTTGTTGATGTCACCTGTATTGTGCCTATGCGTATTCGAGAGCGAATAGGTAAAGACGGTTTGTGCTTTATCATCGGAGTGTCAAAGGAAACTATCGAGCGAAATGTTTTACAACCTATGCGAGAGCGTTACACCTCTGATGTTGTCGGTACGATTAACAGCCGAAACATTGCAAAGGTGTGCGGTGAAGATGTGTATTGTTTGGGTGCGGAAAAGGTCAGTCAGGTTGCTAAAATTCAGGGTGCGTCGGCAAAATATATTTACGGTGATGAGGTTGCAAAGTGGAACGAAGATGTTTTCAATATGCTTAAATCCCGACTTGACAAGCCTTATTCGTGCTTTGACGGCAGTTTAAACCCTGAACACCCAACTCATTGGCTCAAGAAATTCATTGACAGTGACGCAGATATTTATTTGCAGGAATACACGATTTTCGATAATAAATTCTTATCCGAGGAGTTTGTGAAGAACCTTTGCAATGAATATGAGGGTACAATTTTCTATGACCGTCTTATTCTCGGCAAGTGGGTGCGTGCCGAGGGTGCTATTTACCGCCGATTTGCCGATAATCCCAAAAAATTTTACTGTCAAATTACCGACAAAATCAACACGGATTTACCGTACAGGCAGTTTTTGAAATCGGAACTTGAAGAAGTAACAATCGGCATTGACTTTGGCGGCAATAAATCGGGCCACGCATTTGTGGCAACGGCAAAGACAAGAGGCTACAATAATTTAATAGCGTTGAAAAGCGAACGGCACTTCGGTGAATACGACGGAAACGACATTGACAGGCTGGCAATTGATTTTGCACAGTCTGTTTTTGATTTGTGCGGTGTTGTTGACTTTGTGTATTGGGATAACGCCGAAACCGTGCTCGGCAGAGGCATTAAACGAGCGTTTGAAGAGCATTTCCCAAATACCATAGTCAGACCCGCACGCAAATACCCCGTACAGGACCGTATTCAATGCCTGCTGCGACTTATGGGCGCGGGCAGATTCTTTTACACTGACGGCTGCGATACGCTTAAAACGGCATTGTGCGAGGCTGTATGGAATGATAAAAAACTTGTTGACGAAAGACTTGACGACGGTTCAACCGACATCGACAGCCTCGACAGTTTTGAATACACATTTGAACGGGATATGAAAAGATTTATAAGGGCGGTGTGAAATGCAATTCATAAATTTTTTGAAAGGAGTGTGGCAGAGAATGTTCCCTCTAAAGGATATTAAACAGGCTTTGGGCGTTAAACTTGCGATTACGGATGATATGATGCAAAGCATTGAAATGTGGCAGAAATGCTTTGCGGGGCAGGCTTTTTGGCTTTCCGACAGCGTTATAAGTTTAAGGCTTGAGCAGGCGATTACAAGAGAGTTTGCAAACATCACGCTTAACGAAATGACTGCAAGCGTAAGCAATGATAAATTGCAGAAAATCTTTGAAACCGCAACGGAAGACCTTAACTCCGAATTGCAGTCGGGACTTGCAACAGGCGCAATGGTGATTAAACCGTTAGGCGGCGACAAGGTGCAGTATATTTCCGCAAATGCCTTTGTGCCGATTGAATTTGACGCAAGGCATAGGCTTGTAAAAGTCATCTTTCCTGAATTTAAGAAGATCGGCGACAACTATTACACAAGGCTTGAGTATCACAGCCTTGATACCGAAAAGGGATTGACAATTACCAACACTGCTTATGTGTCTGCAAGTGAGGGGCAACTTGGAAGAGAAATTCCGCTTGCGGCAGTTGACGAGTGGGCAAGCCTGCCGAATGCTGTTACATACCCTGCAATGCTCCGCCCTGCTTTCGGTTATTTTCGCACACCGATTAAAAATACGATTGACGGCTCATCTTGCGGTGTTTCTGTCTACGCAAATGACATAAATCTTATTCGTAAAATAGACACACAATTCGGCAGACTTGATTGGGAGTTTGAGAGCGGCGAAAGGGCAATACATGTTGATGCCGCAGCTTTCAAGAAAGAGGGTACTGAAAAACTCAACAAAAGACTTTACAAAGCTGTAGATGTTGACCTCGGAGATAATGAATTGTTCAAAGATTTTTCTCCTGCAATTCGTCAATCTGATATTACGGACGGGCTAAATACATATCTTCGCAGACTTGAATTTTCGGTCGGTCTTGCATATGGCGACCTATCCGACCCCGACACTGTCGCAAAGACGGCTACGGAGATATTATCGGCTAAGAATCGAAAGTACAACACTGTATCGGCAATTCAGAAACAGCTTAAATATTGTCTTGACGATTTGGTGTATGCTCTCGCCTTTTACAATTCGCTGACAACAAGCGGTTACACATTCGTTTGTGACTTTAAGGACAGTATTCTCACCGATGAACAGACCGAACGCACACAGGATATTCAGGACTTGAGTCTTGGAATTATGCGACCTGATGAGTATCGTATGAAATGGTACGGAGAGGACGAAAAGACAGCAAAAAAGAACCTGCCGCAGTCCTCGGAGGTTGTTGACTGATGTTTACTCCCGAAGTTACAGAGGCAATCCCGATTGCGCTCGAGCAAATTTTTGACAGCCTGCAAATGAGCATAATGACGGAAATAGTAAGAATGTTACTTGAAGCTGCGGAGATTATACCGTCAACAGGCTATAAAATGAGCAGATTATACGATTTAGGTACAAGCAAAAAGCGAATCAAAGACATTGTCGCAAGGACACTTAACCTTAGCGATAAAGAAGTTGAAAACATCTTTACAAATATAACGGAAAGCGGATATAACGAGGCGGAGAGTGCTTTTATTGAACAAGGCATGGAGTTTATACCATATTCAGAAAACGAGCCACTACAGCAATTTGTGAGGGCCGTACAAGAGCAGACACAAAACGAATGTAAAAACATTACACAGTCAATGGGCTTTGCAAAGCGACAGCCTGACGGCAGTTTGGGCTTTACTCCCGTTGCAGACTATTATCAAGAAACACTTGATAAAGCCGTCACGGAAATTGCAAGCGGTGCGAGTGATTATAATACCGTACTCGAAAAAACCGTAACCGAAATGACAAACAGCGGATTGCGTACGGTTGACTATGCAAGCGGTCACAGCAATAGAGTTACCGTTGCGGCAAGGCGTGCGGTGTCAACAGGACTGAATCAGGTTGTGGGCAAAATCAATGAGGAAAACGCCGAAAAACTCGGCACAAATTACTTTGAGGTATCGTGGCACAGTGGAGCAAGGCCGAGCCATCAGGTGTGGCAAGGCAGAGTGTACAGTAAGGAAGAACTCGAGAGCGTGTGCGGACTTGGCACGGTAACAGGACTTTGCGGCGCAAACTGCTATCACTCATATTCGCCTTTCACTCTCGGCATAACTCCACGCACATACACAGATGAACAGCTCGACAAGATGAACGCAGAGGAAAACAAGCCTGTAGAATACAACGGCAAGACATACACAAAGTACGAGGCAACCCAAAGACAGCGCAGACTTGAAACCACAATGCGGGCACAAAGGCAGAAAATAAAATTGCTTGAAGAAGGCGGGGCTGACGAGCAAGCAATAATTAACGCTCGTGCAAGATATGTAAAAACTTCCGATGAATATGTGAACTTCTCAAAAAGCGTCGGGATCTCTCAACAATGGGACAGAGTGACAGTCGGCAGTAATACCGTAAAAGGCATTACAAAACCGAAGAAAGCGGAAATTCCGTTAAGAGGTATCAAGAATGTCGACGACGGAAAAATCAGAGGTATGAACAGCAATAAACATATTGCAAATTCTTCAAAAGGTGATATACTAAAAGAAGAAAGTAAAAAGTCGATTACACCTATAACTGATAAAGCTATCGAGCGAGTGCCGAAAGTTGATATTGACGGATATTCTGAAGAACAAAGGGTTGAAATTCAAAAACAACATAAGGAGCTTTTGAAATTTTCAAAAGAACATAACCAAAACAAAGAGGTAGCTTTTGTTTTTCGTGAAGATTTAACTGATAAAACACCATTGTTGGGTGCTGATGACCATTTGGATTTTGGCACAAGTTTGTCAGGTAAAGGCAATAATTTAATGATTTTGCATAATCACCCGAGAAATAGCAGCTTTTCTGATGTTGATATTTCTTTGTTTAAAAATTTAAAGTCATTAAAAACATTAACAATCGTAAAAAATAATGGTGATGTAGAATTTATTACAAAAGGTGATAATTTTAACGACGAAGTTTTTAAACTTGAATATAACAGGCTAAAAAAGAAAATGGTTAAAAATAATACCGATGCAGAATATGACAAGTTTATAAGTAAACTTCTTAATAAAACAAAGTCAGGAGTGATTTGGAGTGAAAAGAATATTCCATGAAGATGATTCGGTAATAAAAAAGATACTAAGCTCTATTGGCAATGATGAACTTTCAGAAGAAGAGAAAAAGCGTTCAATGTCAAATGAGTTTGACTATTTGGAAGAAGACTAACCGCTCCGTAACAAGAGCGGTTTTGTTATGCGTGAATTTAATACAGAGATTAGCACTTAATCAATTGGATTGAGTGCTTTTTTATTATTAATCAAAGAAAGGTTTGATACTATGAGAAAAAGAATTTTAGCAATTGTACTTATGGTAGTTATGATTGCAACAATCGTACTAATTACTGTGGGATGTACCGAGGCAACGCAGGTATCGTACAATGTTTCGCAGGAAGCAGACAATTTCAATGTGATACGCAGGCTTACGGTTATTAACACAAGAACCGATAAGCCGTCATTTGAACTTGTTGCCGCTTTTTCATTACAGGTTGATAATGACGATAACCAAATTGAGGTTGTCTGCGAAACGGGCAAAGGCGAATACAAAAAGCATATCATAGGTCTTAATGATGAAACTATGTATGTTGTAGAGGACATAAGCGGTGCAGAGGTGGATAAATACCGTTATGAAATTAACTTCCTGCCTAAACAGATTTTGCCGATTACATTTAAAAGTAAAGATTAACAACTAAACCCGTCGATTTCGACCGGTTAGAAAGGCGGTGACAAAATGAAAGTAAAAGTAGTTGTGTCGTTTAACGATAAAATGAACGGTCTTATCAACAGACCTGTCAATGAAGTCTTTGAATGTACCAAAGACCGAGCGAAAAGCCTTATTGACCGAGGTTTTGTTATTGAGGTTGAAGACAACAAAAATAAAGCAGACTAAGCACCCTTGCATTTGATTGCATAGGTGCTTTTATTTTACCCCGCTGTTGGTTTATACGGCTGAATTTCTACCGCAGGCAAAGCGGAATATAAGCTATGCAGAAAGGATTTATATTATGAAGAACATACACACACTTCTCTCTGAAATTGGTATTACGATTCCCGATGAGAAAAAGGCAGAGTTTGACAAGGCGGTGCTTGCAAATTACAAGACTGTTGCAGAGGTTGAAAAAATCACAACCGCAAGAGATAATTACAAATCACAGCTTGAAACAGCACAGACAGCATTTAAAGAGTTTGAGGGCGTAGATGTCGAAAATCTTAAAAGCGAGATTGCAAAACTGAACATAAGCCTTAAAGACAAAGAAACCGAGTATCAAACAAAAATTGCGGATATGGAGTTTAACTCTGTACTTGACGGCGCTATTTCAAAGAGCGGTGCGAGAAACGCAACGGCGGTTAAGGCTTTGCTTGACCTTGACAGTCTTAAAACATCAAAAAATCAGGCAGACGATATTACTAAGGCTCTTGAAAGCGTGAAATCCGAAAACGGCTATATGTTCGGCTCGGACGAGCCTTTCCAAAATCCTGTGAAAAATACAGGAAATGCAGGCATTAAGTCTAATCCGCTCGCAAGTATGAGGGCGGCAATGGGACTTAGTACAGACGAAAAATAATTGATGAGGTGAAATTTTATGGCAAATTCTATTGCACTTTTTAAAACTTACACAGCCTTGCTCGATGAGGTTTATAAGCAGTCGGCGCTTACAAGCGAGCTTGACGGTGCGTCTGACCTTGCAACAGCAGGTGCAAACTCAAACGAGCTTATTATTCCGATGATTTCAATGGACGGTCTTGCAAATTATTCCCGTAACAGCGGATATGTTGGCGGCGATGTTACGCTTACAAATGAAACGGTTAAATGTAACTTCGATCGTGGCAGAATGTTTACTGTTGATACAATGGACAATGTAGAAACCGCAGGCGTTGCGTTCGGCAGACTTTCGGGCGAGTTTATCCGCACAAAGGTTGTGCCGGAGCTTGACGCATTCCGCTTTGCCGCATACGCAAGTCACGCAGGTATTACCTCTGCCACACCTGCAAACCTTACCACAGGTGCGGCGGTAATTGAAGCACTCCGCAAAGGTACTACTCAGATGGACGAGGACGAAGTTCCGTACGAGCAGCGTTACCTTTACATTACGCCAACTCTTTACGGACTTGTGCAGGATTTAGACACAACAAAGTCAAGAGAGGTTCTCAGCAGATTTGCTAAGATTATCACAGTGCCGCAGACACGCTTTTATACAGCGATTGAACAGCTTGACGGCACATCAAGCGGCAAGACCAAGGGCGGCTATCAGAAAGCCACTGCCGCCTCAAACATCAACTTTATGATTATTCATAAGCCTGCGCTTATTCAGTTTACAAAGCACCTTGACACTAAGGTAATTGAACCATCGGTGAATCAGGATTCTGACGGTTATAAGTTTGGCTACAGAATGGTCGGTATTGCAGATGTTTACGAAAATAAGACAGCGGGCATTTATCTCCACGCTGCCGCTAAGGCTTAAGAAGGTGTTAATATTGACCGTTTACGCTGACGAAAACTATTATAAATCCGAATATCTATGTGGCAGAAAAGCGGTCATTACCTCCGCTTTTGCCTACTACGCAAGAGAGGCTACACTTATTATTAACGCTTACACAGGCTCGAATATTGACGATACAAAGGATATAATCGAGCCTGTGAAACTTTGTTGCTGTGAGGTCGCAGAGCTGATGTATAAAGCCGATAATATGAGCGGCAGTGAGGGCATAACATCAGAAAAAGTCGGAGATGTGTCACGCTCGTATGAAAGCTGTGAGGTTCGCAAAAAGCAACTTACACGATGTGTTAAATCCGCAGTATATAAGTATCTTGCAGACACAGACCTTTTGTACAGAGGTGTTTGATTATGTTTACGGATACTATGATGACCCTTTACAGATTTAATGGCAAAGGCTTTGACAGGCTTATTATTCCGCATTGCCATTGGCAGGAGTGCAAAGCCGCTAATGTACTTAAAAGCGGAATGCAGAACGCTGACGGAATAGCTATATACATTCCGTTAAATGCGCTTGTTCTTGCTCCGAATGATTTTTTATTTCCGAGCAACGGTCTGTTTCTAAACGCTGATATATCCCCTCTGTGCCCCTCTCAAGACATTATTGTAAAAGGTGAGTGTAATTTCATCTTTGATAATTCAAGCGACAGGAGCGTATCAGAGAGCCTAAAAACCTTGCGTGACAAATACGAAATTCACACAGTAATGAGTATTGACCGTTTGCTTTACGGCCCTGCGGATTTACAGCACATCAAAGTATCTGCGAGGTGATTAAATGCTTTTTAATGTGAATCAGCCGTCTGATGTTAGCGGCACTCTTTCTCTCAAGTGGAGCAAGAACTTTGCAGGCAATCTGAATAATAATCTGTTACTTGCTCAAAAAGAGGTTGACGAGGATTGCATTAAGCTGATGAAGCCGTACACACCTTTTAAAATCGGCGTACTCGAAAACTCCGCAACTATACATACCGTTATAGGCAGTGGAGAAATTAAACAGGTTACACCTTATGCAAGGTATCTTTACTATGGCAAGGTGTATGGTCCCAACTATCCGATCGTGCGAGAAAAAGACGGTACGGAGCATATCGTATTCGGGCACTATAGCGGTGACGGCATTATAATCGGTTGGCGAAGTCCTAAAGGCAAGAAAAAACACCCGACAGGCAGAGATATTCAGTACAGCAAGGACAAGCACCCGCTTGCGGGCAAAATGTGGTTTGAGCGAATGAAAGCCGACCGCAAAAGGGATATTCTGCAAGCGGCGGCAAGAAGACTTGGGAGTAATGCAAAATGAATATAATCGAACTTGTAAGGTCCGTTGTGCAGGAGTTTCCGAAAATCGGCGAGCTTGTGCACATTGATTATTCAACAAACAAAGTACAGGATTTTGGACTTTCTCCGACAGGTGACACGCTTGTCAGCGAAGACATTTTAGGGAATCAAATACGCAATCACACCTTTATCCTGTACGCTACCTGTCAGTCACTCAACGACTATGACCGACTTGTAAACAGCGGAATGTTGCTTGAACTGCAAATGTGGCTTGAACGGCACGCAGAGGGTGACATAGAAGTTGAAGTCGGCGACAACATTTTATACGGTGAGCTTAAAAAACTCACTTGCTCAAACGGAATGCTTTACAGCATACCTGACGAAAACAACAACGGCGGTGTGCAGTACCAATTGCAAATCACCGCCCAATACACTATTGAAAATTGATTAAAAATTGAAAGTGAGGAATTATTATGGCAGCATCAACACCCGATATCGGTAAACTTAAGAGAAGTTACCTTTTACATTTTATTGACGCAAGCTTTGGCACAGGCGAAAGTCCAAAGTGGTATCTTATCGGCAAGGACATTGACGATATGTCGGTCGAGCTTAGTCCGGACACAAGCACAGTAAAGAACATTCTTGATGAAACCTCTGTAAATGACAATGGCTACGAGCCTACCCTTGACGCAGGTACATATTACGCAAATACAGGTGACAGCATTTACCCGAAAATCAAGGACATTGCAATGAACCGCCTTACCGGTGATGACTGCAAAACCAAAATTCTTGAAGTGCTCATTGACAAGAAAACAGGCCCTTATGATGCTTGGATTGAGGACTGCATCGTTAAACCGCAGTCATACGGCGGTGCACAGGGCGGTGTAAACATTCCGTTTAATGTTACATTTGACGGCAACAGAAAGCAGGGTACAGCGACAATCTCAGATAAGGTACCGACATTTACCGAAACTGTATAAGGAGTGATTCTATGCAGAGTTTGAATTTTAAAACACCCTTAAAAACATATGCAATCAACAATGATGAAAACACAGTAATCAAGATTAACACCACAGACTACTCACTCGTTGAGCGACTCAACAAGCTGACAGAACGCACAGAAGAGCTTGTGCAGAAGTACAAGAATATGAAACCCGAGGATGTAACCTTTGAAATTTTTCTTGATGTTGACAAGGAAATCCGCAAAGAAATAGACTATGTTCTCGGTGCAGGTGTAAGTCAGGGTGCGTTTGGCGATGTAAATTGCCTTTCAATCTGTGATGATGGCAGTATGATTTTTGAGAACTTTCTCAACTGCGTTGTGCCGGTCATCGTAAGTGACATTGAAAACGCACACGCTCAGCAGAGCAAGCATATTGAGAAGTACCTCAATCAAGCAAAGAGGCTTGCAAAGTGATTGGATTACTTCCTACAAGCCTTGAAATAGACGGAGAGCAGTACGAGATTAATTCCGATTTTCGTATTGCTCTCTTGATTTTCGAGGCTTATGCCGACAAAGAGCTATCCTACTGCGAAAAAGCGGCAGTATGCTTGAATTGCTTATACAAGGAAGTTCCAAAGAATGTTGAGGAGGCACTCAAAAAGGCATTGTGGTTTCTTGACGGCGGAGATGTGCCGAAATCGAAAAAAGCTCCAGTCAAAATTATTGATTGGAGCTATGACGAAAGCATTATTTTCCCAGCACTTAACAAGGTTGCAGGCTTTGAAACAAGGATTGCAAGCTATGTGCATTGGTGGACTTTTCTCGGCTATTTCAGCGAGGTAGGCGACGGATTGCTCTCGCAGGTAATGAACATAAGAGGCAAGCGTGCTAAGGGCAAAAAGCTTGAAAAATGGGAGCGTGATTTTTACAATGAGCACAAAGAGCTTGTTGACATCAAGGAAAAGCTCTCTCCCGAACAGCAAGCAGAACTTGACGCCGAAGAGGATTTTATAAACAATCTTGTATAGGCGTTACACAAAATTATTGTTGACAATACACAAACTTTGTTATATTATGTAACAAAGGAGTGATTATCTTATGTCTTTTATATCTTGGTTTAGAATGCAACCAGTGCAAGTTGATGACGAATTAATTACAAGGGCAGAACTTGATAAAAGAGTATTAGAAAAGAATTTAGAAGATGCTAAGTTACTTGAAACCGATTTAGTTGAGGCAGGGTATTTTTTAGGTTGTTGTTCCGAATGTGCTAAACGAAGAGGCAGAGTGTTTAGTTTATCAGGTGAAGATAAACGATTTCCTAAATTTGAACGAGAATATGGTTGTACTTGCCAAGGTATTGGTTTTACTCCCATTTCTGATTTAGATTTAGAAGATGATTTCTTTAATGTAAGTACATTTATAAATAAGCCTGTTGATATTATACAATACAGCAATCGTCCATTTACAGATGATAGAACAGACAAGGAAAAGAAAATATATGAAATGTTTGTTAAAGAATGTGAGGCTAACGAATGGTACGAACCGTATGGTAAGAGGTTAGACGAACTAAAGAAAGAAACTGAATTACAATACGATTGGATTTGTAAAAACTTGCCGGAATACGCACCTAAATCAAAATATGCTTTTTTTGATATGAAAGAAATTAATTCTGTTGAATTTCAAAAGATTTCTAAATTAGCAGAAGATAAAGG
>OHNI01000445.1_pt1 | contig 14101 bp, 12 predicted proteins | sample 1569501 | NCBI WGS metagenome assembly OHNI01 (sample SAMEA3879542, study PRJEB24766) | human gut metagenome | biome: human-associated habitat; feature: feces | place: USA | collected 1985/1987
CCATCGGATAGATTCCGTGATCCGGATCTTTTAAAGTTCCAAGCTGTCCCTCTAATAAAATAGTCTTTCCTTCTTTGATTGCCTGATCCAGATAAGAAGAAACATCACATACATAAGGTGCGATGGTATCGCGGTACTCATGTAATGTATTTAATAATTCATCAGTATCAATCAGTGGCTTGTGATACAGATGCTCTAAGATTACATTCTTCTGCTCTGCAACACGGACTACCTTTTCCTTTAACAGTTCATCATCAAAAAGCTCACTTACCTGAAAACCGATCTTTGCGTATTTATCTGAATAAAACGGAGCAATACCAGATTTTGTCGATCCGAAAGATTTTCCTCCCAGACGCTCCTCCTCGTACTGATCAAACAGTACGTGATACGGCATCACAATCTGTGCACGGTTGGACACAAGAATCTTTGGCATCGGAACGTTGCGGTCTGTGATGGACTTAATCTCTTTGAAAAGACGTGGAATATCAAGTGCCACACCATTTCCAATCACACTCGTTGTATGACTGTAAAATACTCCGGACGGAAGTGTATGTAATGCAAACTTTCCGTAGTCATTTACGATTGTATGTCCTGCGTTCGCACCTCCCTGAAAACGTACAATGATATCGGCCTGCTTTGCAAGCATGTCCGTAATCTTGCCTTTGCCTTCGTCGCCCCAGTTAGCGCCAACAACTGCTTTAACCATCTTTTATTCCTCCTGTATGTCTGCTTTAACTTTCCGTGCGCACTTTTTTACGCACGAAAACGGACAGGTGTAAAAACCCATCCGTTTTTACTTTATGATTATAAAGGATTCCCACTGAAATTACAAGTCATAAACTTTAATTTGTTAGCATATGAAAGTTTCCAAAAGCTGCCTGCTACGCTTCAATCTTTTTGGAACATGCGATCGCAAGTGCTCCCGGTCCGATATGACAGGCAATGGATAATGACAGTGGCTGCATGACGATCTCATTGTCCGGAAAGACAGCCTGCACTTCTTCTTTGAATGCCTCAGCGGCTGCAGTGTCAAATGTATAGGCCAGTTCCAGATTCATCTTCTCCCCATCCGGGCTGTGAAAACGCTTCTCAAAATCGTTTTTCATAGCCTCGGTCATGATTGTTTTTGCCTGTTTTACCGTACGTGCCTTTGCAAATGCATCCAGCTTTTCTCCCTGGATCTGCAATACCGGTTTCAGTTTCAGTAAGGTTCCCAGTGCTGCTGCTGCCGGTGTAATACGTCCGCCTTTTTTCAGATACTCCAGTGTGTCAACCATAATGTATATGGAGGATTCAAATTTTTCTTTTTCCAGAATCTCTTTGATTTCTTCTGCACCTTTTCCCTGCTCTGCCAGCATTTTGGCATCGAGCACGGACTGCCGCATCGTTACGGAAATACGCTGGTTATTGACTACCTGTACTTTTCCGTCATAGTCCTGGGAAAGCATATATGCCGTCTCACAGGAACTGCTTAAGCCCGAAGACATCGGTATGTATACAATTTCATCGTATTCTTTCAAAAGTTCATCCCATTTATCGGTCACATCTCCAACCAGCGGCATGGAGGTTTTGATCTCTCCGCCCTCTTTGAGTTTCTGATAAAACTGCTCCTGTGTCAGGTCAATATCTTCATAAAACATCTGTCCGTTAATATAAAAAGGCATCGGCATTACCACTACGCCAAGTTCTTTTGCCTCGCTTTGTGTAATACCACTGTTACTGTCCGTTACAACAATCACTCGACTCATTTTTTCCACTCCTGATTTTCGTTGTTTTTCCAAACGGTTCCTTTGTCTTTGAACCGTTACGCTTTCTATCATATCATAGGACAAAAAAAATGAAAAGCCTTGATTTTCAAGGCTTTTCATATCTATTTCACATGGTTTTTGATACTATGTTTACTTTATAACGCAACGGTTATGTCCGATTACATCATTCCGCCCATTCCCGGAGCACCACCGGCTGGCATTGCAGGAGTATCTTCCTTAATGTTTGCAACAGCAGACTCTGTGGTGAGTAATGTAGAAGCAACGGATGTTGCATTCTGCAGGGCACTTCTTGTAACCTTAACCGGATCAAGAATTCCGGATTCTACCATGTCAACATACTCTTCGGTAGCTGCATTGAAACCGGTTCCCGGTGCAGATTCCTTTACCTTATTGATGATAACAGCACCTTCAAGACCTGCGTTTGCAGCGATGTAATACAAAGGAGCTTCCAGTGCCTTTAAGATAACCTTCGCACCGGTCTTTTCATCTCCCTCTAAGGAATCAGCAAGCTCTGCAACCTTCTTGGATGCATGGATGTATGCAGATCCACCACCTGCGATAATACCTTCCTCGACTGCTGCACGGGTAGCATTTAATGCATCTTCCATACGAAGCTTTGCTTCCTTCATCTCGGTCTCTGTTGCAGCACCGACACGGATGACTGCTACGCCGCCTGCCATCTTTGCAAGTCTTTCCTGTAACTTTTCTTTATCAAATTCAGAAGTGGTCTCCTCGATCTGTCCACGGATCTGTTTGATACGTCCCTGAATCTTATCCTTGTCTCCGGCACCATCCACGATAACGGTGTTCTCTTTCTGAACCTTAACGGATTTTGCACGTCCAAGCATATCCATGGTGGTATCTTTCAGTTCTAATCCAAGATCGGAGCTGATCACCTGACCGCCGGTAAGGATTGCGATATCCTCAAGCATGGCCTTTCTTCTGTCACCATATCCAGGAGCCTTGACAGCTACTACGTTGAATGTACCACGCAGTTTGTTTACGATCAATGTGGTGAGTGCTTCTCCCTCGATATCCTCAGCGATGATCAGAAGTCTTGCACCGGACTGTACGATCTGCTCAAGCAGTGGCAGGATATCCTGGATATTGGAAATCTTCTTGTCTGTGATCAAGATGTATGGATCATCGAGATTTGCTTCCATCTTATCCATATCTGTGCACATATAAGCAGATAAGTAACCTCTGTCAAACTGCATACCTTCTACCAGGTCAAGCTCTGTCTGCATGGTCTTGGACTCTTCGATTGTGATGACACCATCGTTTGTAACCTTCTCCATAGCGTCTGCTACCAGATTACCAACTTCTTCATCACCGGCAGAAATTGCTGCAACTTTTGCGATCTGCTCTTTGCCCTTAACCTTCTGGCTCATTTCCTTTAATGCCTCAACAGCGGCATCTGTTGCCTTTTTCATACCACGTCTTAACACGATCGGATTTGCTCCTGCTTCCAGGTTCTTCATACCTTCCTGAACCATAGCCTGTGTTAAAACAGTAGCGGTAGTTGTACCATCACCGGCTACATCATTGGTCTTGGTTGCAACTTCTTTTACAAGCTGTGCACCCATGTTCTCAAATGCATCCTCAAGTTCCACTTCTTTTGCGATTGTTACACCATCGTTTGTGATCAGTGGAGCACCAAAGGATTTATCCAGTACAACGTTACGTCCTTTCGGTCCTAATGTTACACGAACGGTATTTGCTAATTTATCGACACCTGCACCAAGTGCTGCTCTGGCGTCTGAACCATATTTAATCTCTTTTGCCATGACTACAATAACCTCTCTTCTTTAAAATTCAGCCTATAATTTCCAATTTATAAAAACTACTCAACAATTGCAAGAATATCATTCTGTCTTACGATAATGTACTCTTCCCCATCAAGTTTTACTTCTGTCCCTGCATATTTGGAATAGATTACTTTCTGGCCTTCTTTTACCTGCATAACGATTTCTTTTCCGTCGACTACTCCGCCAGGACCTACAGCGATTACTTCCGCTTCCTGTGGCTTCTCCTGTGCTGCTCCCGGTAATACGATACCGGATGCGGTAGTCTCTTCTGCTTCTAACTGTTTTAATACTACTCTGTCTGTTAATGGCACTAATTTCATTACAAATAGCCTCCTTTTCGTCTTTACTAGCACTCACTTTATTCGAGTGCTAACTCTTTCTGTAAATAAAATATCACTGTTGTTTTTCATTGTCAACAGTGATACTCAATTTTTATATTTTTTTTAGATTCCCGGAATTCACTTTCTTTGTATGCTTTATTATTTCATCGTACTGTGCATACATTTTTTGTGTTTCGTTTTCAAGTGTATAATAATGAAAAATATACGGCACAAGAAGCACAAGGAGCAGCATGGTAAAACCATAGAGTGTCATGATCCCCGTCAAAAGCGGGGCAAACAATGACAGTACCGTTATCACAGCAAATGTAACCGTTACAATCAGATGAATCAGACGTTCGTGCTGGAAAAATCCAATCTGAACCAGATGTTCTTCCAAAATACATTCCCATTCCTCATATGTTTTCTCTTCTTCGTCTGCCAGAAGCCGGTCCACACGTTTCCGGTACTCTGTAATTCTTTTTTTCATTTCTGCCTCGATTCAGACTCTATATTAATCCATAGTGTTCCATTGCATGCTTTATTCCATCATCGTAGATATCCGTTGTCACAAATTCAGCCGCCTCTTTTGCCGGAGGTGTTCCATTCCCCATGGCAATTCCATGTCCCACAAAAGAAAGCATATCCAGATCATTGACACTGTCACCAATCGCATAGGTATCCTCATTTTTAATACCCATATGCCTGCAGAGCCAGTCTATCCCGGTCGCTTTCGATGTTCCTTTCGGAACAAATTCCACAACATGTCCTTCATGCTCCAGACAGTCAAAATCAGCCCCCAGTTCATCCCGGATTCTGGCATAATCGGTTGTTGGCAGGATATCCCCCGACATTTTATTAATGCGGATGTCCGGTGAATAGCCTTTTAATATTTTGGCAGATGCTCCCATTGCCTCAAAAAGGTACAGCACATACGGATCTGTCTTGAAATTTTCTTTATCTATCCAGTGGCAGTCCGGACCTTCCAGCACAATCGGCATCCGGCATTCTTCCATGACCCGGACAATTTTTTCTGTCAGTTCCGGGGAAAGGATATTTTCATACAGAACCTTTCCATCCATCTCCACATGGTTGCCGCATGCTGCAACAATTCCGTCAAAGCCGATCCCAAGCAGCCGCTTATCGTTAATATTGCTACGGGATCTTCCACTGCACAGAAATGTCTTATGTCCGTTTTTCTGCAATTGTTTGATGGTTGGAATTGTACTTTCTGGAATCTGCATTTTTTCATCCCACAGCGTTCCGTCTATATCAAAAAATATGTATGCCATTTTTACTCTCCTCATCTGTCAGCTGTTTCCCCTATACTAGCATAATCCGGCAGATGCGTCAAAGTATCCTGATTTTTTTCTATTTCAATGCATTTGCAATCCGCACAACAACATATCTGTTTTTCTGGAATTCGATCTCATACTGCCAGTGCGGGCACGGTGCTACTGAGCTTCCAATCTCAATGGTAATGGAAGGTTTATTAAGCAGATCCATCACATACTCCCGGTACTGTCCTCCCCAGGACCTTCCGCTGCCGCTATCCGGGGCTTTGCTGTATCCGGTAATTTTCTTTGCGATATCATACATTTTATAGGTATCTTTTTTCAGGCTTCCTTTCGTACTCCCTTTTTTCTATTGTCTTTTATTAGACGTTTGCGAAACGCGCCTTGCGTCTGCCACCGCTTACACAGTCCAATGCTCTTTATAGACAGAATTGCTGAATTTATAGGAATCTGCCCAGTTTTCTTTCCAGTCACAGAAATCTGCTTTGATATGCCGCCTGATATCTTCCGTGTCCTGCATAGTATACGCCTCTCTGTTTATTTTACAAATTATATTACCTCGATTTTATTCTTTCTCCTTATCTTCCTGCTTTTTTCTGTCAGACAAATACCGCCACATCAGCACAATCCCAACTCCCAGTATCATCAGGGAAAATATCCATGCGACCGCATCTCCCCTGACACTGAAATCCAGCCAATGCGTTTCCGTCCGGACTACCGCAATAAAATTTGCCGTCATATGTCCGATCATGGATGCATAGACATTTCCCGCGCGATCCATCAGAAGTGCCAGCACCACACCGAGAATCAGTGCGTAAATGAACTGCACGATATTGACATGCACGGCTGCAAAAATCAGTGCCGAAATTCCAACCGCAAACGGTTTCGACAGCATATCTTTTAATCTTCCAAAAAGAATTCCCCGGAATACCAGTTCCTCCAGAATCGGGGTAAACACTGCCAGACAAAGAATTTCCATTCCTATTGTACTTCCGTAAAAATCGGTATTTGCCTGCTGGTAACCCATCGAAATTTCCGTCAGCTTCATCATGGATATGAGATTGTTCAAAGAAATTCCAAAGCATGCCATGATCCCAGCCGCAAAAAGCGCATGACAGATACGCTCCCGGCTGATTCCAAACGGCTGCTTTGCAATCCCTGCCAGTGCCTGTCCCTGACGATAAAACGGAAGCATGGATGGAATTGTAAAAACAGTGGCAATCAGCTGACAGAACACATAATGTGTGGCATCTCCTCCAAATGCCCACTGCGCAATTGTCATAATAATCAGCATAACCGCGTAATAAAAAAGAAACGGGTATAAGATATACCAGATCTTTCTCAGCGTCTCCTTAAAAGTTTCCATGATATACCCTCCCGTTTTTCTTTATTATTTCTTTAACATGCCCGGCAGTTCTTCCATAGAATCGCACACACCGATCACGCCTGCCTCTTTCATTTCCTTTACATCTCCAAAACCAAAGCTGACCGCAAGACACGCAATTCCAAGTTCTTTCGCCCCGTTGACATCAAACATCGTATCCCCGATCAGACACATCTCGGATTTTGGAATATGACTCCAGCGGCGCATAACTTCCTCGAGAATCTCGGATTTTTTGTCCCTGCGCCCGTCAAACGTAGCTCCCACGACATCATCAAAAAGCGGAAGAATTCCAAAATGCTCCAGAATCCGTTTGCAGGATACTTCCGGCTTGGAAGATGCCATGCCAATCCGGTATCCCTGTTCTTTTAATGTACGGATACACTTCTCCACACCCGGATATAACTTACACTCAAAAATACCGGTCTTATTGTACCGCTCCCGGTATTTTTGTACCGCATCATACGCTTTCTTATTGGAAAAGCCATAAAATTTTTCAAAGCTTTCCGATAATGGCGGTCCGATAAACTGGTACAGTTTCGTGGTATCTGTTTCTTCAATTCCGTAAAAATCAAGTGTATATAATACCGATTTTATAATTCCTTCCGAAGAATCAATAAGCGTTCCGTCCAGATCAAACAAAATGGTGTTCATTATTTCTTTACTCCTTTGGTATCACGGTTTCCCACATGCAGACGATGCAGGGCAACCGGCTTTCCTTTCACCTCGACCTCTTTCTCCTCACCTTCATGCAGCACATGAATACTTTTCAGTTCATCCCCGGCAGCCAGTTTCATGCCACGCACGCCCACCGCACCTTTCTTTTTCTGCGGAATTTGTGCACAGTCAATCCGAAGAAACATATCTTTCTTTGTTGCCATCACCAGTGTATCATTTTCTTCTAACGGACATACCGTTAGTACTTCATCTTCCTCTCCCAGCTTTGTTGCCGCCGTTGTCTTTTTTGCGACCACAAATTCCATACCGTCCACAACTTTGATCATGGCATACTTTGTGCCAAATAACATCCGGTGCGAGCTGACATGTTCAAGACCTGCCAGATATACAACATTCTCTTCTTTACTGTCATAATTGCAGAGGTTGTCAATCGGTGTTCCTTTATCCCGGAATTTTCCATATGGAAGATCAAGCACTTTTAGCAGATGCATCTGTCCCTTGTCCGTAAAGATACAGATTTTATCCGTATTTTTGCACGTAAAGATATGCCTGTATTCCGCGTTTGCCGCCTCTTTATTTCTCTCATAGACAGAAGTATCCACAATCTTTGCATATCCGAAGCGGTCCATCAGAAAGACAACATCCTGCTCCTCGATCTTCTTTGCTGCAACTACAGCTTCTTTCAGATTGTCAATCACGGTTTTGCGCTCTTTGCCATAAGCTTTTTTAAACGCGGTCAGTTCTTTGATGATTACTTTTGCCATGGAAGAACGATGCTCTAAAATATCCTCATATTTTGCAATATTTTCCAGTGTCTCATCATGTTCTTTCATCAATGCTTCAATTTCCAGACCAATCAGTTTATACAGACGCATTTCCAGAATGGCCTGTGCCTGACGATCCGTAAAATTTAACTGCTGTGCCATGATCTTTGAAGATGGATTCTTAAAGGTAATATGATCCGTATTTCCGTCTGTCAGACAGGCTTTTGCATCTTTGATGCTGCGGCTGCCGCGTAAAATCTCAATGATCAGATCAATGACATTGCAGGCGCGGATCAGACCTTCCTGTATTTCTTTTTTGTCCTGTTCTTTCGCCAGAAGGGTCTGGTACTTTCTGGTTGCAATCTCATACTGGAATTTCACATGATGACGGATGATCGGCACGACGCCCATCGTCTCCGGTCTGCCATCCGCTACCGCAAGCATATTGACACCAAAGGTGTCTTCCAGCTTTGTTTTCTTGTACAGCAGATTCTCCAGAGCCTCGATATCTGCTCCTTTTTTCAGTTCCAGAACAATACGAATTCCCTCTTTGGATGACTGATTGGTAATATCGGTAATGTCACTGGTTGCCTTGGATTCTACCAGACCGTAAACATCATTTAAAAACTTCCCGATATTGGCTCCGATCATGGTATACGGAATCTCCGTGATTACCATGCGGTCTTTGCCGCCTTTGCCCTTTTCAATCTCGATTTTTCCACGTATTTTGATCTTGCCGACCCCGGACTCATAAATTGCCGGAAGATCATCTTTATTTGCAATGATTCCTCCTGTCGGGAAATCCGGTCCCGGAATATACTGCATCATCTCCGCAGTGGTAATATCCGGATTTTTCATATAGGCAATCACACCGTCTATCACTTCTCCGAAATTATGTGGCGGAATGGAAGTTGCCATACCGACAGCGATACCTTCCGCACCGTTGACCAGAAGATTTGGCACCTTTACCGGCAAAACAACCGGCTCTTTTTCGGTTTCATCAAAATTCGGCATGAAATCCACAACATTTTTATCCAGATCTGCCAGATAGGCTTCCTGCGTTACTTTCTGCAGACGTGCCTCCGTATATCGCATGGCAGCGGCACCATCGCCTTCAATGGACCCAAAATTTCCATGCCCGTCCACAAGCGGCAGTCCCTTTTTGAAATCCTGTGCCATGACAACCAGGGCATCATAGATGGAAGAATCTCCATGCGGATGATATTTACCCATGGTATCTCCGACAATACGCGCACTCTTACGATACGGTTTGTCATATCGGATTCCCAGTTCATACATATCATAAAGTGTACGGCGCTGCACCGGTTTTAATCCATCACGGACATCCGGCAGCGCACGGGCAATGATAACGCTCATCGCATAGTCAATATATGATTTTTGCATCAGCTCCGAATACTCGGTGCGAATGATACTATGTTCCATTTTATTTCTTCCTCACTCCTAGAAAACCTGACAGGATCTATACGTCCAAGATCGCATCGTTTGCATGTTCATAAATAAAGGCCTTTCTCGGCGGCACATCCGTGCCCATCAGCATAGCGGTTACATCCGACGCCATACGACCGTCTTCAATCTCCACGCGCTTCATGACACGCGTCTGGGGATTTAAAGTCGTCTCCCATAACTGCTCGGCATCCATCTCTCCGAGACCTTTGTATCGCTGCAGGGTAAAGGAGCCTTTGTGTGTCTTACGGTAGCGGGCAAGGGCTGCATCATCATAAAGATATTCCTCTTCTCCCTTAGTTGGCATCGCTTTATACAAAGGCGGCATCGCAATATAGACATGTCCTTCGTAAATCAGTTCCGGCATAAACCGGTAAAACAGTGTCAGAAGCAGCGTGGAAATATGGGCTCCGTCGACATCGGCATCTGCCATGATAATAATCTTGTCATAGCGCAGCTTACTGATATCAAAATCATTTCCGTACCCTTCCGAAAAACCGCAGCCGAATGCGTTGATCATTGTCTTGATTTCTGCATTGGCAAGCACCTTGTCGATACTGGCTTTTTCAACATTCAGAATTTTTCCGCGGATCGGCATGATCGCCTGATACATACGGTTTCGCGCCATTTTGGCGGAACCACCGGCAGAATCTCCCTCTACGATAAAAATCTCACACTTTGACGCATCCCGGCTCTCACAGTTGGACAGTTTTCCATTGGAATCAAACGAAAACTTCTGCTTGGTCAGCAGATTGGTTCTCGCTTTTTCCTCTGCCTTGCGGATTTTTGCAGCCTTTTCCGCACAGCCAATCACAATCTTTAAGGTTTCTAAATTTTTATCAAAAAACAGCGGAACTTCATCACTTGTCACTTTGGCAGTTGCACGGTTTGCATCCTGATTATCGAGCTTTGTCTTCGTCTGTCCTTCAAAACGCGGGTCCGGATGCTTGATGGAAATCACTGCTGTCATTCCGTTTCGCACATCTGTACCGTTGAAATTTGCATCCTTCTCTTTTAAAATGCCAAGTTCTCTGGCATAGGAATTGATAATCGTCGTAAACGCCGTTTTAAATCCGGTCAGGTGTGCACCACCTTCCGAATTATAAATATTATTACAGAATCCCATGATATTCTCATGGAACTCGCTGGTATACTGGAATGCTGCTTCCACCTCAATGCCTTCACTTTCCCCTTTGAAGTAAATGACATCATGCAGCACTTCGAGATTATTGTTCAGATCTTTGACAAACCCAATGATTCCATCCGGCTCATGAAACTCAATGTGCTCTGCTTCCGGCTTTCTCCGGTCCTCATATATGATCGTCAGTTTCGGGTTCAGATAAGCGGTCTCATGCATCCGGCTCTTAACATCATCTTCCCGGAATCTGGTCTTCTCAAAAATTTCTGGATCTGGAAGAAAATTGATCTTCGTTCCGGTCTTCTTTGTCTTCCCGATCTTTGGAAGAAGTCCGTCTTCAAGTTCTACCACCGGATGTCCCTGTGCATAGCGGTCATGATACACATATCCGCCCTGGCTGATTTCCACATCCATATAGGTGGAAAGTGCATTGACTACCGAAGATCCGACACCATGCAGTCCTCCACTCGTCTTGTACGCATTGTTGTCAAATTTTCCTCCTGCGTGCAGTGTAGAAAATACAACGCGGGCAGCCGATACTCCCTTTGCATGCATGCCGACCGGAATACCACGTCCGTTATCTTCCACCGTACAGGAGCCATCTGCCTCAAGGGTCACCCATATTTTATCACAGGCACCTGCCAGATGCTCATCCACGGAATTGTCGACAATCTCATAAATCAGGTGGTTGAGTCCTTTGGTCGTTGTACTTCCGATATACATTCCCGGACGTTTCCGGACCGCTTCAAGCCCTTCCAGTACCGATATACTGCTTGCATCATATCCTGACATGTTCCTCTATCTCCTTACTATCCTGCTAAATTACATTTGATCTCTCATGTGAGCAATCACCATCACTGCAATCCGAAAAGTCATCGCATCGTCAAACGTACGGATATCCAGTCCGATTGCTTTCTCGATACGTTCCAGACGATATACCAGAGTATTGCGGTGCACATACAGCTGTCTTGCCGTCTCTGATATATTCAGATTATTCTCAAAAAATTTATTGATAGTAGACATTGCTTCCTCATCATCTAAGATGTCCGGAATTTTCTCACCGAATACCTCTTTGATAAACATATTACATAAACTCATCGGAAGCTGGTAAATCAGACGCCCGATGCCAAGCTTTCCGTAAGAAATTGTGTCATACTTTGCATAAAAAACACGACCAACTTCCAGTGCCATCCGCGCTTCCTGATAAGATTCCGCAATTTCCGGAAGCTGTGTCACAACGTTTCCATAACCGACACGCACACGAATCATTGCTTCCATATGTAAATTATCTGCAAGGCTTCCCGCAATTTTTGACAGACGTTCCTCCATCTCCTCTTCTTTTATATGGGAAACATCTTTGATCAGAACGATACTGTGCTGATCCACGCAGGTCACAAAGTCCTTCGAACGGATATCTGCAAGATTTTTTACCAGTTCCATCGCCATATCGTTATTTTTACTTCCGGTATCAATCACAAAAACTACCCGCGGTACTTCCTGAATGTGGTGCTTTTTTGCTTTTCCGTAAATATCCACAATCAGCATATTACCAAGAATGATATTCTGCATAAAATTATTGCGGTCGAACTGCTCTGCAAAACTCATAACCAGATTCCGGATCTGGCAGACTGCCATCTGTGCGCATACAAGAAATGATTCCTCATTCACCAGACAGACTAATATGTATTCCGTTTCCCCTTCCACCATCACTTTGTATAAATGATAATCCTGATAGGTCTGTTTTTCAGCAAGCGATTCTGCGAAATCAACGACCACCTGCTGTTCTAACGCCTCTGGTAACGGCATGTCTTCCGTGTGTGCTACCAGCTTCCCCTTGGCTGTAAACAACGCCGTATCCATGCGGCTGATCTCTTTAATTTCGTTTAATGAATTCTGTAATTTCTGATTTGAAAGCATATACTCTCCTATTATTTACGTTCGAAAGAACCCGGGTGTAAATACTAACACCCGGGTTCAAGATTTACAACTATATAATTTTAACGGACTAGTTGGTAATTGTCAATTCTGTTTCCTTATCGAATACATGAATCTTATGCGGATCAAATGCAAGCTTGATATGATCGCCATAACGGGCAGGTGTATCAGAATCAACTCTTGCTGTCATGTTTGCACCGGCTACAGAGTAGTACAGTAATACTTCTGCACCAAGTAACTCGTATCCTGTTACATCAGACTCGATGACACAGTCACCATTCTTCTGGATCATTTCAGGATCATCAGAGATATCCTCTGGTCTGATACCTAATACAACTGTCTTTCCGTTGTATCCGCCCTCTTCAAGCTTCTTTGCCTTGTAATCCGGAAGAACCACAGAGTAATCACCGAATGTTAATGTAGCTTTATCTCCCTGAATGGTGCACTTTGCATCGATGAAGTTCATCTGTGGAGATCCGATGAATCCGGCTACGAATAAGTTATTTGGCTCATTGTATAATTTCTGTGGAGAATCAACCTGCATGATTACACCATCTTTTAATACAACGATTCTGGTTCCAAGTGTCATAGCCTCTGTCTGATCATGTGTTACATAGATGATCGTAGCACCTAATCTGTTATGTAAAGAAGCGATCTCAGATCTCATCTGTACACGAAGTTTTGCATCCAGGTTGGATAACGGCTCATCCAAGAGCAGTAACTTTGGCTCGATGACAAGTGCTCTCGCGAGGGCAACTCTCTGGCGCTGTCCGCCGGACATCTGCTTCGGGAAACGGTCGGCAAGCTCTGTCAGACCGCAGACCTCAAGGATCTCCCTGACCTTCTTGTCGATCACATCCTTGTCCATCTTTCTTGTTCTGAGTCCGAACGCTACATTGTCATAAACGCTTAAGTGCGGGAACAGGGCGTAGCTCTGGAATACCAGACCGAACTGACGCTTGTGGACCGGGACCTTTGTCATGTCCTCTCCGTCTAATGTGAAGGTTCCGCCCTGCGGGTCGATAAAGCCTGCAACGACGCGGAGTGTCGTGGACTTGCCGCAGCCGCTGCGCCCTGTGATGCCCAAGGTGATCATAGATCGATCACCCGGAAGGCGGCGGCGCGGATCAGGCGGTTGTACACTGCCATGGACAGGCCGTCCTTCTGCGGGCAGCGGGCGTAGACTACGCCATCGCCCTGCTCATCCAGCGCCCGCAGGGAGCGGAAGATGTGCTTTGCCTGATCGGCACCGTCCCCCTCGCGGCCGTATTCCACGCAGGGCACATCCAGCTTTGCGCTTTCGCCGGTAAAGCACAGGCAGCTGGGGTTCTCGTCTTTATGGGCGTCCACATAGGCCTTGAACTGCGCAAAGGTGCCGTTGAGCAAGGTCACATCGGCCTTGGGGGCGTAGTGTTTGTACTTCATGCCCGGGCTGCGCACCACAGCACCCTCCGGCAGCTTTTCCAGAATGGCCTTGGACACCTCTACCTCTTCGCCGAGGGCGCGTTCCAAGTCCTCCAGCGTGATGTGGCCGGGACGGAACAGGGTGGGT
>OHNI01000451.1_pt1 | contig 13896 bp, 4 predicted proteins | sample 1569501 | NCBI WGS metagenome assembly OHNI01 (sample SAMEA3879542, study PRJEB24766) | human gut metagenome | biome: human-associated habitat; feature: feces | place: USA | collected 1985/1987
TCTATAAAAGCTGTGCCTGTGCTTGAACGGGCTGAATATAAACCTTATACATATAATGATCTCTCGGAATCTTGAGTGATCATGCCAGCAAAACTCTGGCATTGAACTTTGACAAGTAAATATTATTCTTGAACGTAAAAATGAACGCAAGAAATAAACATAACTGTCACTATGTTTCAAAAAATGAGATATAATAATCTACAGGATTATGCTACATCCAAAATCATTTTTTTGAGGGTTGATTCAGATGGCAAATTCCATGCATCCAGGTGCTGTAACATCAGGATGTGATAGAGGCGGCAGTACCACATCTTAGTTGAGCGGTGTCTGCCGTCTTCTAATTTAAAGTCTAATTTCTCGCGTTTGTTAGAACGCTCAGCAGAAGTCCTTGCATTGTATTCCAGCTTCCATTCCTTACTGCTCCTTGGCGGATTGTTGAACAATCTTGGATTATCTTTCATAACCAAATGAACCGTGCGTCCGTATTTTGCATCAGAACAGGGAGTTTCGCAGGTACAGGAGATACAGCCGTTTTTATGACTGATTTTAGGACATTTGAATTTCATCCTGCCTTTTGCAACCTCAACACCATCACGACGCATAAGGCATCCGGAGGGACAAACAGGGACTCCATCTTTATCAATTGTAAAGTCATTTTTATAGACAGGGGGTCTTACGCCTTTTCCATTCAGGTCTATAAATGGTGTTATATTCTCACGTTTGAAGTATTGATAATAAGGCATGGCATCATGTGCAGAATCCCAGCCGATATCACAATCAGGCTGGGAAAAGTAACGGTCACATTTGCAGTCAGTAATGCCATTCTCTTTGCATTTACAGATACGCTTTTTCCGTTCCCTGTGTGAAGTTACAACAGGAGTTCCATCATCGGCTAAAGCCAGAGCATCCGAATGGATAAGTCCTGTGGATACAGAAACATCAAGGAACTCTTTCTGGTAGATTTTAAAGAGGGAAGAATAAGGCTGTTCATCAAGTTTAAAACCAGTATTTTCCAAAATCGGAAGAAGCTCTGCAACCGTAACTTTTTCCACAGAATCAGCTTTCGTGCCTTTTGTTTTAGGCTTCTTAACCTTGATTTTAAGAGGATGGATATGTGGTGACATATGGTCATCATCAGAGTTCCATAAGCGGTTTATAAAATCATAAAAAGTGCCAACCCCTGGAGTATTACCAGGTTCAAACCCACTGAGGATGGCATAAAGGGGATTGATTTTAAGCTGGGCAGCCCATTCTGTTATCGAGGTAACTTTAAAGTCAATGGAAAGCAGATAAGAACGCTGTATAGAGGAAGGGGTTCTTGGTGCAGGGCCGAATTTAGAATATTTATCAGCCATAAAAGTATCGGTAAAAGATAAATCGAGATTCCAAAACCGCTCAATGATATCCCAGGTGGAACGAGCAAGAGCACTTGGGTCAGGATAATATTTACGAAGATTAGTAACAACAAAGTTTTGGTAGTCTGCATGACTGCCACAGTTAACAGGTAACATAAAAATCGCCTCCAATCGAAAAATATCTGCCGCCGCAAGCGACGGTTCTTATTAATCAATAGGCGCGGAGAGCCGCATTTTTCGATGAAGTTGTCAAGTGTTTTGGGCAAAAAGTGGGGGATTTTAATAAAAAAGGAATTTGAAAGCCTTGTATTTACTGGCTTAGAGATTCCGAAAGATTATGGTAAAAGATAGGAGTTTACATGAAAAAGAAAAACACCATGCCAGAGAAGGATTGGCAGCAGACCCATGAAAAAATCAGGTGGAGGGAGCTGCGTAAGCGCATACTTGTGATGGGCTTAACCGTTGCGATGGTTGCCAATACTGTAGACCTGTCCGCACTCTCGGTTTCTGCAAAAACCGATGAAAGTGAGACAGGTAAAACGACTATTGTTTCCTTTGAGGAGCTTTCAAAGGACATCACAGAGCAGACCCTGCCCATCGGTGCGCTTGAGAGCGACATCAAGTTTCCGACCAGCCTGACCGTTACGGTAGAAAAGACCACGCAGGCGGATGAAAAGGAAGCCGACGATGAAGAAGATGCTTCCGAGACGGGAGATACAGAGAAGGACGATGCGCAGAAGGATGACAGTAATGGAGATACTGCGTCCTCTGATGATAAGAAGGATACAGAATCCTCAGATGAAAAGGATGGCGATTCCGGCAATGCGGATGCTTCCGATAAGTCTGGTGCTTCTGACAATGGAAATGCAGATACAAAGGATTCGGATACATCAAAGGATTCTGGAAATTCTGACAAATCAAACAACCCAAATGGCTCTAGCAGCGCTGACGCAGCAGCTTCCTCTGATACCGAGACAACGACGGAGAAAATCCGTCTGGAAAACATCAGGTGGGAGCTGAATGTGGAAGAGAGCGACGCAGAAGAATTTGACAGCAGTGAAGCGTCAAAAGGCTTCTGCTATGCCTATACGCCGGTACTGCCGGATGAGGATGGAGACGGCAACCAGCTTGTATTGGGTAAAGGCGTGGAGCTTCCAACCATCTATGTGCTCGTAGGCGAGTATGGGATTGCGCTGCTGGCTGGGAGTGGTACAGTCCAGATAACAGAAACGAATGCTGACGGAACGAAAGCCCCTTATACCGCTCAGGATCTTGCAACATGGATTGGCGGGCATGGAAGTGCAAACCTGGAAAAAGTTTCCATTAAACTGTTGAATGATGATACCTCCATAACAGAGGAGCTTACTATTGGTACAGGTTTGGCAAAAGAGATAGAGCTGGATTTGAATGGCCATACATTGACACTACAGGGGGGCAATGCACGTTTATATTTTAAAAGAGTAAATATAACAATTACCTCATCCGGCTCGAATAAGGGAACAATTACAGGCAGCTATGACTCTAGAAATAAATCTGAAGGGGATGGACTGGTAACTGCAGATAATGATTCAATGCTGACAATTAAGCGTGTCACAATCGAAAATACTGGAACCGGTTCCACAGTTGCGCTGTGGGACGGTGTGACCTGTACCATTGATGCTGCAAGTATTAGTGGAAGTAGTGGTGAGCAGGCAGGTACCATTACTATTAATGGCAGTAAAGCCTGTACAATTACCAATACGGAGGTGACCGGAAATATTGCGCCTAGATATGGCACCATTACGTTTACAGGTAGCTGCTCCGAATGTATTATTAGCGAAGGCGCAGTTATTAAAAATGAGAACAGTGGGAGTTACTGTGTCAAAGTCACGGGTAATTATAACGTTAAAATTACAGTTAAAAAAGGCGCTACTTTAACGGCGAATGCTGGCAACGGTTTTATAATGAATAACGAATATAAAAATTTAGCTGTAAACATTGAGGGTGGAACCTTTAATGGATGTCTTAGATTACCCGACAACAGCCAGATTGCAGAGGGAACCTTTACACCTGCCCAAGCCTCAGGCAATGCGATTTGGGTTAATAATCCTAAGAAAACTCTGCAGGACTTTCTGAAGGTCGGCTATACCTTAAAGTATGATGATGGTACCTATGCAGACCTAACAGCCAGATGGACAGACGAAGGGAAAAAGGTAACGGCTGTTAAAAGTCCGCTCTATTTCACGACGCATCCAACGATTGCCAGCGGAGCGGAAACTGTGATGGAAAACTATACCGCTGCCGAGGCACCTGTGCTAACCGTAAAAGCGGTATCTGGCAGTGATAGCAGTGGCAGTATCTCCTACCAGTGGTATGCCGATGAAACAATAAATGGAACAACAAAAACCAAAGTAGAACAAACGGGGCAGGGTGCAAAAACTGCGATCTACAGGATTCCTACAGGACTTTTGGCAGGCACCTATCAATACTATTGTGTAGCGACCTGCGGTGAATATACGGCGACCTCCAAAAAGGCTGCCTTTACGGTAGAAGAAGGTGTTGCGGAAGTTACGGTAGATGGGAATACAAGACGTTATGCAACACTTACGAAAGCAATAGCTGCAATGAAAGATGCAGTAGATGCTGCTGATGCAGACCTTGAAATTACGCTGAAAATCCTGAAAGATATTTTTAAGACAGAAAGCGAGTGGAAAATAGATGGGGGTACAAAAAAGGTCAGCTTTTGTATGGATCTTAATGGCTGTACCGTTACAGGAAAGGGTCTTTATATCACTGGCGAAGGTGTGGAGGCAGTCTTTAAAGACGCAGGCACGGGACAGAATGGAACACTGAACGCTCCAATTTTTATTCAGAACAAAGCAAACCTTACGGTAGAGAATGGTAATTATAAGGGTGTCTTGAGGTTTATGGGTGGTGCGGCTGCAGAGCTAAAAGATGGTTATTACAGCAACAGTATTTATATTGGAAAAACTGAAGGGATGGACAATACTGATATTTCCTGTACAATTACCGGAGGTACGTATGAGGGAGAAGAGGTTCTGGTATGTGGAGGTGCCACCCTTAGCGTATCCGGAGATACTGCTAAGATAAAGGCTCTGCATATAGACCACAGAGAGTTTAGTCAGATAAAACGCGCAAAAGTAATGCTTTCAGGTGGTGAGTATGAAGAGATTGCTCTGAGCAATTTTGATAAAAACAATGACGACTCTCTGCTTGATAAAACGCAGGGTTATGCTATCGCGGATACGCTGGCAGAAGGCTATGCTTTTTATTCAGCCGGTATTAAGACCGATATAAGCAGAACGGATAGAAGTCAGGGCAGTGTAGAAGTGCTTCGCGCTGACACGCCGGAGGATACATCTCAGGCCGTTGTAAAGTTTCAGATAGAAAAAAATAGCGGTGAGACAAAAACGATGTATTTCCTGACATGGGATGCAGCCATGTTCTATCTGGAAGGATCGGAAGAGCATAGAAAGAATAAAGAATACAAGGTATGGGAAAAGCTGGAAATCCTGCTGCTGAAGGATACGAAAGTGGATAAGAGTATAAGCAGGATGCTCAATAAAGTATATTTGCCGGCTGAGATAACACTGCGTTCAGAGGGTAATAAGCCACATACCTTGAAGAGTAGTAATGGAAACGACCTGTTTATAACAGGTGGGCAGGATGTTATCATAGAAAATATAAACGTGGTTGGAAACATAGACTTTCTTGGTGATACGAGAGGTACACAGGCGCAGGATGCCGCTGTACTGCGGCTGGGCGAGAGGGCAACCGGGCTAGAGAATATAGAGGTTATTGGCAATGCTGAGATAGTTATAGAGAAGGGAGCAGAAATACCTAAAACGTTTACAGGAGGTGGAGGTAATCTGAATGCCAGCATCTACTGCAATCATGACTCTGCTGATTTTTCCAGCAAAATAACGCAGGGAGCCAGCGCATTTAAGGTATGGTTTCCGATAGAGCTGGGTGGTATCGCTCTGCCCACAGACGGAGAAAATGACACAAATGTCACACAGAGGGACGGTGCAACCTACGGACTGTACAGCAATGGAGGTACGACGGGCCAGAAAATTAAGGTCACGGGCGAGGTCTGCTCTTATGGGCCTTATGGTGGCAAAGCAGTAACGATAGAAACGACAGACCTTTCCTTTACGATGCCGTCTTCTAAGGTAACCCTTAAGGCACATACGAAGGATGACTATGGCTATTGCAGCAACTGCAAAAGGACTGACCTTGCGGAAGCCTATAAAAATGGACACCTTCATATCGAAGGTCTGGTAGGCCGTACCTACGACAGCTATCCGCAGGTGATGACAGGAGTTACACTGGATACTGCGAATGGCAATAAGTCGCTGACTGGGCCCTCATATAAATCAGGCAGAGAATTGGCACAGGATTCCACAGACCCTGCAAATGCAGACATTTCCAAAGCAAATTATTATGTGGTCTATGCCAATAATATAGACTGCTACAGGAATGAAGAAGGTGGAAGCGATTTCAAGGCTGATGAAGCACCGAAAGTTACGATCACCGGACAGGGCAGCTATTACGGCACGATTGAGCACTATTTCACGATTGGATATGGTGAAGTTGTGGGAGAAGGCTTTAGTGGCTATCAGGGAACCTATGATGGGAAAGCCCATGGAGCTGTTCAGTATGGAACCGTCAGACTTAAGGCAGACGCTGTTGATAGCCAGACAATGATTCCGGTTGCTGATGGGCTGATCGTACCCTGTACTGGAAAAACAATGGAAACGGATGGATTTGCCAGCAATTTTACCTATTATTTTGTACTTATGTATTATGAAAATGGAGTTTCTCAAGGTTATAAACAAATAAATGATCCGGTTACAGAGAATCATATGATAACCAATGCCGGAAACTATACAATTTATGTTGTTATACATGAAGCTAGAAAAAATATGTGTGCTTCTCTCCCTATTGTCGTGAAAGCGACCATTGAGCCGAGAAGTTTAACAGATTCCGTGATCCATCTGGATGATATAGGTATCACGGTATATTACACCGGTATGCCGATCATTCCTGAAAACTGGGATAGAGGAATCACAGATTCAAACCGGAAAAATGAGCCGGGAAATGACCAGGGAGTTCTGGACAAAGACAAAGATTTCACCGTAAGTGCTGAGAATAATACGGAGGTGACAAACGGTAAAAGAGATGGAAAGATTACCTTTACCGGAATTGGCAATTATAAGGGTGAGCTCGTCAGATACTTTGACATTGCCCATGCGTTTACTCTGGCACAGACCACGGTATCCAAGAATTGTTGGTACAATGAGGATTCCAACTGGTGGAAAAACGGCATACCTGCTACGTTTACGGAAAATGATGTAACATCAGACAATCCAGTATCTGACTGGAAAAATATAGTATATCGGACCGCCAAAGGAAAATATGCCATTGTAAGCGATGAAGTTGTGTTTTATGCAAGCCTGGAAGATGCGGTTGCAGGCAAAAATCCGGGTTATACCTTTAAGGAAGAAGGCACGCATACCGTAACTTTATATGGAAAAGACCCATGGAATCAATCTATTGTTCCTGTAGAGATTACGATAAACATTGATACCACCGCACCGACCTGGGCAGATGCAGATGGCAAGGAAGATGGTTATGGCATCCAGATCAAAGATAACTGGTGGAGAACACTTTTAAATAAGATCAGCTTCGGACACCTCTACAATGATACAACACTGGATATTAAGATTCATGCAAACGATGCAAAAGAGGGCGTGAATAAGGTAAGTGGGGTATCTAAGTATTACTATTATATTGACCAGATCACAGACACTGCTTCGGCAACGGGAAAGACCAAAGCAGAACTGGACACTCTGGCAGCCGATGGTAAATTTACGCAGGTAGATGCAGGAAACTGGCTGTCGGACAGTGCAACCATTCATGGCGCATTAGGCGAGGATGGTAGCTATGTAGTCTATGCTTATGCGATGGATAACGCAGGAAATCAGAGTGATTATATCTGTACCGATGGCATTGTGGTGGATGCACAGGCTCCTGTAGTAAAAATAGCTGACCCGAAAAAAGAAGACGGTACTCTGAAGGATACAGAGGCGATACTCAAGGTTAATTTAAGCGAAGATGCAACGCTGATGTGGTTCTTTGTATCCGAAGGAGTATTTGACGGGGTTACTGACTACACCTACGACGACTGCAAAAGAGATATTGAAAGTTATATGAAAGGTGAGCCAAAGTACCCACAGTTCGCTGTCGAAAACGATGGAAAATGGGCGCCCCGCAATGGGTGGAATTTTAAACCGGACGAAAATCTTTATTGTGGACAATGGGAAGTTCGTACGGAGGGACTTAAGTATAGTAATGCTAACCAAAACTTTGTTGCGAGTTGGACACCTACAATCTTCAAAACGACAGGAACAAAAGGTGATAATAAAATTGAAATAGGTAATTTTGGAAAGCCGGACGTTTATTTTCCATTGTATCCAAGTAAGAAAACTGCAGTCTGGATAGCAGCCATTGACAAGGCAGGCAATATAACGGCATTAACGGAGCCTGCTATTGAATTTACCACTGCAAAGCCGACTCCGTATGTAAAGACTGCACCGGTTCTTTCCGGTACTTATGGTAATACGGTATCTGCCATGTTTGAAAAGGCAGATATGACAAAGGCAGTTGTGACAGCAGGACTAAACAGTGACACGAAGGTTGAGGGTACATGGACTCTGGCAGCTGAGGATGCAGATAAGCTTCCAACAGTCGGCACAAGTGAGAAATACACGCTTGTCTTTACACCTACAGGAAGTGATGCAGATACTTATGATTCTGTAACCTGTGAAGTGATACCGGAAGTTTCTAAGAAACAGATTACCGTAGTGATTGCTGATAAAGAAAAATTCTATGGGGAAGCAAACCCTGCACTTACATGGAGTCTTGCCACAGGTGATGCCTACGCAGACAATGTTCTGGTGGCAGGTGATACCGAAGAAGCACTTGGCATCAGCTTATCAACTACTGCGAAAGACAATTCAGATGTTGGAACCTATGCAATTACAGGCTCATCAGATAGTGCCAATTATGAAGTATCCTTTATTGGAAAAGGTTCAGATGGCAAGAGTGGTATTCTTACAGTAAAACAGGCAGCTAATAGCTTTACTACAGAACTTAGCTGTTCTGATTATACTTATGCGAAGGATGAGACACCAGAACCAAATGCAACAGCAAAATTCGGTACAGTAACTTATAAGTATGCAACAGCAGCTTCAGATGGTACTGCATATACGGCACCTTCAGACGAATCTGCATATACAGATGCCATACCTGTAAATGCAGGAATCTATGCCGTAAAGGCTTATATTGCAGAGACAGAGAACTATGCAGGACTTGCAAGTGATCCGGTCGTATTTACAATTAACAAAGCAGCTTCACCGAACATTGGTGATGAGGAAAAGAGTTATTCGTATGTAGCCGGTTCACATGACAAGGCAATTAGTGTGGATATTGCAGGAAAGCTCCCGACAGATAGGGGAACTACAGCATACGCATTAACAAATACGTATAACGAGCAGCTTTTGAGTGATGTAGCAGTAGATCAAGACGGAAACCTGACCTATAAAGTGAAAGAGGCAGATGAATCTCAGGTTGGAGCTGCAACTACAATAACAGTATTGGCTTCAATGGAGAACTATAATGAAGCCCGTTATGTACTGACCATCAAGATTACGGATAAGAAGCTTGTTACATTAAAGAGCGGAAATACAGTATCTGTAAATGGAAGCAATGCACTTACATATGGAGAAAAGCTTTCTAAGCTTGGCTTTAGCAGTGTTACCTTTGTGGAAGCAGATACAGACACCGAAGTAAAGGGAACACTCAAATGGGCTGATCCGGATTGCATACCGACTGCAGGAACGACACAGGCGGGCTGGGTATTCAAGCCTGATGACAGCAAATATTACGAGGACCTTACTGGAACAGCGGCTATTACAGTAGCCAGGGCAACACCGGCAGTAGTAACAGTTCCAACTGTAGCAGAGCGTGTATACAATCCTGCTGTTGCACTAGCTGATTCTGATATGACAGGCGGCAGTGTGACCGGGGCAGATGGCAATTCACTTGCCGGAACATGGAGCTTTACAGGAAAGAATATCATTCCAACTGTAAATAATAAAGGCTATCAGGCAGTATTCACACCTGATGACGCTGACAACTACAGTACAGCAACCAGAACAATAACTGTTATAGTAACTAAGGCAACACCGGTAATTGCAGAAAAGCCGACAGCAGGCGCACTTACCTACGGACAGAAACTTTCAGACAGTACCCTGACCGGAGGAAAAGCTGCTTATCAGACAGCAGATGGAACTGAAATCACAGGAGCGTTTGCATGGAAGAACAGCAGTATCAAGCCTACAGCAGCAGACAGCAAAAAGACAGAGTATGATGTAACATTTACACCATCAGACAAGGATAATTATAATGCTGTTGATACAAAGCTTACAATCACTGTAAATAAGGCAGCTCAGGCACCGAACATGCCGCAAGCTGAAATGGCTCCGGCGCACAGCACAAAGAAGGTTGGCGATATTATGCTTCCGGATGGATGGAGCTGGCAGGAGGCTGATAAGGACACGGCACTTGCAGATGGTGTGGCAGTAACAGCGACTGCGGTTTATACAGGAGCTGACAAGGGCAACTACGAGACAGAAAGTGTAAGCATTACGATTACAAGAAGCGAATGTGATCACACACATACTGAAATACGGAATCAGCGGGAAGCAACCTGCAAAGAGGAGGGCTATACCGGAGATACTTACTGTAAGGATTGTGGTGAAAAGCTTGCCGCCGGTACAACAACCGGGAAAAAACCGCACACGGTCGGAACACCGGCTACCTGCGTATCAAAAGCAGTATGCAGTGTTTGTGGTGAAACCTTTGGTGAAGTGGATGCCACGAACCATGTGCATACAACCGTGAAGAACCGCAGGGAAGCAACCTGCATACAGACTGGATATACCGGAGATACCTATTGTACAGACTGTGATAAGCTTCTGGAAACCGGAGAAGAGCTGGCGGCACTCGGCCATGACTATCTGGCAAGCGTGACAAAGCAGCCGACGACAACCGAGGAAGGAGTCAGAACCTATACCTGTACAAGATGTGGGCATTCCTATACAGAAAGCATTGCAAAGCTTACGAGTCCGTCGCCGCAGCCAACTGCAACACCGTCAGGTAAGCCGGAGACACCATCACCACAGCCAAAGGGCACCAATCTGAAGGATGACACAGGTGCAGCCTACAAGGTAACAAGTGCAAATGGCAAAACACCGGCAGTGCAGTATCTGGCACCAAAGAGCGGCACCAAAGGAACGGTGACAGTTCCTTCGGAGGTCACGATCGATGGCGTAACCTACAAAGTAACCTCTATCGCAGGCAATGCTTTTAAGGGCACTAAAAAGATTAAGAAGATAGTGATCGGAAGTAACATTACTTCTATCGGAAAAAATGCTTTTGCAGGCTGCACAAGTCTGACAAGTATCACGATCGGAAAGAATGTGACGAAGATTGGAAAGAATGCCTTTACCGGCTGTAAAAAGCTAAAGTCGATCACAATTAAGACGAAGAAACTGACAACAAAGACCGTTAAAAAGGGAGCGTTTAACGGCATCAGCAAAAAGGTTGTGGTAAAGGTGCCAAAGAGCAAATATAAGACCTACAAAAAGCTGCTCCCGGCAAAAGGTCTGAAAAAAGCGGCAAAGATCAGAAAGTAACCAACACGCTGAAAATACAGTAACCTCATATGAGAGACTGCTTAGGCAGCGGAAATACAAATACAGACATGCGAATCAACCGGAGCAAGGAAGTAATTGTATTTCTGCTGTCTTTTACTGCATTTTTTACTCTAAGTATTTGCAAAAAGATTTTCGTGCTTTTTTCAATTATGATGTTATAATTTTTATAATGTATTTACGAAAATGCGATGAACAGATAGCATTATTACACACGACATTGATGGAAAACAGGTTTTCATTACTGCGATAAAGGAGCGGCTATGAAAAAAACAGGAAAATCAGGGAAACGACACAATAAGTTTCTGGCACCGCTTCTGGCACTTATCGTGCTCCTGGCAGCATGCAGCTCGCAGGGCGGCGATAATGCACCGGATAGCAGGCAGAAGGAAGCTGTGCAGACGGAAGAGACATCGGCTGAGACAGCGGCAACGGATGAAATCAGGATGGATGGACAGCTCACAGGTGATATGCTCATGCAGCCATCCGGGGATACAGAGGGAGAAGCAGCGGATCCGGACGGATATAGTCAGGAACCACTTGAAGTACATTACATAGATGTCGGACAGGGCAGCGCGACACTATTAAAGAGTGGCAGGCATGCTATGCTGATTGATACCGGTGACAGCGATCAAGGTACAAAGATACAGCTCTATCTGACAAAACAGGGCGTGGAAAATCTCGATTACCTTGTACTGACGCATCCGGATGCGGATCATATCGGTGGTGCTCCGGTCATTATTACGAAATTTGGGATCGGACAGCTTTTTCTTTCTAATTATGAGAAGGATAATAAAACAACACAAAAAGTCAGGGACGCGATGCAGTATAAAGGTCTGACCGCATCGGACTGTCAGGTTGGAGATACATATACACTTGGAAATGCATCATTTACGATTCTTGCTCCCGTAAAAGAATATGCGGATTCCAACAACGCATCCATTGTCATTATGGTGCAAAACGGAAATAACAGATTTCTATTTACCGGAGACTGCGAAGCAGAAGCCGAGGCGGATCTGATCGCATCCGGCGCGGATCTTAGTGCAGATGTTTACCTGGCGGGACATCACGGAAGTGACACTGCATCTTCACAGGCATTTATGGATGCAGTAAGCCCCACGTATGCGGTGATCAGCTGCGGTGAGGGAAACAGCTATGGGCATCCGCATGCAGAAGTCCTCAACAGATTCCGCAGCATGGGCATTCAGGTATTCCGTACAGATGAGCAGGGCTCTGTGATCGCGGAAAGTGATGGAACCGGGATCACATGGAACTGTGCACCTTCCGAGACCTGGCAGACAGGAGAACGAACTAAAAATGCACAGACCGGTGCAGAAAATGCGGAAACACAGCCTGCAAATGAGACACCCATACAGGAGACAGATACTGCAGCCGTGCAGGATAAGCCTGCAACCCAGCAGTCAGATGCGGTAACACTTCCTGCGCAGGAGCAGAAACCGGTTGTGGCAGACGAAACGTCGCAGGCAGGCAATTATATCGGTAATCGCAATAACGGCAAGCTGCATAAGGCTTCCTGCAGTTATCTGCCGGATCCGCAGAATCAGGTGCCGTTTACAACAAGGGAAGAAGCAGTGGCAGCTGGTTATGATGATCCGTGTAAACGGTGCAATCCGTGATGAAATATGCGCCGGGATGAGAAAACCGATTGCCGGCATTCTGACGCGATACATAAATAAAAAGCAGATGTAATGCAAATGTTTGCCGTATGTTGGCGGAGAAACAGGCAAGCAATCCGGCGGAGTAAAAAATGATTCTGGAAAAGGGGAATACATCATGGAATTGAGACATATCAGGTATTTTAAGGCTGTGGCAGAGGAAAAGAATTTTACCCGGGCGGCGGAAAAACTGGCGATCGCACAGCCACCGCTCTCAAGGCAGATCCAGGATCTCGAGGCAGAGCTTGGTACACAGCTTTTTATCCGTTCACCGCATAAAGTAACGCTGACAGAAGAAGGAGAACTGTTTTTGCAGTATGCATCCCAAATACTGGATCTTGTGCACCGTTCTGAGGAAGAAGTCAGGGAAAGAAAAGAAGGTCTGCAGGGAACCTTATATATTGCTTCCGTAGAAGGCTGTGGACCGCGTTTGTTTGCAGAATGGATTGCAGCATTCGGACAGCAGCATCCGCACGTGCAGTACAATCTCTGGAATGGCAATACGGATGATGTGAATAACCGTGTCATGAAAGGTCTGTGTGAGATCGCGATGATCACAGCACCCTATAATACAGAAGAATTTCAGGTACTTCCGGTTTACCGAGAGCCATGGGTGGCAATGATCCCCAAGGGACATCCATTATATACGCCGGAAAATGATCCGGTAAAGCCGGATGATCTTCTGCCGTATCCGCTGTTGATCCCTTCCAGGGAATCCAGAAAAAGTGAGATTGACAAATGGTTTTCCAATACCGGTCAGACACCTGTGATCCGTGGCAGGATCGCACATATGATGAATGCGTATGAACTGAGCCTGCACGGTGTCGGGATTTCCATTTATCCGGCTTCTATTTCCGCAATGACAAAGAACAAGGAAGTCTGCATCCGTAAAATAGAGCATCCGGATGCGTATGCATCCTATGCTCTCATTTGGAAAAAGGATCACACGCTTTCCCATGTGGCGCAGGAATTTCTTTCTTTTATCCGGGAAGGCAGTGAAAATACAGATGAAACATGATTTGTACTTACTATACTTAAAAAGTATCACAATATATTTATTGTATATACGCAGGAAGCGGAGACGGC
>OHNI01000454.1_pt1 | contig 13829 bp, 11 predicted proteins | sample 1569501 | NCBI WGS metagenome assembly OHNI01 (sample SAMEA3879542, study PRJEB24766) | human gut metagenome | biome: human-associated habitat; feature: feces | place: USA | collected 1985/1987
TATCGGGGCTTTTTCTTTTCTTTTTATAAGCTACGAATCATAAACATAGTCGAACATTGACGAGGCGAGTTATAGGCTGTTCGAATCTGAAACGCTTGCCGTTATAGTTGAATTTTTTTTTCGTAAAATAAAAAGCCCTGACTTTCGTCAAGGCCTGCGGCTAACATTTGTAATAAAAGGATCTTTTTCCCGTTACACTTGTTCCGCTTTCGCCCGCCATACAACTTTCGATACAAGAGTAAAACTATATAGTTCATTATTATAAGATGTTTTGGAGTGAGAAAACGTTGACCGATGACGGATATTGTGGTAAAATGTAAAAAATGTATGTTAAATCCAAGAGGTTGTATGGTTTTTCGGTTTTCAAACCATACACGCGCACAAGTAGTTTTGTGCAGAGGCTTTGACAGCATTGTTTGTGGTATTGACCGAACTTTGGTGGCGTTGACGTCGCAAGGGCGGTGTTGTTCTTATGCCGAGAAGGATTGCAACGAAAGGTAGGATTCCTTTTGGCGGTTTTTGGGGTTGATATGCAATCGGCGTTAGATTGAAATCGGAGATATCATTGGAAAAATTGATTAAAAGCAAAAAAGAAAAGGCTTTTTCGTTGATAGGATTTATCCTATTGTTTATCCTTTTGACGTTATTGTTGTCGGCGGCGATAAAACCCGACTCACCTATGGATTGCACGGATAAGCGCAAGTTTGAAGCTCTGAGGGTGTTTGACGAGCCGAACAACACTTTGGACGCACTGTTTTTTGGGCACAGTGGCGTGTTTTGCGGCATAAATCCTATGGAAATGTATGCAAAGTACGGCTTTACGTCGTACGATTGCTCGTTTGCATCGCAAATGCCGTGGGAAACTACCGAGTTTTTGAGAGAAACCCTGAAAAGACAAAAACCGAAAGTCGTTGTTGTGGACGTTGACCAGCTCCTGTTTAAAAACATCAATCACAGGGCGGATTACGTGTGGTCGCAAATTAGGCGCGCCGCACCCATAATCGACAACCATACGGCGTGGAAAAAGTTTTTGCCCGGCGGCGAGCAGAGGGAGCGCAACTATCTAAAAGGGTATAGGCGTTCAAGGCGCGTCGCACCCTATAATGGCGGCAAGGATTGGAACAACGGCGGCAAAAAGTATAAGATTGCATCTATGAGCCTCAGATGTTTTGACGAAGTTATCGAAATTTGCAAAGAATATGGTGTTGAACTGCTTTTTGTGGAATTGCCCTCCAAAAAAAGGTGGAATAACTCAACCTACAACGCCGTCAAACAGTACGCCGACAAGAAGGGCGTGCGCTTTATCGACTTGAACAAGCACGAAAAAGAGTTCGACTTCGATTGGAAAAAAGATACGTCGGACGGCGGCGAACACCTCAACGAAAGCGGTGCGCTCAAAACGTCGCTGTGGCTTGGCAAAATTCTTCAAGAGGACTACAAACTCCCCGACAGGAGAGAGGACAAAGCCTACGAGTTTTGGAAAGAGGACTACGCAAAGTATTTGGCGGATAAGGCAAAATGAACGGATACATAATTAAAGAAATGTTTATGCTCAATCGAGATATAGAGGGAACATATAGGATAGTATGAACACCGTAACGTTGATATTTTTAGCATTTTTGGCAGGCGCAGCCGTCTTGTACTACGTCGTGCCGAAAAAAATACGCTGGGTTGTCTTGCTGATTGCAAGCATAGGCTTTTACGCTGTGACGGACAAGTACCTTATTGCGTTTGTTTGCCTTACGACAATCAGCGTGTATTTTGGCGCGCGCGGTATTCAGAAAAACAACGATAGGCTCAAAAAGCCTGCGCCGCTCAAAGAGGCGCAACCCGCTGTCGCAATGTCTGAAAAGCAGGACGCGCAAGTTTCGCAAGAAACCGGCGATATGGCAAACGCAACTTCGCAAGCAGGGGCGGCGGATAGCGCGAATATGGTTGTTGACGGCGTGGCGCAGAGCGGAGCGCAAGAAACGGGGCAAACCCTTGCCGATTCGGATTCAAACAACTCGGATAAAAAACGCAAGAAAAAAACCAAAACACCGCTTGAAGGCAAAGCACTCAAAGAGCACATAAAAAAGCAAAACAAGGCTTTAATCGCGTCGATTATTATACTTAATCTTGCGATTATAGGATTTTTGAAGTATTTTAACTTCTTTGGTAGCACGGTCAACTCACTCCTTGAACTGTGCGGCGCAAAGGGCACAATCCCTGCGCTCAAACTGTTTTTGCCGTTGGGGATTTCCTTTTATACGCTGCAAGCGTTGGGGTATCTCATCGATGTGTATAGAAAAAAATACGAGGCGGAACGAAACTTTTCAAAAGTCGTGCTCTTCCTCTTGTTTTTCCCTCAAATTCTCGAAGGGCCTATCGGCAGATTCGACAAGCTCGCCGACCAGCTTTACGAGGGGCATTCGGCAAACTATGAAAACATCATTTTCGGGCTTGAGCGTATCGCTTGGGGTTTGTTCAAAAAAATGGTGGTTGCCGACAGGCTGTATATGCTCGTCTACAAGATTTCCGAGTCGCCGAGCGAGTACAGCGGCGTTGCAAGTTTGATGTTTATCGTGTGTTACACGTTGCAACTTTATGCCGACTTTTCGGGCTTTATCGACATCGCAATCGGAGGCGGACAACTGTTTGGAATCAAAATGGACGAAAACTTCCGTCAGCCGTTCTTTGCAAAGAGCGCGCAAGAGTTTTGGCAAAGGTGGCACATCACCCTCGGCTCGTGGCTCAAAGACTACGTTTTCTATTCGGTCGCGCTCTCGCCGAGGCTCAACAAAACGTGCAACAAACTCAAAAAGAAACACAAAAATCATTTCACCAAAATGCTCCCGACAGCGGTTGCGCTGCTTGCGGTGTGGTTTTGCAACGGCTTGTGGCACGGCCCGGAATGGAAGTATATCGTTTTCGGATTGTACTATTTTGTGATTATCGTGTCGGGTATGATGCTCGAGCCGCTATTCAAAAAAATCGCTGAAAAAATCAAGTTCAACCTCGACGGCAAGGGGTGGAGAGTCGTAAGACATTTGAGAACGCTGTTGATTATCTTTGTCGGCGAAACTATTTTCGGCGCAAAAACCCTCAAAGACGCCGTTCATATTCTCGGCTCGGTGTTTGTGCCCTATCGCGGCAACTTCTTCTCGCTCGGTCTTGACTACAAGGAATTTATCATTGCCGTGCTTGGCGTAATAACCATTTTAATCGTCGGCATAGTCAAGGAAAGGGGCGTGGATATAAGACAGAATTTGTACGAAAAGGCAATCCCCGTTCGCTGGGTGACGTTTTTGGCTCTTACGTTTTCGATAATGGTGTTCGGCGCATACGGCGGAATGTATTCGGTTGCACCGTTCATATACGGCAATTTTTGATGAATACGGCAAGGAAAGCGTTTTGCTTTCTCTCTCGACGGAAAAATGCTTTCCGATGATAAACAAGTGAGGAATATATGGAAAAAAGAATAAACAACGTGTTGGAGTTCTTGTACGAAAGCGCAAAAAAGTATCCCGACAAAGTGGCGTTTGCGGACGAAACGGAATCGATAACCTACAAACAACTCGTTTTTGAGGCGAGAAAAATCGCAAGCGGAATTGCAAAAAAAGTTGCTCCGCGCACACCCGTTGCCGTGCTTGGCGAAAAGAGCGTGCGTGTGGTCAAAATGTTTTTTGCGTGCGTATTTGCAGGCTGTTTCTATGTACCGCTCAATCCCTTGCATCCCGAGGAGCGCAGAAAGAGAATACTCGACACTTTGAAAAATCCGCTCGTCCTTGTCAACGAGGAATCGATAGGTCTTTTGCCCGAGGGCGTGGACGAGGAGTCGGTGGTGCTGTTCAAGGATATAGAGGGGAGTGAGGTTGACGAGTTGCTTTTGCAGGATATTGCAAAAGGTCACGTTGACATCGACCCGCTTTACGTTATGTTTACGTCGGGTTCGACAGGCACGCCGAAGGGTATCGCCGTGTCCCACCGCTCGGTCATCGATTTCATCGGCGAATTTACCGATGTTTTCGGCATAAGCGATTGCGACGTCATAGGCAACCAAGCGCCGTTTGATTTCGATGTGTCTGTAAAAGACATATATTCGACAATACGGTGCGGCGCAACAATGCAGATTATTCCCAAAAAGAAGTTCTCATTCCCTACAATACTCATCGACTATCTCATCGAACGCAAGGTTACGACTCTCGTTTGGGCGGTGTCCGCGCTGTGCATTTTGTCAACATTCCGTGCATTTCAGTACAAAATCCCCCAAAACATAAACAAGATTTTGTTCAGCGGCGAGGTTATGCCCATAAAGCACCTCAACGTGTGGCGACAAGCGTTTCCAAACGCAATGTTCGTCAATCTCTACGGTCCGACCGAAATCACCTGCAACTGCACTTATTTTGTGTTGCCCAAGGATTTTGTCCAAGACAGTTTGCCAATAGGTAAGGCGTTCAAAAACGAAAAAGTGTTCCTTTTGGACGAGAACGACAGGCTTGTCACAGCTGTGGGCGAGGCAGGCGAAGTGTGCGTGTCGGGCACGTGTTTGTCGCTCGGATATTACAACAACAAGACAGAAACGGCAAAGGCGTTTGTGCAAAATCCGCTCAATGACGCATACCTCGAAACCATATACAGAACGGGCGACTTAGCGCACTATGAGGCGGACGGAAACTTGTATTTCAACGGCAGAAGAGACTTCCAAATCAAGCATATGGGGCATCGTATCGAACTTAGCGAAATCGAAAATGTAATGATGTCCAATGAGAATATTAACCGCGCGGTTTGCATTTTTGACAGTGAAAAGGACAAAATCAACGCGTTTTACGTCGGCAGTATCGAGCCTACGGACGTAATAGTGTTTTTGAGAGATAAGTTGCCGGCGTTTATGATTCCGCACAAATGCGTCAAAAAGGACGTGTTCGAGCTGAACGAAAACGGCAAAATCGACAGAAAAAAACTTGTATAGGCGGATAGAATAATGAGCAAAACCTCAATGAATTTGATAAAAACGCCCTCGTTCGTGTTCGACATAGACGCGCTAATCGAGAGGGTGAACGGCATAAAAAGCCTGCTTGTACACGGCGAAAAATTGTGTTATGCCATAAAAGCAAATCCGTTTCTTGTCAACGACCTCAAAGACGTTGTGGATTGCTTTGAGATTTGCTCCACGGGCGAGTTTCGCATTGCAATGCGTGCAGGCATACCGCCCGAAAAAGTGGTGCTGTCCGGCGTCTACAAGGAGGAGGACGATATAAGGGAAATCGTGGGGATTTGCAAGGATAAAGCGACCTATACCGTGGAATCGCCCTCGCAGTTTTACCTGCTCGAAAAAGTCGCAAACGAGTACGGCTTGACGCTTGACGTCATCTTGCGCCTGTCAAGCGGCAACCAGTTCGGAATGGACGAAACGACCATATCGAGCCTTGTCGAAATCAAGCAAAACGCGCTCGAAATCAAGGGAATACAATACTATTCGGGCACGCAGAAAAAGCGCGACAAAATCTTGAAAGAGATTGAAAGCATCGTTGATTTTGCAAATAAGTTGGAGGCAAGCGGCAACACAATCGAAAGGATAGAATACGGTCCGGGGCTTAGGGTTGCCTATTTTGATGGCGACGAGGAAGTTGACGAAAAAGCGGCGGTCGAGGAAGTGTCAAACGCCTTTGCAAAAAGCGACAACAAGCGCGGAATCGTTTATGAAGCAGGCAGGTTTATCGCAGCATATTGCGGCAAATATTATACTTCTATTGTGGACATAAAAAGCACGAACGGAACGCAGTTTTGCATAGTTGACGGCGGCACAAATCATCTCAACTACTACGGGCAAATGATGGCTATGAAAAAACCGCCAATAAGGCAGTTCTCAAGCAATTTTATTGAGAAAAAGGACGGGGACGACGAGTTGTGCACGGTGTGCGGCGCGCTATGCACCGTGAGCGACGTGCTTGTCAAAGCTCTGCCGTTGAAAGACGTGCAAACAGGGGATATACTTGAATTTGCAAGGACGGGAGCATACACCGTGAGTGAGGGAATCTATCTCTTTTTGTCGCGCGATATGCCCCGAATTTACAAGAAAAAAGAGGGCAAAATCACGCTCGTTAGGGACGTTTTTTGCACCGATACACTCAATTTTGAAATAAAATAAAACATAATTAAGGAGAATAAAAATGGACAAACTACTTGAAATACTCAGCGAAGTCAGACCCGACGTTGACTTCAAAAACGAAACAAAACTAATTGACAACGGCATTCTCGATTCCCTCAACATAATGGAAATTATCGCCGAAATCAGCGACGAATTCGACATTGAACTCTCTCCTGCGGACATCGTCCCCGCAAACTTCAACTCCGCCGAGTCGCTTTGGGCAATGATTCAAAGATTGCAATAAAATCCAATATTGTTTCACGCAAAAATTCACAAACTTCAAAATATTGCCGTGGTGTGCTGCAGCAATATTTTTGTCGTGTGAAAATTTTGGACAAAAAACCTTGCGGAAAAGAGAAAATAATGGGATACGCACCCGAATTGTTTTCGTATATTAAAATTGCAATCGATAACGGGGCTGCGCCGGGGGAGTTATTGGCTTACAGGCTCTCAAAGTTACAAGTTGATGTCACTTGCAAAAGAAAGCCCGGCGGGAAGAATCGCCATACTCAATTTGACGTCTTTATTCCCGTATGGTGCATTTGAGTTTGTTTTAATCCGGTTGGTTTTTATATGAGATTATAAAAGGGCTATGCGGATAATAATCGGTGCTTCTATACGATAACGTTGACTACAACGAGGCAAAGACTATTCTTTGGAAAATCATTGACTCAAAAGAATTTTAGCGACTATAATGAAAAAGGTAAATCGTGGTTTGAGCTTGTGCGACTGTGAAATGCATAAGTTCACCAAACGTGAACAAAAAAGAAATTACTTTTTTGTAAGAAGGAAACCCCGAAATATCGGGGCTTTTTCTTTTCTGTGCGGAAGTTTGCAAAATGCATACCTTTCGTGTAAGAGCGGTGCGTTTGTTTGTGACAGTGCGGACGGATAAATCGAGGGCATAGCACAATGTTTGTTCGCCTGGCGGAGGTTTAAACTGTCGTAGGGGAATGAAAAGTAATTGATTTTGCAAAAAATCCACGCTATAATGACGGTATGAGCAGAAAAGATAAACGCGACGATTGGGATAACGGCATGACTATTGCCCCTATGAACGGCGACGAGTTGCCGAAATATAGGCGTGCAATTTATCTCAACAGCGAAAGACGTCCAAAAAACAAGAGAGAAAAAAGCGACATAACGAGAAAGGAACAGCGCGCAATGATCAGAGCGATGTTTGAGGTTATGCTGCCGCGTGTGCTTATCGTCCTGTTGTGCTTCGGCGTGACGGCGCTTCTTATTTGGTTGTGGCTCAAATAGGGCGGAATGGATTGTCGCGAGATTTGAGAATATAAAAAGCGGAACGCAATTTGCGCTCCGCTTTTTTAGTGCTTGTTTTTTATTATGCTTGCAACGTTAACATACAGCGGAAGGAATAATCACTGTTTGCAAAGAGTATTTGGTTGTCCTCACCGTAAGAGGATGATAAAGAATACTCAACGCCGTCAATTGTGAAGTAAACGCCGAACTCGTCGTAGCTTGCCTCTGTGGCTTCTACAAGCTCTCCGCCGTTGATAGCGACGGAAAGGTGACCTTTCGACGCAATAACTTTGGTCTGACCGTCGTCCGAAACCCACGTGCCGTAATAGCTTTCGGGCATTTCGATTTTTGCCAATTTGGTGAAGTCCACGTCATAGCCGCCGTCAACTTGATACAAGTTGAATTTCTTTGCTTCCGCATCGTAGGTGAAGAAAGTCTTCGTGCCGTTGAGATCAAACTCGAATTGACCCTTTTCAACGTCATATTCGGCTCTTATCGACACAAATGCAGCGTCGCCGATTTTGAGTTGCAATTTGCCATCTTTGTCGATGACCGCGGTTATTTTGGTCGTGCCGTCAACGCCTTCCCACGTGCCGATAATCTCTTCGGGAACTTTGGTGGGAATCTTTTTGTAGAGATTGATCGTCGTGCCGCTGTTGCTGTACATGATCATGCTCGGATTGCCGTACTTGTTGTAGAAGAAGAGAATGTACGTGGTGTAGCCGTCGCCTTCGAACTCAACCTCGTAACCGTAGGTTTGGTTGTATTTGACGGGGTAGAATACGTCGTTGATTTTGAGCGTTGTTTCGGTGAACACTACGGTGTAGTGATACGCGGTGATTTCGGGGTCGGATTCCCACGTGCCGATATAGTTTTTGTTGAGGGACTCGACGCGGTTGAGCTTTTCGCCGTTGCCGATTTGCAAGATATCTTTGTTTACGTTTCCGGACACGGAATAGAACGCAACTCTATATGAGGTGTCCGAACCGTACGTACCCACAAAGCCGTCTGCCGCGGTGTATGAGGTGGGAATAAACTCGACGCCGTTTATCGTTATGGTCGAATACGTGATGGTGACTTTGTACGTTTCGTCGTCCGTCATATACAAACCTACGTATTCTTCGGGGATTTCGATGCCGACGGATTCGTTCGTTTCGAGCAACGTGAATTTGACGTATTCGTTGTTTGTATATTTAATCATTGCGGACACGAATTTGCCTTCCTCGTCTTGCGCCGCATCAAACAGATAAAGGGTGTCGTTTCCGAGTTTTATCGCAACGCCTTCCGATTCGGTGTAATAAATGATTTCACATTCGACGCCGTTTACCCAAACTGCGTGAGATTGTACGCGCACTTTGTATTGCAACTTGTTTTTCGCATCGTCGATTTTCCACACTCCGATAAATTTCGAGGGAATTGTTACAATGTCGGGATCAACTGCGTCGAGGGTTACGTTGACGGAATAATCGTCGCTCGTGATGAGAATTTGCTTGGAGCTGAATTTCATTATGCTGACGACTTTGTTGTTCCACGTGCCGATGAAGTAAGCGGGTTTCGGTTGCCGCGATATATTGGTCGATGGCAATGTCCGAGCCGTTGTAGTTGAAGCCTGACTTGTCAACGGTGAGGAAGTTGCCGAAGCTGTCTTTGTATTGTCCGATATAATCGTCGAGAACGCTGGTTTTGCTTGCGTTTTCAAAGTCGAGGCCGAGGTCGGTCTTGACGTCGAAAGCGGTGTTGAAATCAAACGTCAAAGTGACGGTTTCTTCGATACCGTAGGTCTTGTAGGTGAAAACGACTTGTTTGAGTGCGCCGTCCGCAAGGATAAGAGTGAGGTCTTGTGCGTATTTGTAATACGCTTGCTCGTTGCCTATTGCAAAGTAGGGCGCAACGGTCTGAGCCATGCTGTCTTGATGAAGCGTATATTTGTTTTCGTCAACCTTTTTGAACAATGCGACGTCAAAGCCGAGGAAGCTCGGTTGATAATACGCAATGGATTCTACGTCTACGGGGTCGCGCAATACGACTTGGTTTGAGGATTTGAGATAGTCGAAAGGATAGACGTAACCGTCAAGTGCGACGTAGCCGTGTTTTTCGTCCTTGTAGGAGTCGTAAACCATTTGTTCGTTGACGTACACGTTGTAGTCGGTGTCGCCGTAGCCGGGACGAGTTTCGCCGCCTTCGGGCTCTTTGTAACCGACTTCGTGACCTTGGTGGCGCACCGTGTACGCGGCCTTTTCGGATGCGGCTTGAAGTGCCGAAGCGAGAACGTCGTGGTCGGCGGTGTGCGGATAAGGTTGAGTGTAGAGTGTGTCAACGCTTGCCGTGCCGTGTTCGCTGAGGTCGAAATCGTAGGTGGATACGTACGTTTCGGAAGCGGAGGAGGGTTGAATGCGTTCTGTTACGATATGAAGTTTGGTCGCCACTCCGTTTTCAACGGTGATTGTGAAAGACGCGATGCTTTCCGTCCAGCCCGAAAGCGCGCTTGCCGCTTCTTTTGCTTTTGCGGCGTTGTACATCACGTATTCAGTGTCGCTAACCTTTTCAAAATCGCTTGCCGCAAGCAAATCGAATGGGTTGTAATAGGTTTCGAAAAGCTCGTCGGAAGTGAGTTCGACAACGGTGTTTTTGTTTGTGTGTTGGATAACGGTGATATTGCGGTTGTTTTTGCCGAACACCGATTCGAAATACACCTTGCCAGTTTCGGCGTCGGATTCGATTTGAGAGATTTGTTTGTCGCCGAACACGGTTTCGATATTGTGAGTGAAATCGTAATCGTCGTCGTCCGCGTCGTAGAAGTAGCTGCCTTTAACTTTCAGTCTGCCTTGAAGGGTTGCAAAAACGTTTTCTTCCATATGCGCAACGAAATTTACGACGACTTGGGTGTCAACTTTGAGAGTAAGGCTCAAAGAACCGTCTGCGGATGCATGGGTTTCCGTACCGTTGACGGTGTAGCTTTTGAGGATATAACCCTCTTTGGCGGTTGCGGTGATTTGCACCGTGGTATTGGGCGCGAAAACCGTGCCGACGGGGGATACGACGAACGAACCTTTTTCGTCGTCTGCGGATACCGTGAGAGCGACGTCGGTGGTTTGAATGATTTGAACGCTGATTTTCGTGTCGCCTTCGACGGTGAAGTTGTATTTTCCGTCTTGACCGCAAGAAAGAGCGGTGCCGTTTGCCGAAACGTTTTCGACCTCATATTTGCTTCCCGGTGCGATTGCAACCGTGACGTATGCAGTCTCGCCTTTTTGATAGCCTTGCGTATTCGTTGACGGAGATACGGTGATTTGTGCGATGGATTGGTCGACGTTGCACTCCGTAGAAACGGAATAATATTCGGTTTCGTTGCACGCGCTCAACCCCACTGCGAGAGTGAGTGCAAGCACGAGCGCAAGCGTGATTACGATGCCTTTGAACCCTTTGTTCATATATAACTCCTTATAAGGCTTATAATTTTTTTAATACACGCTATCATAGCATCGCGCGAGCGTTTTGTAAACTTAAACAAAGGAAAAAGTCGCTATTTAATCGAGAAAAACGCTTATTTCGCGAACCGAAAGCGAAAATGTATAAAAATTTGCATATTATGCATAATTATAAATTTTCAAAAAGTCTGTATCTTATCGTCGGCAACCGCGAAAAACGAGATGTTTGCACACATGTATGGAAAATACACACGTCGTGGATTTTTTATTACTTTTTTAATGTTCCTTAAAAAAAGAAAATTTTGTCAAACAGATGTCGATTTCCAAAATTAGATTGCCGAAAACGTTATGGTTGAAAAATAAAAACATGTATTTAGAATACCGAAAAATACGCTTTTTATCGAAAAATGTCGTTTTTTGCAAAATCCGTTTTTTCGTCATAATTTTTCAACAAAAACCGCAAATAAAAATTTTTATGCAAAAAAATGCGTTCGGAACGAAGAAAGTTGTTGATTTTTAGGATTACCTTTGCTACAATTTACTCTTGTATTTTATTAATGCGCATATATGCGTGGAGACTTTAATGGACAGAAGAACGACAAAAACTACACACTACTCGCTTGTGGCGTTGATATGCGTCCTTATCGTTACGTTCGCTCTCGGAATGGGTGGGGTTGCCACCGCGGGACAAGACGTGGCGAAAACGGATACTGTTTCCGGATTTAGCAAAGTCGGCAATTTCGACATGGAAACGCTTCGCCAACAATACTTCAGTCAAACGGCCGTTCAGGAAACGACCGCATCATACAGCGGCAAACGCTGGGTTATAGTAGAGCTCGAAGGCGATTCGCTTTTTACGTCTTACGAAAACAGAGGCTATTGGTACGGTGATTTTACGACGTATTGCAACAGTGAAGAAGGCAAGTTGCTCAAAGCCGACATCGAGGCGTCACACAAAGATTTCCTCGCAGTACTCGACAACAATCGTATCGACTACAAATACAAATATTCATACTCGACGCTCAACAACGGCGTTGCTCTGAAAGTCGATGCAGACACATTCAACGAGATTAAAAAGCTCGACGGTGTAAAGAGTGTTTATTATTCGGAATCCTATGCGATTCCGACTGTTGCCGTGAGCAATAACGCAAACGTCTATACGACGGGTATTTACGATTCGTCCAACCTCTCTTACAAGGGCGAAGGTATGGTGGTTGCCGTGCTCGACACCGGTCTTGATTATTCTCACGAGGCGTTTTCTACAATGCCGTCCAACCCTGCTTGGACGAAAGAATATGTTGCGGCAAAGATGGCTGCAAGCACGAGATTCAACGCTCAAGCCACCGTTGACGAGGTGTACTACAACTCCAAAGTGCCTTTCGCATACGACTATGCGGACGACGACGCGGATGTTTATCCGTCCTATTCGACGCACGGCACGCACGTTGCAGGTATCGTCGCAGGTAAATCCGATTACGTCGTGAACAAAGAAACGGACGAGACTTTCGTGGGCGTCGCTCCCGAAGCGCAACTTGTTATATGCAAAGTTTTCACCGACAACCTCGATAGCGATTCGTTGGGCGGTGCGGACACCATCGACATCATCGCGGCGGTCAGCGATTGTGTTGAACTCGGCGTGGACGTCATCAACATGAGTCTTGGTTCGAGCGCGGGTTTCTCCGATGAAAAGAGCGACGAACTCATCAACGAAGTTTACAACAGAGTGAGAGCGGCAGGCATCAGCCTTGTGGTTGCTGCGAGCAACGACTATTCCTCGGGCTTCGGCGGCGGCAACGGTACGAACCTTGCAAGCAACCCCGACAGCGGTACGGTCGGCTCTCCGTCCACTTACGGTGCGGCGCTTTCGGTTGCGTCCATCAACGGACAAAAGGCGACCTTCATTCAAGCAAACGACGATGAAAATCAAGTTGCGTTTATCACCGAATCTTCGGACGCAAACGGCAACGAATACGATTTTGTCGAAAGACTTTACAACATCGCAGGCAAGAGTAAAGGCGATACGCTCAACTTCAAGTACGTCGTCGTAGGCGGCGTGGGCAGAGCGACGAACTACACCTCGAAAATCAGAAGAGAACTTCAAGACAAAACCGGTTACGACGGAACGATTGCTCTCATCAAGCGCGGCGACACGACTTTTGCGGACAAAGTGCAAACCGCAATGGACAACGGCGCGGACGCGGTTATCATCTACAACAACTTGTCGGGTACGATAAGAATGTCGCTCGGCGACGTCAACAACCCCGTGCCTACTTGCTCCATTCCTATGGACGCAGGCAAGGTGTTCGTCGAAAAAGCGGACAAGGGCGTAGGCTCGGTGCAAATCAACTCCGAGTTCAAAGCGGGTCCGTTTATGTCCGACTTCTCGAGCTGGGGCCCGACTCCCGACTTGCAACTTAAACCTGAAATCACAGCTCACGGCGGAGAAATCACCAGTGCCGTTCCCGGCGGATACGACGTGTACAGCGGCACGAGTATGGCTGCTCCGAACATGTCGGGTGCGGTTGCGCTTTTAAGACAACATCTCAAAACCGCAAATCCCACTCTCACGGGCGTTGAGCTCAACGCAAGAGTAAATCAAGTGCTTATGAGCACCGCAACGATTGCTCTCAACGACGAAGGAAACCCCTATTCGCCCAGAAAACAAGGCGCGGGACTTGCAGGCATTGCGGACGCTATAAACGCGGAAAGTTTTATCACGGTCAAGGACAAAGACGGCAACGTCAGAGATAAGACCAAAGTCGAGCTTTACGACGACAAACAAAAAACCGGCATTTACGAGTTTGAGTTTACCATCAACAACATATCGGGCAAAATCGAGCAATACGATCCCACCGTGTACGTTATGACGGAAACTCTTGCGTCGGACAACAAGACGGTTGCGGAAAAAGCGTATATGCTTTCGGACAGCACCATCGAGTACGTCGTTGACGGTGCACCTCATACGGGAAGCATCAGCGTTGGCGCGAATATGACGACCACCGTCAAGG
>OHNI01000459.1_pt1 | contig 13703 bp, 16 predicted proteins | sample 1569501 | NCBI WGS metagenome assembly OHNI01 (sample SAMEA3879542, study PRJEB24766) | human gut metagenome | biome: human-associated habitat; feature: feces | place: USA | collected 1985/1987
ATATATTTAATAATTAAAACTTTATTGATTGTCGCATTAGCACTATCAGTCGTCAATTTAACACTTTTGGCAATTATAAAATATGAAACTTGGCAAAAAGAAAAAACTGCAAATAAATTATTCAATTTACGCTCGCAGATTTATCAAAAATTATGCCTCGATTTGGAGAAAAATGCAGACATGTTAAAAAATCGTATAAATAATAAAACAAGCAAAGAAAATCAAAAAATAGCGGAAATTTGAAAAAATAGTTGTTCTGTACAAGGCGATTTAAGGCGGGTAAAATGACCCGTCATGAAAAATATATCCTATCCGCCTCAAAAATCGCAATTACATAAGAAATCTTATCGCTATATATCAAATCAAAAGAAAAAGGCATGAAAACATGAGCCTTATCTCAATATTGAATTAACAAGGAAAATAATATGGCTATTAGTAAATCAGCAAAGAATGCAGTCGTAAAACTCTTGTTGCAAGGGCTTGCGACCGATGAAATTGCAAAACAAACAAATTATTCAATCGGAACGGTCCGTCAAGTTTATGAAGAATTGCGAAGAGAATACGGCGTTAAGTCTAAAACCGAGATAGCGATTGCTTTTTTGCGTTGTGAAATGCTCAAATTGCAAAAAAATTTGAATGAAACTTTGAAATTAATTGGTTGTCAAATGACAACCCCCCAAAAAAATCAAAAATCATGCACCTTTGCGGGCAAAAAAAATCGTAAAAAATGCGAAAGTGAAAAGTCGTGATTTTCGGTTCAAGGTTATTGCCTGTAAGCGTTTTGACCCTAAAAAAAATAGTTGTCATTTGACAACTATACAAATAAAAAAAAATCGGTTAAGTTATAAAACGTTAACAGGTTCCGCAATCGGGCGGGCGACCGAGTTAACCGCATCGGTGGAGTGCTGTACTCCTTTAAGCATGACCATTATTCAGTCTTCCGACACAATAACAGCGGCATTTCACCGTTCCCCATGCGGAATCAGGCAAAGGAATTATGATTAGACACGTTATGCTCAATTGTTGTGCTTATGAAGTCATAACCAACACAAAATCTTATGAATATCTCGACTGTTTTTTTTCCAAAAATTTTTTCAAAAAAAAAATGAAAAACGGACAAAAAATTAAAAAAGAACTGATATTGATGTCGATATGTCCGCAATGCGGGCATCGGGTTTTAAAGTATTTATGGTATGGCAATGTCGCCGACAAATTCGATGAGTGGCAGGACGAATACATTGTCAGGGGCAAAAAGGCTGATGAGATATTCGAGCGAAGAAATGATGATTATTCTATGATACCGCTACCTAATCCGTTCAAACCAAAACCCCTGACAAAACAAGCAAAAAAAATCCCATGGATTTACGGAAAGGTAATTAACGGAACGACGCAACAGCCGCAATATCTCGATGAAACCGAGGCGGCGGGAAAAAAAATCAAAGTAACGGCAAAGGTGATAAATGTTTGAAGTTGACAACAAACAAGTTAAAAATTTGACTAAAACATTGAAAAGGCTCGGAAACGAGGCTTTCCCGAAAGCGATTCGTTCAACGTTGGACGCAACGGCTTATAATACAAGTCAATTGTATCGTGATAACGTTTATCGGACGTTCACGGTTCGGGGAAAAAATAACATCGTTATTTTTTCAATACGATACGAGAAATGCTCCAAAGGCTTAGATATTTCAAAAATGGAATCGAAAACTGGCCAACAGACGAAAACATCGAACAAAAAAACGGACCAACTTCGCAAGCAAGAATTGGGTGAAACAATAACCTCTAAGTCTAAGTATCTTGCAAAACCAACGCAGACGGCTCGGGGCGGTTCTTTCGTCAATAAAGTTCCATTGAAAAATTATCGAAAACGGATTAAGGCTAAAAAAATTGATGAAATTGCTAAAAATCCGTCGCACGGTTCGACCTATACACAGTTTGCCCAAGTGGTTGCAGTCGTCCACAACACTCATAAAACAACGTATTTCATTCCTGACAAACCGACATCACATAAAAAATACGGCATCTTCAAATTTATTGATACAGGAACTCATATCAATAATCGGGGTAAAAAAGTTATTAACGGTCATTCGGCAAGTTTGATTTATAAAATGGAATATAAATCGCAAAAACTTCGCCCGCAAAAAACCTTAGAACCCGCAACAGCAAAGGCAATGAAAGACTTTAATAAAACATTTTTAAAAGAAGCCTACAGGCGAATTGACAGGTAAATGCAAAAGATTGCGTAATTAAGATAAAACAATGATTTTAACGAAAAATGAATTTTTAAAAAAATTCGGCTATAAAAGCAGAAATTCGTTAACCCGACTGATAAAGGCGGGACAAATTGTTTTGAATAACAACGGCGACATTGATTTCGGCATTTCAACAAATAAAAAATGGAAATCAAATTTTTTATTAAAACAAAAATCATCAAAAACCAAACCTCAAAAGCCACAATCTCCCAAAACGCAATCAAATCAACCGACACAGAGTGTTGAGCAATTAAAACTTCTATCGCACGAGAACAAAGTTATTGAAAGTTCTGTCAAAGCCGAACTTTTGCAACTCAAACTTGCGAAAGAAAAAAAGCAGGTTGTTGATTCAGACATTCTTGTCAAGGTTATTAATCTGACATTCTCAGATTTATTTATGAATTTGATTTCGTTCCCCAAAAGACATGCGGTTGATATTTTGAACTTAATTGCGGCAAATCCCGAAGACGCTCAAACAGTGCTGATAGATTTTTTGACACAAAAAATCAAATCATCACTTGAATCAGCATTGAAAGATTCCCGTATAGCAACAAAAAAATTCATTGAAAATGATAACAATTGATAAATCCGAACAAATTGATTTTATTTATGATGAAATTGAAAAATTAATTCCGAATAAATATCTTTTAAAATGTTCAGAATGGGCTGAGAATAACCGTTATCTGTCATCGAATGTGTCAGGCATTCCCGGATATTTTTCGTTTGAAAATGCTCCATTTGCCCGAGAGATTTGTGATTGTTTTTCTGTTTCTTCGGAAGTTTCTGAAATTGCCGTCATGAAAGCGGCTCAGGTCGGGTTCTCAACCTCGGTCATTGAAAATGCTATTGCTTACACAATTGACACCAATCCTTGTCCGATGATGTTCGTTTTCCCGAACGAACAAGAAAGCAAATCCTATAAGAAGACTCGGGTTGATGATTTAATAGACAATTCAGGTTTAAGAAAAAAAATTGTTGCGGTAACAGATAACCGAAATACACGCCGTACGGGAGATACGGCTGAACTCGTAGAATTTCAAGGCGGTTTTTTAAAACTTGCAAGTGCAAATAAACCCGCACAACTTCGTTCGGCAGCGATAAAGATATTGTTACTTGATGAAATTGACGGCTACCCGATTTATTTAAAAGATGAGGGCGAAACAATCACTATCGCTGTAAAGCGTACGCAATCATTTTCTTTATTGGGTCGAAAGATTATATATCAATCGACACCGACAATGACACATAACAGCAGGATTTTATATTATTACAATATGGGCGATAAACGTAAATATTTTGTACCGTGTCCGCATTGCGGAGCCTTGCAGGAACTTGTCTTCTATAAAGAAGACGGCGGGGAATACGACGATGATAAAGCCGTAATTTCAGACGGAAAGAAGACAAGACCATACGGCTTATTATTTGACCCGAACGAATGCAAAAACGGCGATTATAAATCAGTCCGTTACAGATGTAAGTATTGCGGATTTGATATTTCAGATTTTCACAAAACAGAAATGTTGAAGAAAGGAAAATGGATTCCGACAGATACTGCGAAGAAACCGCACTTCCGCAGTTATCATATTTCTGCATTATATTCACCACGTGTCAGTTGGTGGGAAATAGTTGCCGAATTTTTGGCAGTTGGCAAAGACCAACAAAAACTTCAAACATTTTACAACCTGACTTTGGGTGTTCCGTTCGAGGAACGGGAAGGCAATATAGACATTGATACCGTTCGCCGATTGCGTGACCCCAAAATGGAAAACAATCAATTGCCCAATGATGCTTTATTTCTGACAATGGCGGCGGACGTGCAGGACGACCGTATCGAATGCGAGATTAAAGCATGGGGCGATAGATTCCGCTGTTGGGGAATAGACCACAGAGTATTTTACGGAAACCCGAAAGACCGATTCGACAAATGTTGGCAGAAACTTTTTGCAGTAAAAGATGAGGATTTTGGCAAAAACAAAATCATTAGTGCAGGGGTTATCGATAGCGGTGACGGAGAAAACAAGGATTTAATTTATTCACTGTGTTACGAATATGGCGACGGCTATATTCTGCCGTCGAAAGGTTTTCCGGCGACAGTTCGGACGAAGTCGAAATATAAACTTGTGCCGATTGCCGATGCGAACTATACCGGATTATCGCTAGTTGAAATTTATGTAGATTATTACAAAAACCAACTTGCTAATTATTTTAAGCAGGAAGAACGCATCGACATGAATTATCCCGACGGGTGGTTCACATTCGCTCGTGACTACTCTGATGAGTATTTCCGCCAATTAACGACAGAAAAAAGAGTTAAAAAAGTCATGCCGAATGGCTTGGTTAAGATTGCTTGGGAACAACACGGCCGAAATGAGGCATTCGACCTGAATGTATATAATCTCTGCATGGCGGAATACGTACTTGCTCAATATGCAAATGTTTACAACCTTCAGGACCAACCCAATTCGGTAATCTGGGCTTTATTAAAGGAATTAAAAAGATAATGGACTACACATTAGATGAACTTCGAGAGATTGTAACGACGCTGAAAGAGGCTCATTTGAACTCAATTCGCAACGGCGGCGTAACTTCATACTCAATTAAAACGGGACAAAGTGAAACCAACGTCACGCAAGCAAGTTCGGCGAGCATATTGTCAGATTTGAAATATTATACGCAACTTTTGAATGAACGTGAACAAATCGAAAGCGGTGCAAATTTTACGCACATTCGTAGTATTGGATTTTAATAATGTCATTTTTTGATTTTTTGAACAAAAAAAATAAATACGAAACAAAAAAAGAAAATGAAATTTCCTGTTATGTATCGTGGGAAGATTTACTCGGCGGGACTTTTGACGGTGAAATTGAACCCGGAGCATTAAGCGACCAAACAATATTGTATGACGTCGATTACTACGAAATGGCACGTCGTGCATATACATTGGTTACGACGAACGAATTTGCGAAGATACTCGTCAGCAGATTGACGCAATTCGTTGTCGGTACAGGTTTACAACTTCACCCCGAGCCGATGTTGAATTTTCTGCGAAGAAAATTGAAAATCAATCTTCCTGAAACTTTCGGCAAAGACATAAAGGAACTATGGAATTTGATTGAAGACGACGAAATGCTCTCTCAGTCGAAAGACCAAACAATTCACTCTCTTGCAAAAGATGTATTCTATAACGGATTTATCGCAGGCGACGTTCTTGTCGTAAAAAGAGTTGTCAATCAAAACCTTGAATATCAGATTATTAACGGTTTAAGCGTGTATTCCGTCCTGAAAGTTAACCCCGATAACGGAAACAAAATCATTGACGGAGTCGAAATCGACGAGAATAACGTCCCTGTCGGATATTGGATTAAGCAAAAAAACGGAATGAACGAAATTCGGCTTGATGCCCGAGATAAAAAGGGGCGATTGCTTGCTTGGCTTGTTCCTGTCGGCGAAAAGAGGATAAACGCAACCCGTGCGTATTCTAAACTAGGCGTAATTATGCAAAAATTGCACAAAACAGGCAGATACGCCAACGCCGAAGTTATTGCAGCCGAAACGAACAGTAAATTTGCTGCAGTAATTGAACAGAGCAAAGACAGTTCCGGAGTTAATCCGCTTGCCAATATCGGCTTTAAAACTCCAGCTTTACCCCGTGGATTTGCTGAAAAACATAATCTTGACCAACCACAGACAGATAACGGCGAAATCCGCAACCGTGCAGAACAAAAACGTTTCAATAATTTTCTTCAACGTGTCAAATCGGGAATATTCTTTCAAACTCCAATCGGTCAGAAGATGACTTCTTTTGACACAAAACGCCCGAACGTTAATTATGTCGGCTTTTTAGACGGTTCAAATAAATATATGTTTGCGTCTGACGATATGCCGATTGAAATTGCGATTTTGCAATTTTCAAACAACTTTTCGGCAAGCAGAGCATCGTTAAAGATGTTTGAGCAAATTTGCAAATATATTCAAAAGACGACGATTATCGATAGATTTTACGTGCAGATTTACAAGCAACATTTTGAATTGTGGTGCCTGAAAGGCGATATATTTGCCCCGAAATACTTGCAACTCAAAGATGATACGGGTTTTATCGATAATGCCTATACAAAGTGCAAATTTGTCGGGCAGAAAATTCCGCATATCGACGAGGTTAAGGAAGTCAACGCCGTTGTAGCGAAACTGAAATCAGGGCTTTGCACATACGAGCAAGCACTTGAAAATCTTGGCAATACGACCGATTTTGACACATTAATTCAAAACCGAAAGGCGGAAGAGGAAAAAATCAGACATGCAGGATTGAATTTCGACACGTTGTTTGCCCCTGACAACCCGCCGTCGAATGATGAAGATACCGAAAGCAGCAAAGAAAAAAGGAAATGAGGTTAATAAATGGCTGAACAAAATTTAAAATTCGGCGATGCCCCCGAAGAACAAAAAGAAGTCGTATTAAGTAAAATGCGGCAATATGGCATCATGCTCCCCAATATTGAACAGTGGGGCTATACAAAAGTTGTTGCACGAGTGGACGAACTTGTTAAACAGAAAATCGGTAACACGCCTGCCCCCGCAGTCAATACCGAGGAAAACTCGGAAGATGCTGAGGACTTAGCGGAAGATAAATCAGATGTTCCGCAGGAAAGTTTTGAACAAAATTCCGAACATAATGTAGAGAATGACGAAGTTCCCGCACCGCCTGAAACACCCAAACATTATGACGGTTTATGCCATATTTGCCGCAGTGCCGTATATGACGGAACTTGCACGGGTTGCGGCTTTACCCTGAATCGTTAGGCGGCTGATATGGCAATCAAAATTAAAGGTATTATCGGCTACGATGTTGACGAATATGTATTTGCTGATAAATTAAGCAGATTATCGGGAGATATTGAATTTGAAATTGATTCCCCCGGTGGTTCTGTGTTGGCGGGGTTCAGCATCGCTAATGCGATTCGGAAATATGACCGAGGTAAATGTACAATGCACGTTGTCGGTCAATGTTCATCAATGGCGTTATATGTTGCGATGTGCGGAGATGAATTACCCGAATTTGAACCGAATGCGATTTGTGTCGTTCACAACCCGTTTACGACGGTGACAGGCGATTATCGGGATTTCGAGAAACAAAAAAACATTTTGGAGAAAATGGCAATTCTTTACGCAAAGCCATTTGTCGAAAAAAAACTTTTTTCGGAAAAAGAAATTCGGCAAATAATGGACGTAGAAACATTTTTTGTTGGCGAAAAAGATTTGTTAAAACTCGGTAAAATCCGAACAAACCCCGAATGTAACGGCGGCGGCAATATTGAAGATGACGAAGTTGTCAGAGTCGCAGCCGTAAAAAAAGAAATGGCGAAAGTTGAAGAATTAATCAGAGCATCTAAACCCGTTGATATCAGCGAAATAGAGGCATTAGTAAGTGATATTGATATTCCTGAATCGAAATATCAGGTTTCTGAAACTTCTGACCAACCCCAAACCCAAGAGCCACAAGCACAAGAAAAGAAAGGAAATAATACAATGGCAGAAATGACCTACGAAGCCGAAGTGAAACGACGTGACGCACTGTTAGAACTCATTGACGTTGACCAAGAGGCAGTTATCGACGCACTTAAAACAGGTAAAGACGTTACGGACCCGACGTTTCAGGCAAAAATTTTAAGGGCAAAAATCAACTCGAACGAATTGGCGGCCATGAATAACGACAACCCGCCCAAAGTTCAACCCGCAGAGGAAATTCATGCTCCTGAAAATTTTAGCGGCAAACAAATTTCGGCGGAAGAAAAAGCGAAAGCAGAAAAGGAAGAATTTAACAAAATCCTTGCCGAAGTAACTTCCTACATGTAATCAAAGAAAGGTAATATATGACAACAATAAATTCATCAAAAATCTTCTACGACGGAGTATTCGCCGATGTTACCGTCACGGTTGCCGCAAATACGACACTTGACGAAGGGCTTATACTCGGCCGCAATAAAGACGACGAACTGGTTGGATTTACAACTGATAACAACGTTGCAGCAACTGAATCGACAGCGGCATTTACGACCGAACCGATTTATATTTTGGCTGAAACGCTTAAAAACACTACTTCAAGCAAAGCAACATTCAAGGCTCGTGTATTCGACGGCGGTGTCGTAAACCAAGATAAAATAATCTTCTTGAAAGCCGCAGATAAAGCAAACGTTAAGGTTTTGGACCAATTGCACCTCAACGGTTACACACTCGTCCCTGTCCAAGAATTGACCGAATAGTTTATGGTCTTGACCGCCTCGCATTAAACGTGCCTACGCATGCCGCCTGCAAGTCTTTCAGATTTTTGACGTCAAGGCTTCGCACTCTGCTCGGTGGTCGCTTAAAATTTAAAAAATTACTATTTTGGATTTTTTCAAGCAAATCCGCTTATCACATTTTTAACGAAAGGAATACCAATGGTAAATACAAGCGAACTTCTCAGAAGTTCTGTTCGCATTGCTTTTGACAAGAAAGCACCTGTAACGAACTTTTTAACGAACTTTTTTGAACCTGAAGAACTCACGACTTCAAAAGTAACTCTCCACGGCAGAGCCGTAAAAGCAATATATTCAACCGATGTTAAGCCGGGAACAGACGGCAACCGTTTTGAACTTTCAAACTTTGACGAAAAAGAGTATGAAATCCCCGAATACAATGATTATGATCGTCTTGCCGCAGTTGATTTGGATATTCAACAATTCGGGCAAAGCAAATTTGCCGAAAATGTTGCCAAGGCATCAAGTAAAATTGCCAAAATTCAACTTACCGCCGCAGATATGCAAGAACTTGCAATCGAAAAACAGGCGTCAGACGCATTTTTCCAAGGAAAAATCAAGTTGGTTCACGGCAACGCAATCGAGTTTCAAAAACCTGCATCGCACACGATTGATAAATCGTCTGCGAAATGGAATACAACAGCGGGCGACCCTATCAGCGATATCGCTACGGCTTGCGGCTTAATTAAATCCGACGCAAAATTGGCGGGCGGTGAATATCACATCGTCATGGACGCTGTCACAATTAACGCATTCTTGAACAATGCCGCAGTTAAAGGAAATTCAAATTGGAATAACGGTTTAACATTGAATGATATCAAGTTCCCCGAAGAAATGGCAGGCGGAGCGAACTTCCACGGCCGATTGACAACGGGCGGTAAAATCATCAATGTATGGTCGTACGATGCAACATACACAATCCCGACGGGCAAAGGATTTGCCAACGAGGGCAAAACAGTCGGATTTATTCCGGCGGGCGGCGTTCTTGTTCTTCCTCAAAAAAGAACATTAAAACGTTTCTACGGAGCAAATGCAGCCGTCCCCGAGAAATTTACCGATGTTTTGACCGATGCGGTTCAATTGGTCAAAGGCAGACGATACCTCTATCAATATGCCGTACTCGGCGGAGGTAACTGCGTAGTTGAGGCGGGTTGTAAGTCAAGACCGCTTGTCGTATTAACCGACCCGAACGAAGTAGTAACGTTTAACAACGTAGTATAGTATGTATTTGAATAAATTACTCGAGCAACATAAAAAAAACTTCTTGATTGACGGAAACGGTTTTGCAGTTCCCGGCTCTTTGATAAATTTTTCGGGCAAAAATGCCTCAATAAATTTTTTAGCAAATTTTACGGGAATAAGTTTTGACGAAAACGGCGTCGGGTTCTTCGGGAACAACGTCGAAATCACTTGCAATTTAAAAACCGTTTTGGAAAATTTTGACGAAATTGTGAAAATCGGTTGGACAGGTTCGGTCACACTTCCGCAATATTGCAATAAAATCGCACATTTCAAGGTTGCGAACGTTGCGACCGATAGAACTGTCGGCTTGTGTTTTTTGCGGGTCAATCTGATTAACCCCAAAGCCGACGGAATTGAAGTCTGACCTTTAGCAAGTGAAAGATTGAAAAATGTTAATTCCTTTGATGAAACGCACTATCGTGCGAGATTTGATTTGCAAACTTATTCAAACAAAACTCGACGAACAGAAGACAATTGCCGCACAGAACGGTTATTCGGACATGGAAATCGATTCACTTATCGATTTTCGCATATATAACAATATATATCGCATTCCTGACGTGTCGTCAATGCCCTGTGCGATTGTCTATTGGGACAAGACCACGTTCGAGAACGGCGATATTTATGAGAATGACGGAATAAATACTCTGATAATCGACATATTCGCAAGCGGATATGCCGACGATAAAGATACGGCGGAAACTTACGCCTCCAATCGTTACGATTATCTTGAAAGTCAAATCTACAACATTTTATGTTCTGAAAAGGCTTGTATTTATTCTGCTACGCAACATCTTGTAAGTTCATTTGTCCTGCTTGATTTGGATAATGTTTATCAGAATGAGGCGGACAATTCCGCAAATGCCGTATATATGGGTCGTTTCAGGTTCAATGTCGAAATTGACGAACCGACCGAATATCTTGACATTCGCAGAATCAAGGAAATTTATGTTGAATCGCAAGCCAATAATGCAATTATTGACACATTTATTTTGATTGACGAAAGGCAAAAACAACAATGAATATTTTAAACGATAATTCTATCGCATCAGCCGTCAACATCAACATGAAACACGTATCTAATCCCGATGCGGCAAAACTTCGACCTGAAAAAGTTATCTGTATCGGACAGGGAGCGACGGGCAATACGGCAAAAGTGAACAAACTTGTTTACTCGTCAAATGCCGATGATATTGGCACAACATACGGCTTTGGCTCACCGCTCCACCGAATGGCAAAAAAACTTTTCCCGAAAGCGGGAAACGGGTCAAATGTTGATACGTATTTTTTGCAGGTGGAGGCACCGACAGGCGGAAAAGCGGAAATCAAAACCGCTACCGTGACAGGGACGGCAAGTAAAACTTTTAACGGTATCATCAAATACCGTGATTTGGTATTTGAGGCGGCCGCAGACGTGGCGGGAAAAGTTGCGACAAGCACCAATAACAACCCTGCCCAAGATACCCGCAAAATGGATTTGAATATTTTTGAAACAAACAAAATTTATTTTGCCGTTTCAAAAGGTATGACAGAGGCTGAAATTGCCGCAACAATCGCCGAATGTCTTGCACAAGACATTGAAAAACCTTTCAATGTCACGGTTGAAAATGGCGTTTTGACCTTAACCGCTAAATGGGTCGGCTCTGATTCCGCTTTTGAGGTTGAATTTGTTGATGAAAACGACAATACAATCGCAACAGCAACTCACGGCATTAAGATTGAAATTGCAAGAACGACCGAATCGGCGGGCGTCGGCACAATCTCAGACGCAGCACTTGCGTTGATTGACGAAGAAACAATGGTAACACGTGTCGCCGTTCAATATGCGACAACAACCGTTTTGGATAAATTAAAAGAAAAATTTAACGCATTTCATGACGGCTTGAAATCGCAATATGTGTTGTGTTATTCGGCAATTATCGCCCCCGAAAAAGACACAACGGGAAAATGGGACACAGAAACCCTCAAAACAAATGCCGACTTGCGAAAAGACGATTATGTCAATGTTCAAATCGTGGCAGATTACCCCGGAAGATTACAAAAACTTGAATACAAAGAGCGTGACAGACTTTTAAAATCCGGCATTCCGAACTTGATTCTGAAATCTAACGGAACATGGCAAATCGGCGACCTTTGCACGTTTTATCACCCCGAAAACGAGCAAAACCCCGCATACCGTTTCGACAGAACGGTTACGTTAGCAGGTAACATTACTTATATTATCCGCCAAATCTTCGAGGGCGAAGAATGGAAGTCGGTCATCTTCGTTGACGGCTCGGAGCCGACGACAAACCCTGCGGCAAAAACTCTTAAAGACGTCAGAGCCGCTGTCAATAAGGTTATTGGCGTACTTGGACGTAACGCAATCTTGACAAACGTGCAAGAAAGTCAGAAGTTGACAACAGTCAGATTTAATACGGTAAACCCCGACAGAATCGACATTTTGAATAAATTATTCTATTCAAATTGCGGCCGTATATATAATTTCGAGAATCTGACATCTTTCAATTATAAATAGCGACCACCGAGCAGAGTGCGAAGTGGTCAAGATAACAACACACAACCCCCGCCCCTTTTTTGGGGCTTTTCTTTTAAAACAGAAAGGATATAAAAATGGCTAAACGTGGCGATTTGATTTCAATTTCGCTTGACGGCACAAAATTCACCGCCCCGAAAGAAACGGAAGTTGAAATCATCAGAGGCGGCGAAATGATAACAGACACGCAGGATTACGCTGACGGCACTTCCGACAGCATTGTAACTATGGTTATTCCTAAAATTACAGGCTGTAAAGTTAAAGTTGACGACGAAGATTTGTTTTATAAAAAAATCAAAACTCCAGACATTCCGATTATTGTTGAATGCGTCGGAAAATCTTATGAACTCACAGGCAGCGTCGTCGGCGAAGTAACCGTTAACAATAAAAATATTTCGTCTGATTTTGAACTTCGGGCAACTGACGGCAACGGAATCAGACAATCTTAACGGGCAACCGCAAAGATTTTAATCAACGAAAGAGGAAATAAATGCAGGCAAAACTCACGAAAGAACTTGCTTTACAAGAAATTGAAAACATAAAAGAAAAAATAGTTGGCGAAAATATTTTACAGGTTTTAAAATCCGACGAGGTAACTGATGCGGTGGAAAAAGTCACACCGCCTGATTTTTTGGTTGCCGCCGTTATGGCGGGGTATGTTTATTATGACGACGAAAAAAAATGCGTTGTTCAAAAACTCGTCAAACCGCTCAAAACAGGGGAACAATCCACAGACACATTGTATTATACTAATTCAATGAACATGGATTTGTTGATTGACGAAAACACGACAAATCAACTTGCTTTTCTTCGCAATATTTTAACTCGTTTAACTTGCAAATCCAAGCAACTTATCGGAAAACTTGAAACGCAGGACTTGTTTATTGCTAAGGAATTGGCAGGTTTTTTCTATCAATTTTAGCACCCGTTTGCAATTATTTTGCGGACAGTTTGCTTCTGGAGCATTGGGAAACCGTGTCAGGACTGAGGCAACTTCCCGTCAGAACAGTTCTTATATACGGTGCAAAACTTGAATACTACCGACAGAAGATGAAATAGTCGAGCAAATTCTCTGTTATTTCATAACTTTGAACTGAGAATCACTTAAAATAATGCAATATTTTTCAGCCTCGGCGGGCAAATAAACATCAGCCTTGCCGGGCTTTAAAATTTTTTCGGTTGTTCCTTGATAATTTTGTTTATTTTTCAATAAATTCATAGCAAAACCGTTCAAAGCATATCGGTTACTCATTGTGTCTTCAAGCCATACAGCACTTTTATAACAATAAAGCACATTGTTGGCTCCGTCCATACTCCAGCCACTTGTAGTAACCACTCCCGCTTGAGGATGCCCCCAGTTAGCACCACAGAACCATAATCCTT
>OHNI01000463.1_pt1 | contig 13605 bp, 10 predicted proteins | sample 1569501 | NCBI WGS metagenome assembly OHNI01 (sample SAMEA3879542, study PRJEB24766) | human gut metagenome | biome: human-associated habitat; feature: feces | place: USA | collected 1985/1987
ATTTTTCTCCCCCGCCGGAATACTCTGATCCCAGATTGAGCGGATTCTTGTACTTCCATCGGCATTCCGGAAACAGGGCAGTTCATAGGAAATTCCCGTATCAACAAATCCAATAAAAATACCCTGTCCCCGAAGGGACAGGGCTGGCTGATTCTGCAGCTGCAGGATACCGGTTGTCTCCAGTGCAAGCGTATCCAGCAGTCCGAAACATTTTGGGATAATCGAATATCCGTATGTCCTAATGCTCAGCTGCGGCACCTCGTCCCGGTCAAAATATTCTGCCACAAATTTTTCACCGATATTTTGTATACATTCTGCCCGGTCGTCAGAAATCTCCAAAGACTCTCTGGCAATCAGGATATCGTAGGTATTGTTGGAGCGGATAAATGCATCACAATTTCTATCCATAAGAAGCTCCCACACTTCTTTTCCGTAACTATATGCACAAAACTTTCAGAATAGAACTTATTCTTTTACACATGCCACGCCATACGGTTCCAGTGTAAGAATTCCCTTGATCACCTCTCCCGTCAGAAGATCAATTCCCTCTACCCCGGAAACAATCTGCGGTCCGGTCGTATCATTCAGATAAAATACATACCGCATACCATCCGCTTCGCGTGTGTGACGTTCCACGCCATATGGAAGTTTATACATCGAAACTCCCGCTTTTTTCAGTGTACGCGCATACAGGTGCTGCATGGAAGCATCATCCAGCCGGGCCGCGATATACATGGCACTGCCGTTTTGACATGTGCGCTCCGTTACTGCTGCCATTCCTTTGTAATAATCCTGTTCATAGGTACCAAGCACGTTTGTGCCATCTGCCACACGCAGAACTTCCGCATAATCCCGTACTTCCCCTTCCGGCATTTCGGCAAAATGTACGCGGTTGCGGTCGGACGGATACAGTGTATCAATTTCCTCACTGATCACGCCAAAGAGATCCTTTAATCCGTCTCCCGGAAATCCGCCCAGATAATTGAGCTGGTTTTCATCCACATATCCGGTCACATAGGTTGCAATCAGATGACCTCCCTGCTCCACAAACTGTTTCATGCGCTCCCCGACATGCGGATGCAGCAGATACAGCATTGGTGCCACAATCACAGAATAACCGCTATAATCCTCTTCACTGGAAATCACATCCACATCCACTCCGAGTGCCGACAGATTGCGGTATGCTTTCCTGCAGGTCTTAATATAGTTACGGGTGGACTCTGCCAGCCCCTTCATTCCATCCGTTGCCCAGAGGCTGTCCCAGTCGTATAACACGGCTACCGGTGCTTTTACGACTGTCCCTGCCAGATCTTTGAGTTTCTTTAATTCTCCCCCAAGATCTGCCACTTCACGAAAAACTCTGGTATCATCCGTTCCGAGATGATCCACAACCGCCCCATGGTACTGCTCAAACGATCCCCTTCCTTTCCGCCACTGGAAATACTGCACCGTATCGGAACCGAGAGCCACTGCCTGCAGCGAAGCCAGCCGGTGTACGCCAGGACGTTTCATTTTATTAAACGGATGCCAGTTGACCAGTCCTGGTGCACTCTCCATCAGCATAAACGGCTGATCCTTTTTCAGACCACGGATCATGGCGTGATCAAACGCGTTCTCCGTCATTGTATCCGCAAATGTTTCCTCATCATTGTGGAAACGCGGATAAGAATCCCAGGAAACCACATCCAGAGGCTGCTGCATTTTGTGATAATCCAGTCCGTCGTATTCCTTCATGAAGTTCGTCGTCACTGGGATCTGCGGGGTACGTTCTTTTAAAATGGCAATCTCTGCCTTCATGTAATCCGTCATATTCCAGGTGGTAAACCGTTTCCACTCCAGATTCAATCCCATAATGCTGAATTCTCCGTTGCGGTACGGTGGCTCAATCTGGGAAAAATCATTGTAAGTATGACTCCAGAACGTTGTCCACCATGCCTTGTTTAGTTTTTCAATATCATGGTCAAACTTTTCCGCCAGATAATCCTGGAACCGCTTTACACAGTGCGGACAGTAACATTCCCCGCCAAATTCATTGGAAATATGCCACATCAGAAGTCCCGGATGATTTCCGAATTCATCTGCCAGCTTATTGACGATCACAGAAACCTTCTTCCGATAAACCGGTGCACTCATACAGTGGTTGTGCCGCACCCCGTGATGTTCACGCACCCCGTAGGAATCCACGCGTCTGCACTCCGGATATGTTTCATCCAGCCATGCCGGGCGCGCTCCGGACGGCGTCGCCAATATCGTGTAAATGCCATTGGCATATAACTTATCCATGATGTCATGCAGCCATGCGAAATGAAATTCCCCTTCCCGCGGCTCATAGGTTGACCAGGAAAATACCCCAAGTGTTGCACAATTCATCCCGGCTTTCTTCATCATGCGGATATCTTCTTCCAGAATGTCCGGCCGGTCCAGCCACTGTTCCGGATTATAATCCCCTCCGTGCATAATTCCGCCGATCTGCGGAAATAAAATCTTTTTCTCCATGTTTCCTCTCCCTTTATTTTGTGTTTTCTATATTCCGGCTTGCATGACAGGTAAAATACAAAATCTGATACTCCCCGGAAATTTTTCCAAACAGTTCATTACCATGTGCCATCTTTTCTTCATCCAGATTGACAAACGGATCGTCCAGCACCAGAAACGGTTTTTCCTTCGGATACATCGCATCCACCAGTGCCAGACGCATACAGATTCCCAGCAGATCCTGATATCCGGCAGACAGCCACTTGGTTTCCCGCATCTCGCCCTGCTCTTTCATCTGCACCTCGATGTTGGCATCCACCATCCAGTCTTTTTCTTTATCCCCGGTCAGAAGCGTGTAATACTTTCCAAACCCGTTCTCGATCGGCCCCAAATATCTCGCAGAAAACTGCTCCTTTGCATTCTGTAGGAACTCTCCCGTCAGACGCAGGGTTTCATATAAATGCTGTTCTTCTTCCTGTTCCTGTCTGCAGATGGAAAGCTGCTGTTCTTTTTCATCCCGGATATCCAGCTGATCCTGCAGATCTTCGAGCTGATGATGGTACTGCTCGATGGCTTCCCGGATATCCTCGCTCCGCTCATCCACATCACGGATCATGGAATTGAGTTCGTCAAGGGAATATGGACATTTTTCCACCGCTGCCAGTTCTTTCATATTGTGTTCCTGCTCAAACAGTTCTCTCTTTTTTCTTGCCTCTGCGTATGCTTTCTGTGCGATCCGGTACTCGGTTGCCTTCATCTGTAACTGGCTGATTCCTGCTGCAAGATCTTCTCCGAAATCCATTCCCGCTTCTTTTCCAAATGCAAGCAAAGAGTTCTGTTTCCGTTCAAATTCCTGTCTTGCCGCATCGCTTTTTCCGGCACGGCTGCGCAGACGCTCATATTCCTGCAGCTGGCTGCGGAGTTCATACAGGCAGGTTCTGGCATCCTTTTCTCCCGGAACCATCTGATACTGCTCCAGAAAACCCTTGGTTTCCTGTTCGATGCGTGAAGCTTCTTTTGAAGCCTCTTCCATGGTTTTTTGAATTTCTTCCACCGGTCCGCGGAGCTTACGTTCCTCTTCCAGATGCTTTACCCGGAGTGCACGTACCTTTTCTTCTTCCTTTGATACCTGCACCTTGCGCACCACAAGAAGCACAATACCTGCCACTGCCGCAACCACCGATACCGCCAGAAGCGGAAGGAACATCTTCTGCACCTGCGGCAACAGAAACGACAACACACCACCGGCAGCACCGATCACCAGCAGGATAATGCCGCAGATCATCATCGAAAGACGATTTTTTACCGTATAATCCGGTTCTTCCCGCTTCATTGCCATCGCTTCAAAATAGGACATTTTCGTTTCCAGCTGCGTTTTTTCCTCTTTCAGTTTTGCAAAACGCTCCTGCTCTTTTTCCATTTCCGTTATTTTTTCTTCAGAAGGAATCTGGTTTTCAAACTTATCACCAAGTTCCTGCAAACGGTTCTCTTCTTCTTCGGTCAGCCCCAGATTAAACAAAGTGGTTTTTAACACCCCAAGCATCTGTACATCCTGGTTCTGCTTTGCAAACTCCTCATCCTGCGGCACCTGTCCCGGAAATACATCCGCAAAAGCATCCAGTGCCTCTTTCTTTTCCTGTTCCTCCTGCAGGATGGCCGCATAGGCCTGCTTGATTCCTTCTCTGCGGCTCTCTTCACTCGCCACCTGCAATGCTTTTGCATACTGATCCCGAATCCCGGCCAGTTCTTTTCTCTGCTCCTGTTTTTCGGTAAGTTTTTCGGTAATCTTTTTGTAAGACGCCTCTGCCGCATCATAGCCACGCAGTTCTTCCGTTAAAAGCGTGATCATGTTCGTCCGCTTTTTCATGGAACCTGTTGCACGGTCCGGCGAAAGTTTATTCATCCGGTCATGAATCTTTTTCTGAGCGGTCTCAAAATTATTGATATCGTTTGTATTCTCTACAAGATTTCCCAGCTTGGCATTGATCGCATCAGTCGAGCAGCATTCGCAGTCATTTTGTGCAATAAATGCGCTCCTTTTAAACGACGCACTGTCCAGTCCGAAAATTTCACTTCCGATCTCGGAAGAAAAATCATGACATTCCAGATTGGTGGAAAGATCGTATAAATGAAAAACATCTGTTTTTTCTGTTTTTCCAAATGTACGGCTGATCCGGTACTCTTTTCCCTGATAGGAAAAATCCAGTTCGCCTCCATACGTTCCCCCCTGCCACGGGCGGAATACCACACGTTCTTTATCAAACAGTCCGGATTCTCTCTTAGAGTCAAACCCGTAAAACATCACCCGCAAAAAAGCGGCCAGTGTACTTTTTCCCCATGCATTCGGTTCGTGAAACAGATTGACCCCGTCCTGAAATTCCAGATGCAGATCCGATAGTTTTCCAAAATTGTCGATATGACAGGAACGTAATTTCATCCTATATCTCCTCCCCGGACAATGCCAAAATTCCACAGCGGATCACTTCTGCCTTCTGCTCCTGTGACAGTTCAGATCCAAGTACCATACGGATAAACTCCCCCTTTAACGAGGCATCTTTTTCATAATCACTGTAGTCGACCCGAAGGGTTGTCCGGTCTTTCACCTTTTCAAAATAAAAATAATCCGAGAACAGATTCTGCAAATACTCGCAATTGATCTCCGCATCCACTTCCACCTCACCGGTCAGTACAAATTTGACAAGGCTTCCCGACGGATACTGCGCCTGTTTTACAGCTTCTTCCATCCGCTCCGCCGCTTCCCTTGTCGTCATGACATTGCTCACATCCACTTCAAGCGTGTACAGTGTGCGGGCTGCCATCTGAACAAACTGCATCTGGGCACGGCAGGTCTGCTCGTCCACATCCAGTAAAACGAATCCTTTCGGTCCACACTCGTCAAATCCGCGTCCTTCCAGACATCCACAGTAACACCAGGTACCGCGGTTATCCAGCTTGTCCTGCATGAAGGTATGTACATGTCCCAGCGCCAGATAATCAATATTCTTATTTTTCAGCTGGTTCAGGCTGATATTCTCTGCCTGTGAGCGACATGCATAATCTCCCGCCTGTCCGTGCATCATGACAATATTGAAATCTTCATGCCCCAGCACAAGGGAATTGTAAACGGTCGCCCGGTTGTTCTCCGAGAGCTCGATTCCGCTGATCACAATATTTCCATACCGGTATGCAGTCCATGTATCGGAAAACAAAAGCAGATTGTCCGGTACTTCCTCCAGCTTGGAAAGGAAATTGTCACTGTCATGGTTTCCTCTCAGATATAAGAAATCAATCTGGGGATGTGTACAGATCATGTCCCTTACGGTGTTGCGCGCCAATGCTGATACATTTCGTGTATCAAACAGATCTCCCGATATCATGATCAGACGCACCCCTGTCTTTTCTGCATATTCGACCATCCGTGTAAACGTACGGATGATTTCTCTTTTGCGCTCTCTTGCCTGCTCTTTTGTCAGGTTTGCTGTCATCTGGGAATCCAGATGCAGATCCGCACAATGAATGATTTTCATACATCCTCCTTATGAATTACGAACAAAACAATACTGTTTCTATCATATCATACAATAGGGAAAAGAAAAAGACCTGATGCCCTCCGGCATCAGATCTTTTATTTCGGTTTTTCTACATTTTATGCGTTTGCTTCCTGTTCCGGAAGTGCCGCAACTCCACGCATTTCAATGAGCGGTCCGCCCTTTTTCTCCACATAATCCTCTGTGATCGTCACTTTTCCGATATTGTCATCCTTTGGAATCTCATACATGATATCCAGCATGAACTCTTCAATAATGGCTCGCAGTGCACGGGCACCGACTTTCTTTTCTTTCGCCTGCTTTGCAATTGCATGCAAAGCGTCCTCCGTAAACTCCAGATCCACTTCATCCATCGCCAGAAGCTTTTTGTACTGACGTACAATCGCATTCTTCGGCTCTGTCAGAATACGCACAAGCATATCTTCCGTCAGTGCTTCCAGTGAAAACAGAATCGGCAGACGTCCCAGAAACTCCGGAATCATTCCGAATTTACGGACATCCTCCACTGTCACTTTACAGAGAAGATTTTCTTCCTTGTCGTATTTATCTTTCAGATCTGCCTTAAAGCCGATGGACGCCTCCTTGTTTAAGCGCTCCTTGATAACCTCTTCCAGTTCCGGAAAGGCACCGCCACAGATAAACAGAATATTCTTCGTATCTACCGTGGTCATCGGAACCATCGCATTTTTGCTGCTTGCTCCAACCGGAACTTCAATCTCTGCGCCTTCGAGAAGCTTTAACATTCCCTGCTGCACCGACTCTCCGCTTACATCCCGCTGATTGGCATTGCGCTTCTTTGCAATCTTGTCGATCTCATCAATGAAAATAATACCGTGCTCTGCACGCTCCACATCATTGTCAGCTGCAGCCAGAAGTTTGCTGACTACGCTTTCGATATCATCACCGATATATCCGGCTTCGGTCAGGGATGTCGCATCTGTGATTGCCAGCGGCACATCCAAAAGCCGTGCCAGTGTCTTTACCAGATACGTCTTTCCCGATCCGGTCGGTCCGATCATGAGCATATTGGACTTTTCGATTTCCACGCCGTCATTGGTGTCTTCCATCACACGTTTATAGTGATTGTAAACGGCAACGGACATCACTTTTTTGGCATGTTCCTGTCCGACAACATACTCATCCAGACGCGCCTTGATTTTGTGCGGTGCCGGAATGGAATGAATATCCAGTTCCGGTTTCGGCTGCTCATCCTTTGGTTTCTTTTTCTTTAACTTCTGTTTGTTTGGAACCGCATTCTGCAGATCCGCCAGATTGATCATACTGATATTCGGCATTTTTCCCATGTTCATATTCATGAAATCGCCCATGTTAAAGGTACCGTTGTTCATGGTATCAAATGTTTTCTGCATACAGTCCTGACAAATGCAGATATCATTCTGGATATGTATCATCTTTCCCGCAACACTCTCCGGTCTGCGGCAGATGTAACAGACATCTTCATATTCACTTGTATTGTTTGTATCGGATGTCGTGGTATTTTCTTTATTATTCTGGTCTTCCGCCATCGTATAAACTCCTTTTTTACATATAACATTGCCGCCGCAGTAAGCGACGGCAAAATTATTATACGATATTCAGCCTGTAAAGACAAGTTTTCCCCTGTTTTTTCATTTTTCTTTAAGATTTAAAGCAGTTCCTTTAAGATTTTATTTACGATTCCCGGATTTGCCTTGCCTTTGGTTGCTTTCATCGTCTGTCCGACCAAAAATCCGATTGCTTTCTCTTTTCCGTTGTGGTAATCCTCCACCGACTGCGGATTGTCTTTGACAATCTGCTCTATCGTTGCGCGAAGTGCATCCTCATCGTTATCACTCTTTAAGCCATGCTCTTCCACATAACGCTCCGGATCAATGTCCTCATCAAAGACTTTTTCAAATACTTCCTTGGCAACGGAATTATTAATCGTTCCGGCCTCTGTCAATTCGATAATTTTTGCCAGATGCTCCGGTGAAAAACGGAGATCTTCGGCATCCATTTCCCGGTCCTTTAACAGACGCATCGTTTCTCCCATGAGCCAGTTGGATACTTTCTTTGGTTTATTGCAAATCGCAGAAGTCGCCTCAAAAAGATCTGCCAGCTTTTTCTCCGATGTAAGAATCTGTGCATCATACTCCGGCAGACCAAACTCTGCAATATAACGGGCCAGTTTTTCATCATGAAGTTCCGGTTGATTGTCCCGGATCTGCTGCAGCCATTCGTCACTGACAACGATCGGTACCAGATCCGGCTCCGGGAAATAACGATAATCCTGTGCATCCTCTTTGGAACGCATCGCATAGGAATATCCCTGATCATCGTTCCAGCGGCGGGTCTCCTGTACAACCTTCTCCCCGGATTCAATCAGATCAATCTGGCGGGCTGTCTCGGCTTCAATGGCATGTGCGATTGCCTTAAACGAACCAATATTTTTCATCTCGGTACGGGTACCAAACTCTTTGGCGCCCTTTTCACGAACTGATAAATTGACATCCGCACGCATGGAACCCTCCTGCATCTTGCAGTCACTGGCACCCAGGTACTGGATCGTCATACGCAGTTTCTCCAGATATGCAATGACTTCCTCTGCGGAGCGCATATCCGGCTCGGACACGATCTCGATCAGCGGTACCCCGGAACGGTTGTAATCCACCAGAGATACCCCTTCCCAGTCATCGTGTACTAACTTTCCAGCATCCTCTTCCATATGGATTTCATGGATACCGATGGTCTTTTTCCCGCCGGATTCCGTCTCGATCTCTACCCCTCCGTCATGGCAGATTGGCAGATAAAGCTGGGAAATCTGATAATTCTGCGGGTTATCCGGATAGAAATAATTTTTCCGGTCAAATTTGCTGTACTGATTGATCTGACAGTTTGTTGCCAGACCAACTGCCATGGCATACTCTACCACCTTTTTGTTTAAGACCGGAAGCGATCCCGGCATACCGGTACATACCGGACAGGTGTGGGTATTTGGTGCACTTCCGAATGCAGTGGAGCAGGCACAGAAGATTTTTGTCTTGGTTGCTAATTCTACATGGACTTCCAGTCCAATGACGGTTTCATATTCTTTTGACATCTCTTCTCTCCTTTCTACGCTTCTGCTGCCGGACTGTGCTGATACGTTCTTGTCTGTTCAAAACTGTAGGCCGCACGGATGATGTTTTTCTCCTTGAAACAATCCCCGATCAACTGCAGACCGATCGGAAGTCCTTTGCTGTCCACACCGCACGGCACGGAAATTCCCGGCAGACCTGCCAGATTGACCGAAACGGTATATACATCTCCAAGATACATCTTCAGCGGATCACTCAAAGATTCTCCCAGTTTCGGAGCGGTGGTCGGTGCCGCCGGTCCGAGAATCACATCATACTTTGCAAATGCCTTGTCAAATGCCTGCTTGATCAGGGCTTTGGTGCGCAGTGCTTTCAGATAATAAGCATCATAATATCCGGAACTTAACACGAAAGATCCAAGCATAATACGGCGCTTTACTTCCGGTCCGAATCCTTCGGAGCGGGACTTCTTGTACATATTGTGCAGTCCCTCGTACTCTTTTGTGCGGTATCCGTATTTTACTCCATCAAAACGTGCCAGATTGGAGCTTGCCTCTGCTGCCGCAATGACATAATAAGCCGGAATCGCATACTCTACGAGACTTAAATCAAATTCCTCTACGATTGCGCCTTTTTCTTCTAACGTCTTTGCCGCTGCAAGAATGGCTTCTTTTACTTCCGGGTCCAGTCCCTCGCCCAGATAGTCACGCGGAATACCAATCTTCATTCCCTTTACATCATCCACCAGTGCCGATGTAAAATCGGTTTCTTCTCGTTTTACCGATGTGGAATCCTTCTTATCATAAGAAGTAATTGTCTCCAGAATTGTGGCACAGTCGGTCACATCCTTTGCAATCGGTCCGATCTGATCCAGAGAGGAACCGTATGCGATCAGTCCGTAACGGGAAACGGTACCATAAGTTGGTTTGATTCCGGTCACACCACAAAATGAACTTGGCTGACGGATAGATCCTCCGGTATCCGATCCGAGTGCATAGTAACATTCCTCTGCTGCCACTGCCGCACAGCTTCCACCGGAAGAACCGCCCGGTACATGTGCGGTATTCCATGGATTCTTTGTCTCCCCATAGGCAGAAGTCTCTGTGGTACTTCCCATGGCAAATTCATCCATGTTCGTCTTTCCGAGAATGACTGCGCCCGCTTTTTCCAGATTGATCACTGCTTCCGCTGTATAAGTTGGAATAAAATTATATAAAATCTTAGAACTGCAGGTCGTTAACCCTTTGTACACATATTATCTTTGATGGCAACCGGAACACCTGCCAGAGGCCCGGTCAGTGTCCCGTCATCAATCATTTTCTGTACTTCTTTTGCGCGGATCATCGCAGACTCTTCATCTACGGTGACAAAGCTGTTGATATCCTTTTCTTTTGCACGAATCGCGTCAAGAGCAGCTCTTGTTGCTTCCTCAACGGTCACTTCATGCGCTTTTATTTTCTTTCCCAGCTCTACCGCTGTGAGCGATAATAAATTCATAGCTGCCCCTCCTTACTCTACCGTCTTTGGAACTACAAATGCGCGGTCGCGGCGCTCCGGTGCGTTCGCAAGTGTGTCCTCTCCACCATCGCCGTTTTCCACAACATCTTCCCGGAACACATTCTGTACCGGAAATACATGGGACATCGGTTCCACATTGGAGGTATCCAGTTCGTTTAATTTATCAATATAATCCAGCATGCTCTCCATGTCTTTTTTCGCAGCCTCTTTTTCCGCGTCAGACAATTCCAGCTTTGCAAGGATTCCAACATATTCCATTGTCTCGTCTGAGATTACGTTTGCCATATTTTGTTCCCTTCTCCTTAATCTCTAACCTTAATATGCACTTCACGCAGCTGCTGCTCGGTGACTTCGTTTGGTGCACCGCACATCAGATCCTGTGCGTTTCCGTTCATCGGGAATGCGATGACTTCACGGATATTTTCTTCGTTACGAAGAAGCATGATCATACGGTCAACTCCAGGAGCCATACCTGCGTGTGGCGGTGCTCCGTACTGGAATGCGGTGTATAATGCGCCGAACTTGTTCTTTAACACTTCTTTGTCGTAACCTGCAATCTCAAATGCTTTTTCCATAATCTGCATATCGTGGTTACGCACAGCTCCGGAAGATAATTCCACACCGTTGCAGACGATATCGTACTGGTAAGCCAGGATATCCAGCGGATCCATGGTATTAAGTGCTTCTAAGCCGCCCTGTGGCATGGAGAATGGATTATGGGTAAATCCGATCTTCTTTGTCTCCGGATCTTTCTCAAACATCGGGAAATCGTTGACATAACAGAAACGGTATGCATTCTTCTCGATCAGATCCAGCTTCTCACCGAGTTCGTTTCTGATCATTCCGGCATAATATGCAGCGCGTTCTTCCTTATCTGCCATAAAGAAAATTGTATCGCCAACTTCAAGTCCTGCCAGTGTGCGGAACTCTTCCTTGCAGTCATCCGGAATAAACTTATCAATTGGCCCCTTGTAAGAACCATCTTCCAATACTTCCAGATATCCTAAACCACCCATGCCAAGTCCGGTTGCAAATTTAAGGAGTTTCTCGTGGAAACCTTTGGACATATCGGCGTGTACGCGGATTGCCCGAACCGTTTTTCCGATGAACGGCTTGAACGTACATTTCTGGAAAAAGTCGGTCACATCGATAATACGAAGCGGGTTACGCAGATCCGGCTTATCGGAACCAAACTCCAGCATTGCCTGCTTATAACTGATAATCGGATATGGAGCCTTGGTCACAACGCTTCCTTCCGGTGCGAACTTTTCAAATACAGACGAAAGAACTTCTTCACCAACTGCAAATACATCTTCCTGTGTGGCAAAACTCATCTCAAAATCCAGCTGATAGAACTCTCCCGGTGAACGGTCTGCTCTTGCATCCTCATCACGGAAACAAGGTGCGATCTGGAAATATTTATCAAATCCGGATACCATCAAAAGCTGCTTGTACTGCTGTGGTGCCTGTGGCAGTGCATAAAATTTTCCCTTGAATTTTCTGGATGGTACGATATAATCTCTTGCACCCTCCGGCGAAGATGCACACAGGATCGGTGTCTGTAACTCCAGAAATCCCATACTTGTCATTTTTTCACGCAGATAAGAGATCACTTTGGAACGGAAAATGATATTGTCTTTTACTTTCTGGTTTCTCAGATCCAGATACCGATATTTCAGACGTACATCTTCGTGTACCACACTCTTGCTGGTCATTACTTCAAACGGAAGCTGGGAATATACTTCTCCGAGTACCGTCACTTCCTTTGCATCCAGCTCGATGGTTCCGGTCGGGATCTTTGGATTGTAGGTTTCCTCATCTCTCTTTTCGATCAGACCTTCCACGGTAATAGCCTGCTCTTTACGGATTCCTTCTAACAGCTTTCCATCGCGGATAACGATCTGCATCACTGCATACATATCTCTTAAATCAATAAAAGATACTCCGCCATGGTCACGGATATTTTCTACCCAGCCAGCGACGCGGATCGTCTTTCCGATGTCCTGCTCGCTTACCTGATTCAGTGTGACATCTCTGTAAATGTTACTCATCTTTTCTACTCCTTTTTCTGGTCCGGGGCTCCTCTTATGAAAAAAGAAAAGCCCCGGAATACTATAATTGTATTCCGGGGCGAATAATTCAGATTATCCGCGGTACCACCCGCATTGAAAAATGAGACATTCTCATCTTCCCTCTCTTACGCGTAACGTGCGCTCACGTACGAACCTACTTCCACATTCCGGTTTTTCAAAACCATCCTGCCCGTGTTCAATCCGTCTGCTCCGGCAGTGTTCCCATAATCATCTCTTTCAAACAGCGCTCTCAGTCGGTGACGCTGTATTCCTGTCGATGTCTGATGATCAGAGTCTCCATCTATGCATTTTCTGTCGTACATCCCTGATGTACGTTCCTTTTGTAATCTGTTTTATCACACAATTCCAGTGATTGCAAGAAAAAATTTAAAAATACTCCTTTAGTGCTACAAGTGATTCCACTTTTTTGTATATAAATTTCTCCAGTTCGGCATCCGGCTGTGTCAGATCCGGCACCATAAACACCTTACATCCTGCACTGTATGCACTGTGAATTCCATTTGGAGAATCTTCCACCGCATAGCACTCCTGTGGCTGCACATGAAGCTGGCTGCAGGCGTACAGATAAACATCCGGCGCCGGTTTGCCATGGGCGACCTGCCGGGCAGAAACAATGTGGTCGAGATAGTCATACAATCCCACTCTCTTCAGCAGACTGCTGCTGCGCTCCACACCTCCTGCGGTGGCAATCGCTGTACGCACACCTTTTTTGCGCAAATATTTTAACAGTTCCTCTGCTCCCGGTTTTGCCTCAATCGGTCCCTCATCAAGCACCTGATCCGTCAGTTTTCTGCGATATGTATGCACTTTGTCATAGTCAAAATCTTCTCCATACAGCTTTTTAAAATGTTCCGGTGCATAAGGCATCCCAAGGGAACGCACACTGTATGCCTCCTCATCGGTCATATGATATCC
>OHNI01000465.1_pt1 | contig 13584 bp, 10 predicted proteins | sample 1569501 | NCBI WGS metagenome assembly OHNI01 (sample SAMEA3879542, study PRJEB24766) | human gut metagenome | biome: human-associated habitat; feature: feces | place: USA | collected 1985/1987
GTAGATATTTATGAGTAGGACTAATTCTCCATGTTTGCATTTTTGCAATAAATGCTTCCAACTACAAGTTTACTTTGTTTTTTCCCTATACGTACCCGAATTAAAGTAAACCTAAATCTGTTTATAATCCGCCTATATGCAGATATGAAAAACAATTCGATTTTTACCGCTTTACAATGCTACGATTTACATCGGACTAATCGAACAATCCGTTTACCAAATTAACAGCATCATCCTTTTTCTGATTGATGATTTTGGCGTACACCTGTGTCATTTTCACATCGGCATGACCGAGCAGTTTCGAGGTAGTATAGAGATCTGCTCCGAGCGTCAGCATCATCGTTGCAAAAGTATGGCGGGCCGTGTGAAAGGTGAACCGCTTGTCGATTCCAGCAGCTTTCGCCCAAGGCTTGATGAGTATATTCATCATCGACGGACTGGGTAAATCGAACACATGGTCGTCTGCTGTCTTTTCTCCTCGTTCTGGCATCCACTTCAACGCTTCCGGAGAAAGAGGCAGGTAAATCGGCTCTTTGGTCTTTTGCATGGATACAGCCAAGCGGTATTGCCCTCTATCGACGAATACGTCTTTCCACTTCAATCCCACAATATCGCTCACGCGCAATCCGCAGAAGCAGGAGAACAAATAAGCAGACTTCACCGCCTCATTATTCATCGGAGTGGCTATTAACGCCCGGACTTCTTCGATGGTCATATACGACCGTTTGCTCTCTGGCAGGCGAATCTTATCCGAATTATTGATTTTGGTAAACGGATTGACTTTGATAATCTCCGCACGAACGGCAGCGTTCAAAGCACCGTTTAGGATACGATAGTAGGTGTGGAGTGTAAAGTTCGACACACGTTTCCCTTTGGGACGATATTCCGTCATCAGATAATCGAGGTAGTCCTGGCAGAATGCTTTGTCGATTCGATCCATCGTCATCCGTTCTCCTGCATAGTCTTTCAGGATACGAATAGTAACTGCGATTTGGTTTCCGTCCTTTTTGCCTCGTTTTGCCTGATTCTCTTTATATGTATTCATCCAATCGAGCAAGAATACCTTTTCCCTGTTCTCGATACCGGCTTCCCCATTGGTCAATTCAATGATGCGTTTCGATTTGATTGCATTGGCCGCATCCATCGTTGCTTGATTCCGTTTCCGGGCATTATTGTCCGTTTCCGGGATGATATACATTTTGAGGTACTCGTATGTCCGCTTTCCGTCGCGGTAAATATCCAGATACAAACTCTTGCTTCCGTCGCTCAACGGCTTCATCCGAAGACGGATTGGTTCTTTGACTTTCGTCGGCTTTTTTACTCGTGGCATATTCTATTCCTTTATTCGTTATTTCTGTTGCAAAGGTAGGAATAATAATCCGAATTGAGGAACAAATAAGAAACAAAAATGTACCGAATAAGAACCAATCAACTGAAAACAATGAAAGCAACTGAAAAGAAATACATACGCTTAAACACTTATAAAACAGCGTGTTTATTTTCACTTGTTTGACTCTTGTTTTCTTTTTACGAGTATATTCTATAAATCTGGAAAATTTACATAAATTTCTACAGGAGTATAAGTTAACTATTGCCCAAAGTACGCAGGAGCAAGCCGAAAAATTTGGGCAATCTGTACTAGATAAGTTCCTTTGCCAAATTCAAGACAAATGGAATGAAACTGAACAGAAAATCCGTAAGGTTGACAGTTATATTTTCATACCATATACAGCATTTTACATCTTGATTATCATACTAGTCGTACTATCTTCTTTTTTCGCCGGCATCATAATAGCTAATGCAGAGATTTTGCACTCGGTATTGATTTGGAAAGTTGCTATTGGTTGTATTCTCATGGCTATTTTAGGAATTGGCATCACGATAACTATACAGAGATTTTTGGATAGAGGTAAATAAACGAAAAGTCTCAACTGAATAGGATTGCTATCGTTGAGACTTTACTTTGTATTGTGTCAAAAGACTGCTATTTACTCTCCTTGCTCTAATATCCCTCTGATTTGCTTATCAAAATCAGAATCAATTGGTTGAGTGAGATTAAAAATATCATATTCATGTTCCGCCTTAGCTTTTGCTTGAGCAGCAGAAATACGCCCTTTGTCTGGCAAAATCTGATAATCCATAAATGAAAGAAACTTTGTTACACTTTCAGAGAATTGCTCCATATCAAAAGTGTTCCTACGTCTAATAAGGGTTTCAATATAATCAAAGAATGCTGATACGGCAAGTTCCAATTCCTTTATTTTTTTCTCTGGCAGATAGTTCTTTGCAATAGAGACATCAGATTTCAAGACACGTCCATTGGGAGAGTTTTTCCAAGTTGTCAAGCCCATATGCTCTTTGGTATGATCCGCACTGTGATACACAATTTCGGCTGCAGTCTGTCCTGTAATTGCATAATGAAACCGATTCTGAATCATCGCATAGAAATCGTGTGTTGTTGGCGAGTTCTTGTCATAATCAATGCTACACTCTGCATATATATCCGTAATCTTCTGCCAAATCCGACGTTCACTGGCACGGATGGAACGTATCCGTTCAAGCAACTCCTGAAAATAATCCTGCCCAAATACAGTCTCTCCCTGCTTCAAACGGTCATCATTAAGAACAAACCCTTTTTTAATGTATTCATTCAGGATTTTCGTAGCCCATTGACGGAAACGAGTGGCTTGTAGTGAATTTACACGATACCCAACCGAGATAACAGCATCAAGATTATAAAATTGTGTGTTATATATTTTGCCATCCTCGGCAGTATGTGCAAATTTTGCACATACTGAATCCTGCTGCAACTCAGACGACTCAAATATATTTTTAAGATGTTTGGAAACGACAGTCCTATCCACGCCAAAAAGTTGAGCCATCGCCTTTTGGGTACACCACAATGTCTCATCCCTAATGATTACCTGCACCTTGCCTTCCTTTTCCGGAAGATTGTATAATATGAATTGAATTTCATCGTTCATAATACTACTTTTGATTTGTAGTCTGTAATACGCTTCTTTTATTGCTGTACAGCTAGTTAAAATGCAATGTTTTCAAAAGTTCCATACATTCACGCATTGAAATATGAACTCCATATCTCTCCTGAAGATATTTCATCATAGTCTGAACTGCTTCAAGAGTGCGTTTAGCCGGACCTACAAGCATTGGCCTCAACAAACTCAGAAGTTCTATATCATGTAAATGACTTTCGACATTACTCCTATCATCAGGGTAAAACTTTGTCTCTGTTTGCTCGCTTGATTTAGGAATATCAGCAGTTTCGACGAATAATGTATCAACATTTTCCATAAAAATAGGGAGATCTTTTCTCTTAAAAAAATATGGCTGATCTCCGTTTTTTAATTTAAAATGTCTCGGTTCTCCAAGGCTTATCTGGTCTTGATATATCTTGCGAGAGTAAAAAGAAACAGTATTCTTTTCATTTAACCTTGCTTTCGCGATCTTATTGTTCCAACATACAAGGACATCATTCTCTACGTCATATCCCAAGAATATGAATGGTTCTGGAGACTTCTTTATCTCATCGAAACAAGCACGTCGATTGAGTTGTGCACGCGTAGTGTCCGGACGCGACTTAAAATAGGCCGACGTAAGTTTAATCATATAAATATAATAACGTTGACCTTTATACTTAATTACAAAAGGCTGCTCACCACTAATGTATTCAAAATTGGGGTTATCAGTCATTGCTGCGAGAAACAAGTCTTTCAATGTATCTGGATTAATCTTGCTCATATCTGTATACTTTTAAATAACGAACTCCTATTTATGTCGAAATGCTTATCCTTTATCGTTCGAACCGCAGATAGGTCGCAATCAAAATGTATATTGGAAAGAGACTTTGGTATATTCTCTGTTGCTATCGAAGGTATATCTTGGAAATCGTAAAACGCCAAGGTATCAAATGCCTGTTGATAATCGAAACTTATATCATTCACCTTATCAAAATCACAACCAAGAGTCTGAACAATAACTTCATTAAGACGATACTGAAGTTCAAAATTAGAAACTTTCTTACAGATAGAATCCTTCAAATCGAAAATAGTCTTACCATGTCCCGTCTCAATGATAAATACAGAAGCAATAATAAGATTAGAGTTAATATTGGGATGAAGTTGCTCTAAAGAAAATTTATGAACCCTCCTTACAGTTTTAGTGCTCTTAACTTCAATTTTATCTTTGCCATCGTTAAAATCAAACTTATCATTTGGCGATGTGTGCCATGACATAAGGAGATACTCAGGATTCTTAGCTTGCTCGATGATGAAAAGTTCTGCCCAAAGACCCTGTAAGGTCTTCTTTGAAGGCTTATTAAGATTACTGAACAAATTTGCAATTTTCATCAACTCCGTCTTGAGAATCTTAACTGTAACATTCTCAGGTAGTCTATGCAATAGGATACAAACTACATCAATAAAATATTTTTGGTAGTCAATATTATTTGCGCTCATAGAGATAATAGTATACCCATCCATTTCCTGAATTTCGTCATTCTCAATGAGGCGACAGGTTCGATTAAATAAAACCTTTATAAACTCCAGTGTAATATCAAGAGTTTTATCCTTTCCAGATGCCTGAATAAAAAACATCGGATAACCTTCAGAAGAGACTCCAATTTTATGTTGTCGGGCAAAAGGTATAGAATCTGCTGCATAGCACCCATCCTCGATCGGTTTGTCCAAGAGAGCTTTAAATATTTGATAAACCTCACTCATAACTTCTTGACTGAATTTTGGGGTTCAACATAGCTAACAGCAAAATCTTTCGGATAATATATAGCAAGAGTATATGCCGTTTTACCGTTCCATCTATAATCTGCACACTTCAATCTTACCTTGTGTAATTGTATACAAATTGCATCCTCAAACTTAATCTCTGAATCACCGGGATAGATATGACTACCCTTAGGATCATGACCTGCATGTACGTTGTTGACAGTCTTCTTCTCTAGGTTAAATGCACGTTCACGTCCTGCAATATTCTTATATGCCATCTGAATAAGATACACATACTGCATAGGGTTATTTTCTTGTGAAGTAAGATACTGTATATATCTCAAAGTAGCCTGTTTCCTTGCAGCATCAGGAGCGCATTGAAAACTAAAATTAGTCAGAAAATCTATTGCTTGTTCTATTGAAAGTTTCACATAGCGGTGATCTCTATCATCTGTTCCATAAGGTTGATATGGTTTAAACGAAACTGAATCCAGATACTCCTCCACAAAATTAGTATTCGCTTCTATATTCTGGAAAGCGTTCATTTTTCGCCAACCATTCAATTTATGATAAACGGTATCCTTAGAGAGAATGTTTTTGCGTGTTGCATTGAGACTCGGTGATATAAGGAGAAGTTTTTCTACCTTACGGAGATCTGTATTTTCATTGAGCCATTTACGCATTTCTTCTTCATGGTCAACATATTCACGATATTCGAGAGCTGTATCTTCTGGGAGATATACTCGACATGAATATAGGTAGTTATGTTTGTAACCGAAAAAACGGCAACGCTGCTGAATGGTATCTGCCGTAGATTTACCAACACTGTGACGAGGCATATATGTAACAGCTAGCCTCTCAACTGTAAAACCTCGGTTGAGCATATCTGCACCAACCAAAATATGGGAAATACTACCATCCCAATCAATCTCAGAGGTTTGCCCTTTCTTTTTATTACGGCTAATAACTAACATAAGATTAGTTTCATAAATGATATCTGGAACATGCGACATTATCTCCTCAAATGTTGGATAGTCCTCACCGTGACTCTGATACTCACGTATAGCCTCTGGATACATTGACTCAAACTCTCTAATAAAATCTATGTATGCTAAATCCTGAGAGCCAGCATTAAGCATATCCGTCCACACTCCTACAATATTCTTAATCCAACTATGAAACTTCTCACTTGCATCCTGTTCTTTATCAGCGTGAACCATCATTGAAAGAAATGGTTCACGTTTTTTGATTTTGACTATGATTGCCACACTCATCACATGAAGAATGAGAGCATCCTTCAGAGATTGAGGACACACAAGAAGATTATGTCTCTTACTATGGTAAACCTCATTGTCCGGGATTGTCAGGATTAAACCAGGCTCATCTTTAAAGAAAGTCTTACCACCAGTATATTTTTTACCTGGCGTAAGAACCTTGTGATGTTTTGGAGAAAGGAGGTCTAGAATACTAATAAGTAGTGGACCTTGTGGTGTTGCTGTATATTGAATATACGAATGATTGGGTAATGCTGCCTTTAATGCAAGAATACTCTTGTAAGTTGCGGTAAACTCATCTTCCCCCCAATCATCTGATTTGCTATTTTTGAAAGCATATCCATTAAGGCTTGCCTGGTCTGCTTCGTCATCAATAATCATTACACCCTGATTTTTCAAAACATTCTTAATTGCTGCTGTTTGGAATATCTCAGAGAGATGACCTATATGTATGTCTTTCTTTAGAACTGTTATGAGTATTGTCGGTTTTGTGGTAATCTTAAACTCGTTACTAATCCTCTGTACATCGTCCAAAGTCGGATTTTCATGGAGTTTATAATATGTAGCATTCTCGTTCCCATTGATAAGGTCTTTGCGAAGACGCTTTGTTGTTTGCTCTAAAAGATTGTTTTTAGTCCCAGCAAAATAAATTATAACTCTGAATCCGTTATCATGAGCAAGTGCGGATAACAAGGTAAAGGACATAGTCTTACCACTTTGTACATATCCTACCACAAGATTGGTAATTGACTGCGGTTCACTGTACTTAGGATCAATACAATAAGACAAAATCTCAACAGTCTCGTCTTTTGTAGTACTTAGTTCATCTGAATCAAGTTTCTTAGCAAAGCGGTCAAGAAGTTCTATCGTGCGGGCTCCAATAATCGGAGAGAACCCATTGGAATCTTGAGAATTAAGTATCTGTATTTCCATATTCGTTATTTCATGAGATTTTGATTGAACAAAAGCCTGAATTTAGAGGCAGATTGTACTCCATAATTTGGAGCCATCAACTCCGCAAGAGTAAGAGCCTTGAAGACTGATATAATTGGCATATAGTCATTGCCTTTCTTGAACTGATCGTAATGAATAAAAAAAGGATGCGCTATATTAATTTTGCAAGTAACCAATTTAGATTCTATGGCATCAAATAAAGTTTTATCCTTAGAACCTGTATCCCCCATTGTTACGGAGTATATGGAATCGCTATCATTCTCAGATACAAGTTCTATATTCAGCGTATAAAGTTCCTTTCCAAGCATAAACGACTCTGAATTGCCTCCAAGACGTTCTGCCTGTTGAATAAGTTGCTCTGATTGCTGAATATGCTCTTGGTTGTTTATTTTAGTTTCGGTTTCCTGTACAAGACGAGTTAATTGTTTGGGTTTACTTTCTTTATTGAGTGCTTTAGTAACATTCTTTGCAATATCACTATACTGCTCGCGGTCGCGCTGACGATAATTATCGGCTTGGCCAAGAAAGTTAAATCCGTCATTTCTGAGTTCATCTCGAAGCGCTTCCATGAAAGCATAAAGATCTTCTTCATCACGGAATCCATTTTTATTAAAAGTAACCTCAAATCCCTCCAGTTCAAGTTCGCCAAAAAGTCTTTTATAACGGAAGTTACCTGGAGAACCAAATATAACCTGAGGAAAATAACGTTCATCACCTCCACCGACAATTACTCGACCTCGCCGCATTAGTACGAGACCATTAGCACCATTTTGAATCTTATCAAGTATAGCTATAAATCCGCGAGCTTTATATTCTCCTGCTTCGAAGTTGATATCTTTTTTCCACAATATACTGTTACCTTTGGGATTTTTATAGTACGGAGCATTTAGAATGTCGAAACTAGGCGCTTCAAGTTTTACACCATTTACTGTTATTACCACCTCTCCGTTACGTAAAAACTTTCTGTAAATACTTGACAGATGACGGCGTATCTTATCCATCTGATTACTTGTCGGTGCATGATTCGATAATTCAGTAAGTTCAATACGAGTAAAATGACGCTCAATAGACATTGGAGTCTCTGTTACGATAAGTTCTTCTCTACCCTCCGTTGTCACCTTGTGCAAATCAAATTCCGTGTATCTCTGTACAGGCTCTCCAAGTGCTTTTGTATAAACTCTCCATTTATTAGCAAGCCATACAGACGCCGTTTTCATACCCATGCCGAATTCATTGAGTCCAGTATCATCGATAGGGACATGGGCGGGTTCGAAAGCTCGCTCATAATTGTCAGCATCAATACCGGCAGCATTATCCTCAATTACGATGGATTTCTGCTCCCAATCAACAGTTATAGTTACTTCCAATCTATATTTAGAATCAATAGATAGAAGTAGCTCTCGGTTATTTAAATAACTTTGAACGGCATTGTCAACATACTCTCCAAGAGTATTGGAAACCGTATTATTCAAGTTTCTGAATGTACTATAAACATTCGGCTTAAGGGCAATAGATACAGCGTTAATTTTCTTCATCGTCTGTCCTCCGGTATTAAGTTATCAGCAATTCTTCTAACTACCTCCACATTGACGGCATTGCCGAATGCCCGAAATGCCTTGGCTATCGTATCAGGTATTTCACGAAGGTTTTCCATACATTGAAGGTTAGCAGCTTCTCGGCGAGTCATATATCTCCCATGTTCCCCTTTTGGTGTAGTAATCCAAGGAATTATAGGGATTTGAGTCGTATTCAGCACGAGAGCAGGAGAATATGTAGGCAATTTAACCCTTATACCAGATGCTCGGAACTGAATAATCTTTGTGCTCATATTCGGATGTTCTTCATGACCACAATTCCATTCTAATTTCTGGTGACTGTTCTCAAAACCCGGTTGCTGAATTTCCTGAATCCAATCTTGGAGGATATCCTGATGCTCCTGATAAAATTTCCTATTCTGAGCAATGTATTGAATTTTCCAATCGGGGAAAGAAAATTTATGATCCTGGTCACTACGCCTTTTGCATGGATTATCCTGTGCATAAATGGGGAGGCAAAGTAAATAGTCATCTTTACTATTACCCTGTATAGGCTGCCCAAAATTACCTCGTTTACCTTCGAGTTGTTTACGAGTCTGAAAATATGGAGCACGTCCCTTGTAATCGTATGTTGCACCGAACTCCATAGCCCATATTGGGAAAGTTGGAATAGAGACATTATTCTCGGAAAGAATATTAAGAAAATGCTGCCATACTGCTATATGACGCCTAGTAGCTGGCCGAATTGACATATAATCTTCGTCTTCTGGAATCAAAATAGACTCAATATTACTATCCGTTTTTCCTTCGTGAGAAGGAAAATGAAAATCCTGTAATCCACCCAGAGACTTAAGGCGTCCAACGATGTAAATTCTCGTTCGATGCTGAGGAATACCAAAATGGTGTGGAGAAATTATATCATCGGCAATATCATAAAGTGTATTTAGTTGTTCTGCTATTACCTTATATGTATTACCACCATCATGTGACTTGAGATTAGGCACATTTTCTAAAAATACATATTCTGGCGTGTGTTCGCGGAGAATATCCATAATCCTGTAGAAAAGATTTCCACGTCCTTGTTCGTCATCAAAACCACCTTGCATTCCTGCTTTTGAGAATGGCTGGCATGGGAAACCAGCACATAAGATATCATGTGCTGGGATGTCTTTCTTGATGTCAACCTCAATGATATCTCCGGCACATGGCATACCATAATTCCTTTCGTATAATTGCCTAAGATCTAAATTTATCTCGCTAGCAAACACACACTCACACCCGAGTCTCTCAAGTGCGAGATGGAATCCTCCTAATCCCGCAAAAAGGTCAATAAATTTAAGCGGTATATTGTTATTAATATCAGAATTTTTCATTTATATTTCTTTTATACCTACTTCCTTAAGGTAATTGTAAGTTTCGTCATACCATTCTGGTTTTCTAGTTTCATCAGGCGGCATACCATAATCTCCTTTGGGAACAACTATTACCATCCCTTGACGAGCACGAGTCAATAAAACACGATATGCATTTATTTGATATTCTCGGTTAATTGGTTTATTTATATTTTGCCATTTTGTGCCACTACGAAGTTGGTAATGTTGCCAACCGGTGTGACTTTTATTTAAACGCAAATCGGCATCCCATGCAACACAAGCCCAATCAATTTCAAGTCCTTGTACTTTAAATTCGGTGAGTGTATCTTCGAGAGCGTTACTTGAGCGGATGTCGCTATCATCTTCGAGAAACCAATGTACGAAATCTGGTTGATAACGAACATTGATAGAGATGGCTTTTAGCCTTTCAGCCTTACTACTAGCAAGCAACCCCATTCGTTCGCTTCCACGAGTGTGAACTCGAAGCCATTGTTTAGCAGTATCAAGAGAACGAGTCATAACTATAGGATAATTATCGAGCTCACGCAAAGTAGATGTTGCTTCCTCTTTTTGCAAGGCAAGAAGTTGATTGACAAAAATGCTCACCTTTTCCGAACGGAATGAACGCATAGACATTTTCAAGTGAAGACTATCTCGTGATTTGATTTGCGGACGAATGATTTCCAGTTGTTCCATAGTTACATCGCCTGAGTGAAGTAAATACTCTGACATATATACATCCCAATCTCTATAATTGCGATAGACGCTCTCTATCCATTCTGCCAAACCGGCTTCGCCTTTATTTATGCTCTGACCGTTACCCACTAGACAAACCACAACACCCCAATCTTGCTGGCGATCCATACAAGAAATCAAGTATTCAGGTTCGCTGTAGGGAAAATCTTTAATTCCTTTTTTCTCACGCATAAAGCGCCTGAGTTCTTCCCGTGTCCAAGCACGCTGGGCTTCATCAAAGATAGCTACATGCTCGGCAGGTATGTATGCTTTATCGGTATGGCTTTGAAAGTAATCGGAAATAGGAATAATTTTTCCATCTTCTACTTTTGTCCCTTCAAGATAAAGATTACGATAATGGTGAATCATCTGGATGAAAGCCTTTACCTTACTTTTGGCTTCACTCTTAGTACAAGCCTTTCGTCCTTCTCGCTTAGCTTTTATCTTATCGCGACGCACATAATCGCGTGCAAGAGCTTCCTGAAGGACTTCAACAAGCGGGAAATTGCCGGAAAGATAAATAGCTTTTTCTCCTCTATTAAATTGATCAATCGCCGTATTCAGACCGATAAGAGTCTTTCCCGCACCCGGCACACCTGTAATGAAACAGATTGCCTTTCTGTTGTTTTTGTGGCAATGCTCAATAATATTGGTAAGTTCCATCGACGCATTGTCAATGTCACCGCCATGCTTTGTTATTTCTTCTACTGTGTTCTCTTCATATAACGCAATCGCAGCCTCAATAATAGTAGGTGTTGGTTCATATCCACTCTTTGCCCAAGTATTATCGTCGGCTACGGGTTGCTGTGAATGAGGAATTACATCAAGTGCTTTTGAGAAAGCATTACTCAAAAAATTCAGATTAACCATTAGGGGCTCATATACATTATCCTCAAAGTATTTGAATTCAAGATTACAATAACTATCTTTCTCTTTGGACACAATCAGTATAGGTACGAGAATACGGTTGAAACTTCCTTCTTGAAAATTTTTCAAATCCAAAGCATAGTCCCAGACCTGAATCACTGCATCACGACGAAATTTTTGTTCCGCAGTTTTAAACTCCAATACGAATACAATTCCGTCGATTATAACAATAACATCAGCCCTACGCCCCATTCGGGGAATATTGTACTCAAAGTAAACGCTACCTCGCTCTGAATAAGGAACAAGAACTTCTTGTAGTATCGTTATTTCATCTACCCAAGAATGTGAAGTCTCATCGTTGATATCATGTTGCGATGCCAACGCGAGTTCACCAACAATTTCATTAACGCTTTTAGTCAGAAACTTTGAGATAGCGTCAGAATAATAATATCTTGTTGCTGCCATTATTTCTTAGGCTGATTTTATTTGAACATAATTCCCAAAATCCATTACATACTTATACTTTTTGCGATTTTAGCAACATACGAACATCAACATCTAACAAGTTTGCAATTTCTTGTAATTGCACAATAGATGGTTGCGACTTATTGGAACACCATCTTGAAATTGTATTCTCAGATTTGCCTATTTGCTCTGCCAGCCATCTATTGGTTCTTTGCTTTTCTGCAAGTACCACTTTTATTCTATTCAGCATCATTTGTTGATTATTCGACATCAGTATTCAAATTATACTCGTTAAATTGCAAACAAAAATACATCTAATTTCCCATATAGCCAAGTAGATAAGCAACAAAAACATCATTTAAAAGAGAGTTACAGTTGACATAAAGTTATGAAAAAGAATATTTGTACCGTTTTTATCTATTCTTTCGCTGAATTTCACCTTCAAAAAATTATGCTGCACAAACATTATGTTCGCTCAGCATAATAAAAAAACTCCAGTCATTTTTTACCCTTCAATAACATGTAAATCAATACCATAACTTGTTTTACTTGGAAATTTGGCGCATTTTCGCTTGGCAATTGGGCACACAAAAACAATTATTCCTACTTACACCGTTCATCCAGCACTCCGGCAAACATATCCATTTCTCGCTTGGAAATACCTAACCGAACAGCCAGTTCGCGCCATCCTTTCACGGCTTCAATCACCTCTAAGATAATCGTCTCTGCTGTTTTCCGGTTAAGCATATAATCTTCGCAAGCATCAAGCAAAATACCCAGTTCTGCCTTATTGGAAGTTGATGAGACAAGCAGATTTTGATACTCACTCAGAGTGGGATTCATATCGTATGCAGGAGAGAGTTTCCAACCTTTTGCAATCAAAAGAAAACCGTGATTGCGGAAATGGTCATCACTATTACCGATACAAATATTGAAAGCTACGCGACGATAGAGTTCCTGGAGGTTGTCTTCTACATTCGTACAATTCTGGATTATGAAATCGACAATATCCAAATAGCCGTGTCCTGTAGTTGCATTGTCGCCGTCATTGAGTCCCAACAAAGTCATTGCAGAAGCAAAATGAATCCGTTTCCCGTCTTGTGTTCTGTCAAAGCGTTGCGAAAGCAAAGTGTGATATTTCTCTCCGGTAGTCAGCACTTTGGTCTTTGCGGAATTTATACCGGCTTTCACAGCAAGGAGGTGGCTGAAGTGCTCCCAAAGTCCGGCATCGTAATCATCCTTACGAGAAGGGAACTTAGCTATGTAAAGCGTTTTATCCGTATCTATCACACTGGCTTTAGGTCTTGCACCGCCCAATGAAGAACCCGGTTGCACAAGTTGGGCAACCCATTTTCTGTCAGGAAGGACATTCTCCTCTTCGCTTTTCTCTATTTCCGCACTGGCTGCAATCAACTCTCTGATATCCGTCAGAGGTGGTATTTTCAACGATTCACTTACATTTATGAATTCTCCGTCTTTTGATTCCTTGAAGCGGAAAGCACCCATCCGGGAAAAGTCATCGATACCTGTCAAATAGTCGAAAGAAGACAATCTTCGTATCGGTCGTTTCTCTTCCATCGCAGCAATTTGCTCACGTCGCAACAACAGCGTTCGCCCCCAACGATCCGGCAAAGCATCCGAG
>OHNI01000473.1_pt1 | contig 13460 bp, 9 predicted proteins | sample 1569501 | NCBI WGS metagenome assembly OHNI01 (sample SAMEA3879542, study PRJEB24766) | human gut metagenome | biome: human-associated habitat; feature: feces | place: USA | collected 1985/1987
TCCCCCTGAAAGACGGCTAAGCCTTCGATCGAGAAAATCCGTAAATTCCAATTCCTCGGCAAGCGCAGCTATCTTTTCTTTGGCTTGGGTTCCGTAAATTCCGTACAAGGCAGCTCTGTATATCAAATTCTCCCTAACGGTAAGCACGCCGTCTAAGACGGAATTCTGAAATACAACGCCTATTTTCGAAGAAACGGCTTTCATATCGTCATCGATGTCAACGCCGTCGATTACGACTTTTCCGCCGTCCCTCGCCAGCAACCCGCACATGATGTCTATAGTCGTAGACTTGCCTGCTCCGTTTACTCCCAAAAAGGCAAACAGCTCTCCTTTATTTACCTTCAGCGAAATTCCGTTAACCGCTTTAACTACGCCAAAGCTTTTCGTCAAATTTTTAATTTCAATAATAGTATCATTTTCTACCATACGTTATATCCTTTTCGTTACATCGTGGTGTTATTTTTTACATTTCGGCTGCGGCGTCGGCGTCTTTATCCGAGGTGCGTCTGACTTAAGCAAACTAAGCGCAGACACAAACTGAAATCCCAGCAAGTCGCACGCCTCTTCAAATTCGAACGACCACTTGCCGGTAGCTATAAGTACCGAAAGTCCGTAACAATATATGTACTCGCTGACAAAAAGCGTCTGAGCGTCCTGATCGCCGAGCTCATAATCTTTTTTTATGGCTTCGATACATATAGCCCGCATCTCGCCAAGCTCGTTTATTATAGACTGAAGATTTTCGCATCGACTTATGTCCCGCACAAATAAAAATTTAAACAAATTCGGATTATCGCCGGCAAATTCCAAAGCATATTCCAACCGCCTATCTTTCTCCGATTGACAAGCTGCCAAAGTTAAAACTAACAGGATAAACAATACATATTTCATAGTTAAAACAAATGCTTATTTTCTATTCAGACTTATTCTTTCTAAAATATTCATGTTTTAGGATTGAATTTGACATCGGAGGCAATCCTATTATTTTAGTTGATGAATTCATAAGCCTGTGTTAGGAACCAAGAAATCATCCAGGTCTAAATAAAGCACGTCATCTATTTGGGGATTTGTCACATATAATCTATTTCGGATAGGATCTATCCACATCTGCCCAATGCTATAATCCGTCTCTATTTTTTGTACCAGATTCCCATCCCAATCATATACATGAATGATATTCATGTGTGGAGTCTCAAAACGTTCCCAACGCTCTTTTCCCCAATATACTGCATATATGTAATTGCAAAATGTATTCTACCTATGACCATCATAAAAAAGACACACAATGCGATACTCTCTCACATTGTGTGTCTTTTCTTAAATCCCCATACTAATCAAGCAAAAACAAATTCTGGGATTCCATTTTCACAGTAGTTTTTCCCACCCTTGGTGTTCCATCCGGATTTTTGGACTTATTGTTATAAATTTCAAAAACAATATCCCCTTCCTTCTTTTTGTTTTCCCCTGTTGTATCATAAATAAAGTAATACTCACCCATATTTTTTAGGTTTTCAAACACATATTTTTTAGGATTCTCCTTCGTTGCTTTTCCCTCAATCAACGTTCCGTCTTTTTTGTAAATTTTATCTACGTAAGTTCCATCTTTGTATTGGATCGAACAGGTCAGCTTCGTTCTGACGGTATTCAGTTCGACCGGGCTGAAGCGAATTTTTTCCTTAGTGCCGTCAAGGTTATTTCCATATTCTTTCATCCAGTTCATCTTATACACCAGATTCGGATCACTTCCATTTCCGGACTCCTCTTTTAAAAGCTCCGCCTCTTCATTCAGGATCTCGACCATTGGTGGCTCATATGTGGTACGGTATGCGGCAATCATCGTATTAATGAAAAGTTTTGCCTCCATATCTCCATCTACCGTAGAATGACCTACTCCGGAATAAAAAACATTTCCCTTACTGTAAATATAGTAATTATTGGCGGCATCATTCGGGGAAGCCCCATAGGTGGCACCGGTTCCATCTCCGTTTGAAGCCGTACCCGCCCATGCACATGGATCTCCGTTCTCATTATCCGAAAGACAGTACCAGACCGTAACTTCCGGATCTTCCATGTCCAGCTGATACCACTGCCCATGCGTTGATGCAATTTTAAGTGTTTCGTCAATTTTAAACGGATATTCCGTAATCTGTCCCGTATTTGTCTTCGTTGCACGCGTTGTCAGGTCATTATTATTGTTAAATCCTGTCAATTTCACGTTATTGTTATTCACGCCACAGATATATTCATCATTTTTATAACTTCTGATCATATACCGGTATGGGATTATTTGATCCGTATTTTTCTTTTCCCATCCCAGACGTTTCATGGCATAGTAAGTAAATCCCTGGGTATTACCAAGTGCCGTTGTAGAAAGTGTACCGTCGCTGCCAACTGTTGTCTGGGTCATTGTATCATACTTATGTTTCGCCTGATAAGCCAGCAGTTCCTTTCGTTCGCTCTCGGTCAGCTTCCCACTCACAGCTTTATACCGGTTCATTCCCATGACATCACGCAGATATGTATTGGCAGAATATCCGAAATCCCCACTGTTCACATTATGCATAGAAGTAAAATCATGCGTAAACAAAACACTTTTTCCAGAGGCGATAAAATATTTCAGGAAATCAATCGCACCGTTTTTATTCGACATATTTACCTTATGGAACGTATCGCCAAATCCCAGAATAAACATATTGTACGTATTATACAGTTCCTTTTGTTTTTTTGACATTTTAGCTGGATTTTCGTTTCCTTTTTGGGCTGAAATATCCCTGGAATAATCATACACAAATTTCTCCCCGAAATAATTCTCCTGAAACTTAGAAACCGTAGTCGTTACCACGGTAATATTATAATCATTCAATGCATTATAATATTTCGTAAACAGCGTATTTTCGTGCAAATTCAGATACCCCTTATTATTAGTATCCGTATCCGGCATAATCTGAAGCACCTTAATCTCCCGTTTCTGTCCGGTCTGGTTTTTTGCAACCGAGCAGCCGGTACGTGTAAAATGAATGTCCGGATTATCCTTGCGGTATACAACAATCTTCCACTGGATCAGCCCAAAGTACAGTTTGGAAAGTTTTACCGGTGTAATGTTCTGTTCCCCGTCTCCTGCCGTAAAAACATCTCCCTCATAATAAACTTCCCCTGTATCATCCGAATCATCCGCATCCCCGGAGCCATCCACATCTGCCAGCCCCTCTTCAAATTTACCATCCTGATTCTGGTCAATATAAACTTTACACTGATACTGTGCGGATGGCACATCCGTCACCTGAAAACCAAAATCAAGTTTTGATCTGCCAAAACCGTCCACATCCAGATAATTTGCCTGACTGTCATCTACGGAAACAGACGTATCATTTTTCCCCCCAGACGAAGTCGTTCCCTGATATTCATTTGGCAGTTTTGTAAACGTAATTTTCGGACAGACCTCTTTTACCTTTGCAATCAGCCCATTGGTATCTGACGTCTGGTAAATGGTTTTCTTTTCCTTCTTACTCTCCCTGACCAGATCCGCAAGGTTTGAACCGGCATCTATTTTATCGGACAGGCGATAGAGGTCATCAACCGCAACAACCGGATAACCGGCATGTAAAAAGTTCTCCAGTTCCGCTTTCTTAATCTTTGTAATGTCATTTCCCGGGAAACGGAGTGTCGTATCCTCTATAACATTATTTCCGCTTCCAGCCCACAGGAACTTGACCGAACGGCTTATGCCGTCTGACCTGCTATACTCTGCACTGGTCATTTTATCTCCGGTATGGAAATAAATTTTTCCGTTCATCGTGGTATCATTCCACACAGTCTGCATCTCATCAATCCATTTCACGTTGCCATCTGCATCTTTGTAGGCTACACGTTTTTTCTCCAGATTGTAAGCACCCTGATCCAACCCAAGATAAATCATGTTGTACTTGCTGTTTAGATCCTCCGTGGAACCAATAAACTCTGCCGTAGTCATATGGGTAATCTTAATATCCCCGATAAAATTCGGAATCATAAGCTGGATATAACTTTTTTTCAGCGAGTACCCGTTCTTTCGGTCATAGCATGGCTCAATATCCAATATCCGCAGTTCTCCATCCACATGATCCTTTGATGTTTTATATCCGAGAATATAACGGACTGCATCTGCCGGTGTCGCTTTGGGATCATTTCCCGTAAATTCCTTAAAATCCGTAAACTTAGAATTCGGATCCGATGCCGGAACCGTCCCCGTGCCAAATGCCTGTGTGGAAGTTGTATCCCCTTTAAACACAAACAGTCTGCCATTTAAATATCCCTGATTTTCATTGGTAGAAATATTTCCGGCAGTCATATACTTCTCCCATTTATCCTGCTTCGTCCAGTAATGGTACCAGTTCTCGCCGATCACACGTCCATCCACATCGGACGGAAGAAATGTAAACATAGACCAGTATGTCTGCGCATCGCCCGTCTGTGCAGTAAACACACCAGTCTCAACTCCATTAATTTCTTTCTTTTGAATCAAGGCATCTTCTCCATCCAGATACAACCGCTGAAACAGTTCAGAATCCATGGAAAACAGCATGACTGCCAGTTTATACATATTATTGTTATAGCCCGTATCGGTATAAGTATAAATGGTTGGATTCATATTCCAGTCCAGAATATGAAACGTAACCGATTTTCCCCCACTTAAAGATCCCTCTGTATTTATATACACCCCGGAATCCATAAAAATCGGGGCATAGTTTTCCTCCTGATTGATCTTCTTATACATTTTCGTAACAACATCCCAGCTGATATCTTTCGATCCATTAAATCCATTCGTATACGAAGAAACAGACGAATGCTTTCCGTACCTGTTGTGTTTTTTCCAGATCTCTCTGATATTATCACCCCCGGAATGTACCTTTGGGGAAATCACATACAGATCCGCATAATCTGCCCATTCCGGCCGTGCATTCAGCTCTTCCGGTGTAATCGTTTTAATAATCACCGAATAATTGTCTGCTTCCTCCTGTGTTTTACAGCCGATACTGTCCTTTAAAAAATAATCATTGTTTTTATATAGATAGTAATTCTCTGTTACATTGATATTATCCTTTGATTTATCACCGGTACTTTTTCTTTTTGTATAAATCCGGTCGCCCTCATTGGTAAGTTCACGATCCGTCTTTTCATCAAATGTCTGATCTTTATAATCCGATTTTTCGAAATCATTTACTGTATGCCAGATAATATTTCCATGATCCTGTCTGACAAACGATAAGCTTTCATTTCCGTCTTCCCCTTTTACAATTTTTTGGACAAACGTTCCTTCCCCATCTTTGACGCGCTCATAGTATCCGGTATATTCTGCATCTTTCATGCCATCCTCACAGACACGCATATTTCCAGAATATTTTGAAATGTCCCCTTCTGGCTCATCCGGGAAAAAATAAGCCGTTTCCATTTCACATTTTGCACCGGTTATTGTTTTAACCGTATTAATATCAGCATTTCCATAACGCATATCTTCGACATTTACCGGTTCACATCCACTGATCTGGTATCCAAACTCTGCGTATTCTTCATAAGGCACAATTTCAAGAATCAGAAACGGATTTTCCCTGGTTCCAAGCTTTGCCGCTGCGGCATTCGCATCGTAAATGTTGCGCTTCGACTCCGGAATCTGCTCTATCTGGTCAACGACCCCTCTTGTCATCACCGGAAGTTTCTCATCCGCCTTTAATTTATTCCGGTACCCGACAACCCCAAGACAGACAACAAGCACCCCCAGCATACAGACTGCGGATGCAATTCTCTTTTTCCTGTTTCCGTTATTTTTTTTCTGCCGATGCCATCTTACCATCTTCAATACGAACGCCCCTTCCTTACCTGAGTACATTTCTCAGCTTGAATTCATTTTGTATCGTATACTTCTGTTCCAGATATTGCATATCAAAAGAAACCGCAACGGATGCCTTTTCCGTGGAAGCATTTACTGTGCCGGTAAATGCCGTAACATATTCGCCGATCAGATTTTCCTGCACCTCATCCGTAGCTGCAGAAATCACCGTTGTATCGGTTTTTGGATCTGCCACAGCCATTTTCTTTGTATATAATTTCTTTCCACCTGCAGAGATCCAGATCACCCGCTTGCTTGCAGCCTCCGGGGCTGCGGCACCTGCCGGATTGGTTACCGACGGGGTGTTCGGAATCGTATAAATGGCGATCCCACGGACACCGGACACGGATGGGTCAAGTTCCTCCACCCGGTTTCCTTCCATCACCCACATGCCGATCTGCTCCATCAGAATCTGTGACTCCGACTGCAGATCAATCTGCGCAGACGCGTGGTTATAATTTTTGTGCGCCATTCCAAGGAAAAGCGTTGCAGCGCCTAAAATAACCGTTGAAATTGCAATCGCGATAATCAGTTCCACAAGCGTAATTCCCCTATGATCGTTCGGCACACTGCCACCCCCTTTAAAAAGTTACTGCTCCGTAAAATGCCTGCCGGTATCTTTCACCAGCCGGATTGTGTATGCCGGGACACCATCAATATAAATGGCATTCACATTTGTACAATCGTCATAAAATGCCGTTTTCTTATAGGCAATCTTAATAAATGTCCCACCGGCACCCGGTTCTGTCAGTTCCTCCCCGGTGCTGCTGTCCTTACGGATTTTAATTGTATTATTACACAGCTTCGTCCCGTCAGATGTCAGCTTTGTATCGTCAAAACTGCCCAGATTATCGGACAGGACACGCGTATAATATCCATTGTCCAGCTTGTAAATATACAGATAAGAACTGCCGGCTTTACTCATCGTCCTGACCTGAAGCGCATCCAGCGAAGAATCCAGCGTCCTTACCACCTTCTGCGTATTGGCATAGTGCAGATGCCCGATCATCATGACAGACGTGCTTGCAAGAATGCCAATAATCGCAATAACGATAATGATTTCAACGAGCGTAATTCCATTCTGCCCCAAAAGTTTTCGTTTCTTCATTGGCACACCCCTTACCCGTTCTTCTTCCAATTATCATAGTTCAAATAAGAATCCAGATCAAGGTTTCCGGAAATATTTGATGCCGCAAGGGAAGAACAGCCTTTGAAAAACTGGGAAAACAGCGGAGTATCCCGTTTCTGGTCCTCGGTAAACAGCTGGGAAACCAAAAGCTTGTTTCCCCGTACCGAAGCGTTGGAATCAAAAGAGATCACCCCACCGGAAATAATCATTCCCTCAAACTGGCCGGACACCCTGACATCCCCGGTTGCAATGACAATTCCCTTTGTAACCGTAGCTGGAAGTGCATAAGTTCCGGCATTTTCAATCAGGTATACATCTGCGGCCGGGGAATACACCGTTTCCGAAGCCGTCGGGGATGCCTTGTGTTTCTCCACCTCTGTGGTAAATGCACTCCGGTCAATCAGATAGTCAAACAGCGGATTTACCGTTTTGTCAATCACTTCATGCCCACTGGCATCCGTAGATGTCAGACGGACATTGTCTTCGGTCACTCCCTGCCCCTGATCCGTCAGTCCCAGTTCCAGCGACTTATAGCGCACGGCAAGCTTCGAACAGTACTTCCAGTATAACCCACTGCTGTCTTTCCAGTTGTCCGGCGCAATCGTATACGTTCCAACCTCCAGCATATCTGCAGAAGCCGCCCGTTTTAAAATGTCCCCGGAAAACGTCATAATCGTATTGGAATCCACAATCAATGCATCCTCATCCAGATAGATATTGGCATACTGTGCCGTTTTCCCCTGATTGTTCACATAATACTCGGAAAAAAAGTCATTCGCAGACTTCTCCGAATTAAAATTCAGGTAATAATAGACCCCACCCGGAAAATAATAGGGAACCACCTGCCGGCTGCTGTTTAAATATCCTTTCAGCGTACTTTCACTGATTCCGGTATATGCCGCATACTTCTTTTGATCCAGACTTCTGCCATCTCCCGACACATATTCCAGTGGAACATAATATGCCAGCTGGTTCGTCCGCGCGGAGATGGACTCGCCCATCAGAATATCCTCGTTACTGGCATCGAGCTTTCGCGAAATAAAACTCCGCCTTTTTCGCGGAATCCGGATCCTGTGCGCCATAATTTTTCTGGAAATTATAGCCGTAATAATTGCCCTGCAAAGTCACGGAACTCCCCCTGCCAGCCAGTTCCAGATCATCCGCCACATACATATTTCCGTTCATATGGATAGAGGAAGCACCGTTTGTCCCGGCAGACGATGTCCTTATATTTTCCGCCCAGATCGAGGAACTGCCGTCCCCGACCATCAGGTCTGATCCGCTCTCCGTCACGATATCCCCACGTGTAAGAACCGTCTTCCCCTTGATCGTACCGTTTCCGCCCGTGGAAGCATAAATTCCGTCTGCCCCGGCATACACATTGCCATCCACCGTCACATTCTGTGCCCCGATGTTGATCTGTCTGTCGGCTATCAGCGCGTAACGCATAAACTCCTGCACCTGCCCACTGCCGGAGAAATTCATCTTCGGAGTGGAAAACACAAGGTCGGTTTTGATCGTTGTCTCATAATCCTGTGCATCCTTATACCGGATCTGCACACCCTTTAACGTAAACGTCCCTGCACCGTAATCCACCTCATATTTTGGATCCGCGGCAGGAATATAACACCCCTGGTCTGCGGCTTCTTTGATGCAGCTTTTTACCGTATCCGTATCATAGCCGGAAACCCGGTACGCCACATTGCCGGAAGCGTCCATGGTATCCGATGCACCAACTGCCGGATCTGTGTGGTTTTCTGCAAACTGCTTCTGCAGCCCGTCCATATATCTGGTGGCAAATACTTTCTGCACATCCCCGCCGGAAGCAGAATACGTCAGGTAATTTTCAAGGACATCCGCATACGCTTTCTCCAGTGACTGCTCTGCAAGTTCCCTTGCACCGGCACGCAGATTATCCATCAGTTCATCCGCACTGTAGAAATTTTTTTTCGTGCCGCGTTCCACTTCCTTCATCTCAATATTGACAATCGTAATCTTCGTGATCACCACGGCAATCAGGCTTACCACAACCATCAGAACCAGTACGGCAAGCAGGGAGGCGCCACGGTTATCCTGTTTGAACCGGTTTCCTTTCATCGCTACTCTCCTTTCGACGTGCTGACCGTAATATAACGGTACTTTTCCTTATCCGGATTGTTTCCGCCCTTGCCTTTCTTATATACACAGACCGTCAGATCGACCTTTCGCACTCCCCCGCTGCTTGCCACCAGAGGGGCAACCGACCCAGCCGGCAGCTTAAAGCTGTCCTGATAAATTGCTCCCTTGTTGGTCACCGCAGCCGGATCATCCGGATACGACTTGTTGCCAAGGTTTGATGCCACAGACGGCATCGGGCATCCCTGCGGCAACACCGTCATCTTATAATCCGGTCTGATGCTGTTGACATCCGCAATATTCTGGCATACAAACACCAGCTTGGGATTCACACCGGCAGCGTATGTAACCTCCATCGTATCGCTGTCCTGCGCCACATGGTACATAAGGTAAATATGTTCCACGTCACGGATGTCTTCCTCTGCAAACTCATTACATTCGTATACTTCCGAAGGATCTATGCCCAATACCTCATCGCCTGTTTCCCCACATGTATAGCTGCATGCCACCCGGACATGCGTGCTGTCTGCCGTGACCGAAAATTTCCGCTTCATCTTCGCCTGCAGTTCGCTGTCCCCAAGCGGAAGCGTTCCCGGATGTGCAGCGGCATATGTCATATTTTTTTCCGAAAAATACGTCATTGCTTCCTGCAGCTGGTTATGTTCCAGTGCCACGACATCCTTTGTGTCATCAATCCCTTCGATCTGTGGGATATTGGTGTCATTTTCAGCTGCAGCCGTACTGACAGAAACCTCGACATCATACGTGCTGCCAGAAGTGCCTGCCGCCGCGTAGTACACATTCTCCGCCTGAAATGCCGGTGCCGGGGCTGCCGCCGGAGTCTCACGGAGCAGGGTGTAGCCATTTCCTTCCAGATAGGGAACACGAAATCCTGCCCCTGTCGTCACCACAGCCAGCTCTTTTTGGTTTTTTAAATCCTCCAGCACTTCCTGCGCCAGATTGGTTGCATGCTGTTTGTCCGCCATCATCGCATTGTACTTCATGGACTGCGTAAAATAAGACAGCAGCGGAATGGAAATAATGGCAAGAATTGCCATGGCAAGGATGACTTCCAGCAGGGAAAATCCACCATTGTTATTCGGTTGTCTCTTCATCTGCGGGCCTCCTTCCCATCCGTTTTACGGTGCAGTTTCAAGCGATGTGCTTCTGCCAAAAATACTCATCACACCTTTTGACATATTCGGAAATACCGGTGGAACATACTCTTTTCCGGTGTTCTCCAGATAATACATATTCAGTGTCATCTCCCCGTTTAATTTTCCGGTGGAATCATCATAATTTGCCGTAAACTGTGAAATCGTTGTACGATCCTTAAAATTGTTGACATAAGCGATCATTTCCTTTAATCCGGCATAGCCTGCCTCATAGCGGATACCGATAGAGGCATAATATCCCCGGACCTCTTTTTGCTCTGGTCCTGTCGTTTCCTGTTCTGCTGCATCTGCCCCCTGTGTGCTCTCCTCACTCTGGCTTTCGGATGTAGAAGATGCCTCTGCATCCGTTGCGGTAGTGGAAGAAGCATCCGTTCCCGCAGCCGTGTCCGTGCCATCGGTCTGCACATCCACAGCAAGCGGCTGGTTCATGGTAAACGTAATGTCCGTAATATGGAAATCGCTGCTGTTATCCTCATACGCCTGTAACGACTCAATAGCCTTCTCGGTTGTCATTGCAGAAGGATACGTACTGATAATCGTCTTCTGCTTTTTTACCATCCGCTGGATATTTTCTTTTACCTTCGGAAGTCCTGCCTCCATCTGTTCCATCTGCTGCACTTTTGCCTGGTCGGCCGTATTCTGTTCTTCAATCTTCGCTGCCTTGCTCATTCCCTTACTGAAAATAAAGAAATACGAACATGCCACTATGACAATCGCACAGAAAATGAGCAGCAGCCGCTTGTCGGAATCTGAAATTTTAATTCTATTCATTGGTCTGCTCCTCTCCTTCCACGCCGTCTGTATCGGTATCCGCATCGGTATCCGCAGACGGAACCGCTTCTTTTATGAGATGCCCGTCCTCCCCGAGAAATGCGCCGGTATAATAAGCATTTAACGTATACGTCCACTTCACCGTGCCGCTGTCTTCATCGGACTCCTCCGACATGGACGGAATCGAAAGATTTTCAAGCAGCGTCACATCCGCAAAATTCAAAAGCATCTGTCCGACCGTAACTTTCCGGTCTGCCTCCATATTCAGCGTTACCAGCGAACCGTCCGTCTGGATGTTTTTTACATGGATGGTTGTCGGAAGTTCATTTTCCAGCTGCGCAATCAGCGGATACAGCTGCTCATTTTTCGTGATGGTGGCAAGATCCAGTTTCTCATACACCTGTTCCTCCGCCTGTACCCGCGCGTAATCGTCATACGTCTCCTGCACATAGGAAAGATCATTAATCCGTTTGGTCAGGTTGCGGTGCTCACGATAAGCCAGCAGCTGACGCACACTGGAACCAAGAATCAGCAGGACACTTACCAGCACTGCCCCCGCCAGAATCACATATGCCGTGTGCAGGTCGTTCTTTTTGGAATCTGCCACAAGCATGTCCTTTGGCCTGGCATCAATCGGATGAACCGCCGCACCGATGACCGAAAGGAAACCGACAGCCGTTGCCGCCTTCGGTCTCGTCCCGGAAGATGCCGCATCCGGTGTTACCGTCCCCTCAGCCGCCTTGTTTTTTCCGCTCCGTAAATCGATGACCTTCGTGAAATCAATTTCCTGCAGCGGAAGCGGAAGTTCCTGTGCAAACAGTTTGTGCATGCCTGCAAAACGGGAACCATCGCCAACCAGATAGACATTCCCGACAAATTCCTGTTTGACCTGGTTCTGATAATACTCAACCGCCGTGTTTGCAATGCGCAGATGATACCGCAGGGACTCCGCCAGATCCTCATATGCCTCTTCTGCCAGAGCCTGCTGACGCTTCATCTCCTCCTGGTTTCCCATCTCCGGAATCGTCGGACGGTTGTATATCACATTGTGTTCTAAAAGGAAATCAAGCGCTTTCTCCTCATCGTCAATGCCAAGCACCGGATGGTCGATCACCGCTGTGATCGTTGCTCCATAGCCATACGGTGTCACACGCTGAAAGACCAGTTTTTTATTTTCCAGAATACTGATAACCGTTGCCTGTTCTTCCAGCTGCACGACCACGGCATTTTCCAGAAAACTGTCACACAAAAGCTGTACCGTTCCGTTTCCGATATAGTCAAACGTCTCCACCTTAAGCCCTGCCAGCTCGGCAAAGGTCACATAGTTGTTTAAAAGGTTATCCGGAATTGCAACGAGAAGCAGCTTAAGCATCTTCTTTCCGTCTTCTTCCTCCACGTCCATCTTGCTGTAGCTGATGGTGTAATTGCTCACATCCATCGGGAAGTAATCACGGATCTGTGCCTCGATGATTCCCATGATCTTATTGTCCTTGACAAACGGGATCATGACCTCGCGGGTAACAACCTTAGAGGAGGAAAGAGTAAATACAACTTCCTTCTCATGGATATCGTGTCTGCTTAGTTCGGCCTTTAATGCCGATGCAAACGCTTCTTTATCGCGGATATAGCCATCTTCCACCGCATGTTCCGGGGTGCGGAACGCAAACGCTTTATGTACCGGCGGATTTTTCTTGCGGTAATCGGCCAGTGCGACTTTTGTCCACCATACACCGGCCTCAATACTTACTACTCTTTTGACCATTTTCATTTTCTCCTTTATATTTTCTAGCAGTTGTGCTGGAAAATGTATGAAAGACAATTATCCCCCGCTCATGTTCTCTTCGGGAAGAGGCTGTAAGAATTTTGGCGAAAGATTTTGCGTGCCGGACGCGACCGGACGACATTCGCCATCCGGGCTCATGTCGTCCTTTCCCGTACATCCGTGTACGGGAATCGCTGGGTACTGACAAAATTCTAACGGCCTCTAACCCTTGAGAAAAATCGCGTGTGCTAATTGGCTTTCATACATTTTCCATCGTTATGTTGTGATGTAAAATTTAGATGGCGAATAGGAAGGATGTTCAAAATTCGCCACAGGAATAAGAAAAACTTTACTTTTTTTAATTATGCCATACGCAGCAGTTCATGCCATGTTTTAATAAATGCCCATCATGCCGAGATACCAGGTCCAGAAACGGCTGCCCCAGAGTGCGGCGATGAATATGCCTGCCGAAAGGTACGGGCCGAGTGCAAGCAGGTTGTTTCGCTTGCTTACTTTCATGCGGATGGTATGGATGACAGAGCCAAGAATGCATGCAAGAATAAATGCAAAAATAATGTTTTTTGCGCCTAAAAGCAGGCCTGCATATGCCATGAGTTTGATGTCTCCCCCACCGATTGCTTTGCC
>OHNI01000474.1_pt1 | contig 13420 bp, 21 predicted proteins | sample 1569501 | NCBI WGS metagenome assembly OHNI01 (sample SAMEA3879542, study PRJEB24766) | human gut metagenome | biome: human-associated habitat; feature: feces | place: USA | collected 1985/1987
AATTTATGCCTATTTTGTTCAATTAACCTGTTTTCAACCTCAAAATAAACAGGTTTATAACTTAATAATGATTGAAAGTCTGTAATAACTGCGTTATATTTTTTTTGTCATAAACTGTTGATAAACTTTATTAGCGTTTATTAGCATCTTTATTTAACTGTTTTATAAAGTTTTGTAAACCTGTTGAAAACATAATTAACTCATTTTATAATTGGAATGAATGGGGGAATTTCATGCTTAAATTTACAATCAAAGAACTTGCCGAGGCTTGGAGTGTCAGCGTTCCTGCAACTTGGAAACGTGTCGAAAAAATAAAAAAAGAAGATGAAGTCAACGGCACAATGTCGTTAATCGAAAAAAAAGAGTTATTTAACAACAAAATGACAACTGTTATCGAACTTGACGAGGCAACATATAATCGTTTTGCTCAAAGTTCAAACGACACACAATCAGAATCAAATCAAATTAACGAGTCGGAATATGTTAACAGAATAGTGGAATTTTCGGATTTAACTCAATCTCGTATTTTAGAGGCGACCGAACGCTATACGGCTGATTTGAAAAATCTCATGCAGCAGTTGGCTGAGGCTAAAGCATCAACATTGTTATTGGAAGATAAAGCCAATCGAGAAGGACTTTACCTTAATGAGATAAAAGAATCAAAATCTGCAATTGCAGACCTTGAGCAGAAAAATGGAGATTTGTTGCAAACGAATAGCAATTTAAAAATTGTTATATCAATATTGACGACTGTGTTAATTGTGTCATTAATTTTGATAACTTTTTTGCTTATTTCCGATAGCCGAAAAGATGTACCATTAAAGGATAAACAACCGGTTAATGAAGTGGTTGTAAATGACAATAAAGTTGATAATAAAGTTAATTCAACCCCTCAAAAGCCAATAACGACGGTCAAAAACAAAAAATAAAAATGACACAAAAATTTTTCTGTCGAAAAAAATCACTGACATAACAGTGATTTTTTTTATGAAAACCTTTAAAAGCCGCTGACAACGCCATTGTTTTTAAAACTCAATAACGACGGCTCATTCGAGGGTCAAGGTACTGTGTGGCTCCTCAAAACCTCGAGGGTTGTTGTGCTGCCGCTGTCGGTGTGTGTTTAGTCCCCGAATTTTTTGAAAAAAACCAAAAAACGCATAACAAAAAAGCCATAACAGGCGTTATATCGATATTTTTTGTGGTGACACTGTTGTTTTTGTGTGTCATTGATAAAACGTTGATTATGGCGTTTCTGTGCGATTTTTTGATATTTTGTGTTTAATTCAATTGTGTCATGTCTTCGATTAGCAATTGATTGATTCGTGAATATCCGTCATCGGAGTTAGTTATCGGTTCTTTGTTCGTTCTGCCGTCACCCATTCCTGACGATTCAATTGCATAATCATTAACCGAGAACACAAGACCGGCTCCGCATGAGTTCATATCGTTTGTGGCCCAAATGGCATTATAGTATTGTCCCTTTGATTCGACAACTGTGCCGAAAAAATAAACTTCTTTAAAATTTGCTGATTTCGTATAGTAAATTTTACTCGGGTCAACAATTTTATATGGTTTATTCAGTATTTGCGAAAGACCGTTTGCGAATGTTGAGTTTACTTTTAATACTGGGTTTTCTGTTTGAACTACTTTTTCTTGTTTTGCAGCAGGTTTTTCATTTGTTGTTTTTTGTTCAGAATCTTCACCGGACGATGCGATTAATACAACCAAAATGAAAATAGTTGCTAATAATCCACAACCGATTTTTATTGATTTTGGAGTATCATTTTTAAAACCGCATTTAGGGCAGTTAATTGAGCCGTTTTCAATGCAATCAAATTCTTCGCCACAATTACGACATTTAATGACGTAAGATTTTTTCTCTTCTTTTTTTCCATTTTTCATGTCTACAATTAGATTTTTTGCTTTTTCGCACGTTTTAGGCGTCTTATCGTAACTTTTTAAAATTACTGATTTGTTTTCATCACCGTAAGTAATGCGTAAAAAATAATGATTCTTTTCTTTTTTACCTGTTCCGCTGATTCCGCCGACAACGGCACCAACAGGACCAAGTAACAAACCGCCAACAATGGCCCGACCGATAACAGATTTGTTTTCTTCTTCTGTTTCTGTCAATACTTCGGCATTGGTAATATCCGAATACTCAATGCTCATGACATCTTTCATTTTTGAATCGAAAAAAACCAAATTGCGATGATACGCAAGTTTCATTTTTTCCCCGTTTGATACAAAAGCGATGCCGTCAACAAATTCAAAATCTAAAATTTCAGTCATTTATATCTCCTTTAACTTCCGCTATTTAAGCATATTTTAACTTCGTTTGCAATTTTTGCTTTATAAAGCAAGCGTTTTATAGATAAAATTTTTCATCTTTTTGTAGTTTATGTTTTGTAAATTTTGAGGATTTTGTCCGTATTTAGGACTTTTCATGTACCATAGAGTAACGCCATTTTTACGGGCAATAGCGTTAATGCGGTTATAATATTTCCAATCAGACGGTTGTTCGATGATGATAATAACGGCAGGTTTTTTGCCTGTCATCTCCGCATAATACTTTGCTTGCCCAAAACTTTCAGCCCATTTATGGGCAAAGTCAAACTCAACGGCATAATTTTTTGTCAGGCAGTCCACACGGGTTTTGTCTTTTAAACGGTATTCTTCCGTACCGTTCCATTTACCGCACCACTGCTTTTGATAATATTTTTCAGGGTATAAATGTTTCGCAAAGGAAACCTGATTCAAACAAGAACAAAAGAACATGAATGCCAATATTTTTTTTAAAATCATTTTCCCGTTACCGATACTTTTATCTGTTTATTCTGAATCATTGAAAAAATAATCCATTGAGCAATTCAGAGCAACGGCTATTTTATTCAATGTGGCAATAGTTACGTGCTTTTCGCCCCGTTCGATATTCCCGACGTAGTTCTTGTTCAAATCGGTCATTTCAGCAAGTTTCTGCTGAGTTAGCCCGTTTTGTTTTCTTTTGGCGATTAATCTTTGACCAATATTCTTAAAAATTTTGTTCATAAGAATATTTTGAATGCAAAAATTCAAAAAATAAACCTACTCGCAGACGGTCGATTTACTTATTTGTTCGGTTTATTATTCTACAAGATTTTTAAAAAGATTGTCTATTCACCAACTGGGCTATTTTGAAAGGAGAAACATGGAAAAAATCATTTTATTTGCACAAAAAAATTTGAAAGTCTTTTTTGAAGAAAAAACGAACGTAATAATTGCATTGTTATTGGTAATGTTTGGATTAAACATCTTTGCAATATTAGAGATTCAAAATGTTAAGAAAAATTCTGATGATAATTTCAAAAATTTAGAAAAATTCATTGCCAAAAGATGCGAAGATGTTGATGATAAAGTCGATTTCAGATATTTCAATCTCACTCGCAGTATTCAAGATGTACACGGTGTCAATATTGACACCAAAAGAGGGAACGTCGTCAGCAGATTTAAAATAGTTGATTAAGTTTTTCGATAATTTTGTTAAGATAAGCGAGTTCGTCTATTGTTAAGATTTGCTCGTTATTTCGGGTGTCGTTTTTGTTGCCGATACCGAACAAAAGCCAATCTGCCGACACGTTGAAATTATTAATAATCGAAACTAATTCGTCCATGCTTGGTAATTTATTCCGGCTGACCATTTCGGCATAGCGTTTTTCGCTAATACCTAAAATTTTAGCAAATTTTGCATCATCGTAAATTTTGTTTTTAATTTGAACCTCTTGCAGACGCATGCCGTAATTGTCGAGTTCTTTTTGCAATTCTTCAGGAATAACATCTCGTCGGAGTAAAGTATTGCTTTTTTCAAGCAACATTTCGCCCTCTCCTGTCATTATCCAATGGATATTAATTTCAGGGAAAAATCTATTTATTGCATAAGCCGAATCGTATGAAAAAGATTTTTGCAATCCTTTTTTAATTGATTGAAAATTTGTCGGTTTAATATTAATTCCTTTTGAAAAACTTGTTACGCTTGTGATTCCGACATATTCCATTATTTGATTTAAACGTTCTAACGCAGTTGTCATATTTCCTCGTAAAGTTTTATTAAGTCGTTTTTTGCTACTGCTAACAAACGAAACGACAAGTTTGGCTTGTATCTTGTAAAATTTCCCTTGCTTTTTGTGTAAAATTTTACAATAATGCAATTATACAATCATACATTAATTAAATCATACCACGAAAAGAGGAATTGAGAAAATGGCTCTAATTCAATTGAAATGCACTGCAGAATTTAAAAAAAAATTTCACTCTGCTGCTATCATGCAAAACCGAACAATGGCTTGTGTCATGCGTGAATTGTTAGAAAAATGGTTGCAAGAACAAGCAAGGGAAAAAAATGTCGGATAAAATAAGAATTGAAAGAAACCGTAACTATACGGTTATGTCGAATATCCATTTATTCGACAAAAAGTTAACTTTAAAAGCAAAAGGAATTTTGAGCCTTTGTCTTGCCTTGCCTGATAATTGGGATTATTCAATTTCAGGCTTATGTAAAATGTCTGACGATGGTCGTGATTCGGTTCGTTCATCGTTAAAAAACTTAATAGATAACGGATATTTAAAAGTAAAGAACGTTCGGCAAAAAACAGGGCAGTTCCTAACGGAATATACTTTTTATGAGCAATCTACCGTGTCGGAAAATCCGCAACGGGAAAACCGCATCGGGGAAACCGTGTCGGAAAACCCGACGGAATTAAATACTAAAACTAATCATGATAATACTAACGTATTATCATGTACTAAAACTAATAGGGAAACAAAAATTAAAAAACTTTTTATTCCGCCAAAAGTTGAAGAGGTTGCGGAATATTGCGAAGAACGCCAAAACGGTATCAACGCTCAATATTTTGTTGATTATTACCAATCCAAAGGTTGGTACGTCGGAAAAAGCAAAATGAAAGATTGGAAAGCGTCGGTTCGGACCTGGGAACAAAATTGTAAAAAAGAAGAAAAACCTCAAATCGAACAAAAATATCATTACGAATAGGTGGAACATGGATTTTGTAAAATTAGGCCTTGAAACATTAGGTAATAGAACAAATAACGGGAAATGTAGATTTTGCGGTCGTCCGTTGCAAAAAAAAGAATGGTGCGACTGTCCCAAGGCTCAATCACTTAATCGTTATTATCGCAAATTAAACAATAAAATAATCAATGCCGAACGGCAAAAACTTGTTAATGTAACATTTGCCCCCGTAACGATTCCGATTCGGTTTGAGGGCAAAACATTTTCTGATTTTTTGACAAAAAATCAGAGATTGCTTGAAATTAAAACCGCCGTTGACGATTATGCAAGCAAATCATTCACAAATTTTTTGTTTGGAAAAAATCTCGGACTTATCGGCAATTACAGAACAGGGAAAACCTTGTTGATGTCGATTTTAGTTCAACAATTTGAAAAAGATTTTTCATGCAAATTTATCAACATGAATGACCTTATGCAGAAAATTAAATCGTCATTCGACGACAATTCCTCAACCGTAAAATCAATAATCGCAAAATATTCGACAGTTGATTATTTGTTCTTGGACGATATCGACAAAGTTAAACCGTCAGAATATACCTGCGAGATTATGTATGCGATTGTCAATTATCGCACGGAAAATGAACTACCGATAATATTTGCGGCGAATAATTCTCTTGAAATATTAGATTCCTCATATTATGGCGAGGCTATCATGTCGAGATTATGCGATGTTGAAAAATCACGCATAATCAGATTTAACGTGGAAAATTGGAGTTTGAAACATGACTGATTTTGAAACTCCTGCAGTGCCGTTTTGCAAAAAATTCCGTGAAAATGCGGATAATCAAATTTCGTACGTGTTCAAATCCGACGGGTTAAACGTCGAAATCAAATCACGAGTATTATGTGATGACTTTTGGGACGGAGAACAAGTCGAAAAGATATATTATTCAATCGAGAACGATTGGTTGATGTATATGAGAAGTTCAAATCTTGAACTTCTCGAAAACGAAAGTTTTATGATTTCAAAATCGTTATTCAACCTGCTCAGGGATACTGATTTTATTGCTTTTGGCTATTTACGCAAAGAGGGACGAAAAACTTATCGGTATATTTATAAAGCGGAAAAAAAAGATTTGATAAAAAATGCGGTTGATTTTAAGTTGCCAATTCTTAAAGACGTATTGCTTTTAAAATCAAGCGATTTCAGCATTACAAGAGGACCTTATAATGGCAAAAAGAACAAATAAAAATGATGAATGTTATACAAAATCTTATGCAATTTATCCGCTTTTGAAGTATTTGGAACGGTTCCGTGGTCAAAAAATATGGTGTCCCTTTGATACGGAAAAATCAAAATTTGTGCAAATTCTCAGAAAAAATGGGTACGAAGTAATTTCATCACACATATCGGAGGGTAAAGATTTTTATTCTTACGAGCCGGAAGAATGGGATTTGATTGTGTCCAATCCGCCATTTTCCAATAAAAGCAAAACTTTTGAACGTTGCATGGATTTTAAAAAACCGTTTGCGTTGTTGATGTCGCTCGATTGGCTCAATGATAAAGCTCCTTTCCGCATATTCGGAGAAGATTTGCAATTGCTTTTGTTTGATGAAAGAATGACTTTCGATAATCAGTCGCAAAATAAGCAAATTCCGTTCAAAACGGTATATTTTTGTCGTGATTTTTTGCCGAGAGCAATTGTTTGCTCCAAATTGGCAGAAAAATATGAGCAAATAAATTTATTTGCTGAAAAAAATATTAACGGAGTGATAGAGCGATGTTGAGATTCTTTGACATGTTTGCAGGTGCAGGCGGTTTTCGCTATGCGTTGGAAAAAGCAGGCTTTGAGTGCGTTGGTTCGTGCGAAATTAATAAACAGGCCCGCAAATTTTACAAACTGAATTTTGAAACAGAAAATGAGGTATATTATGCAGACGCAACTGCCATTGATACAAGTACAATGCCCGACTTCGACGTCCTTGTTGGAGGATTTCCTTGTCAATCTTTTTCGATTGCAGGCAAACGGCGGGGTTTTGCGGACGTCAGAGGGACGTTGTTTTTTGACCTTGCAAGGATTCTTAAAGACAGACGACCCAGATATTTTATATTCGAGAATGTTAAAGGCCTACTTAATCACGACGGCGGAAAAACTTTCGCAACTATCGTCGGAGTTCTCTCCGACATTGGGTATCGAGTTGAATGGGCTTTACTTAATTCTAAATTCTTCGGAGTTCCACAAAACAGAGAACGTATCTTTATTGTCGGACATTTTGGAAAAGAATGTTCCGGACAAATATTTCCTCTCGCCCTCGACAGAGGCGAAAATTCTGAAACAGGTAATAATTTGACCGAAGTTATCTATTGGAAAAATTCCAAAGAAAAATGGGTTAAAGAAAACCGAGCCAACTCACCAACAATTAAAACTCAGTCGGATTTATGCCGCCAACCATTGATAATCGATGATTATAACGGACGGATTTCCGACGAAATGGGAACAGTAACACAACAATGCGGCTCTCCGTCTGCCCGAAACGGATATAAAATAATCCAACTCGGTCGGGGCAAAAATGACGGCGGTGTAAAAGATATTGCTCCGACTGTTACGGCAAATGAATACGCTTACAACAATTTACTTGTCGGCACGATGCGGACTTTTAAAGCAGATAAAGGATTTCGGAAAATTCACGATAATTCTTGTCCGACAATCCCTGCAAGGGCAAGAGAGGACGGAAACGGACAACCTTGCATTGCAATTCCTGTCTTAACCCCCGACAGGGTGAACAAACGCCAAAATGGCAGACGGAACAAAAACAACAATGACGAAATGTTTACGTTGACCGCCCAAGATACGCACGGTGTCTTGCTTTCCGATACTTCGGGGGGGGCGTTATATGATACGAAGATTAACGCCGTTAGAATGTTTCCGCCTCCAAGGTTTCCCCGACGAATTTGTGCATAAGGCTTATGAGGCGGGAATGAAAGACACAACATTATATAAATTGGCAGGAAACGCAGTAACAACAAACGTTGTGTATTCGATAGCAAAAAAAATAAAGGAACTTGAAAATGATTAAATTCGTAAAATGTCCACATTGCGGGAACCAACACAAAATAGAAATTGGTGCAACTTTGGTAAAGTTTGATCACCATGAATCTGAAATATTACAAAAAGAATGTTTTAAAATCTTCAAACGAATTGAGAAGTTGCAACATAAATACGACTTCGAGGATTTGCTGAACTGTAAATTAAATGATGTAAATAATCAAATTTCAGCACTAAAGAAAATCGAGAACATATTATCAGAACATTTGTAGAAAAAACGAGCCAATAACTTAGTAAGATAAGACAATATAAGGAATGGACATGGAAAAATTAACAAAAAAAGAAATGGAAATATTTGAATTAATAACAAGTTGCAATAGTAGAGATGAGGTCTTTCGCCTTTCTGATACTACACAAAAATACTTTAATGTTTGTTTGTCCGGAATTTACGATAAAACAAAAGACTTTGTTAATTACCGTACCGAGAGAAATAAATTTGAAGAACTACAAGAATATTGTAAAAAGAATCCGACATTTTTAACACCTTTTACCGGAAACAAAAAAATTGACGAAAGAGTAGTGCAAACAAAAATAGAGCTTGCAATAGCCAGAATTAGGGAAAACTTGCTTTGCGTACAAAAAGAAACAGATATGCAAATAAAGGTCCTAAACAAACTGGAAAATGAACTGATAAAAAGCGTAACAGTACAAAAAGGAGATGCAACAAATGAGTGAAGAAACAAAACAAGAAATAAAAGAAACAGTAACTAAATTAACAAACGCAAATTTGAATTTTACTGTTGAAGATGAACTTGAATTTGCCAAAGTTGCCGTAAAATCAGCAGAACAAAAACTTGAACAAGTAAAACAAGAAAACAAGCGATTGCTTGAAATAATTAACGCAAAACCGCTTGAAACGGTTGACATGGATTGTGCTTTTGAAATTGAAAAGTTAAAAGAGCAACTCCAAGCCAAAGAGCAAGAATGCGAAAGATTGAGAAAACAATATAATTGCAATGCTTGCGGAACTTGCAACGGTAAAGAAGATTATAAGAATATGCAAAAGCATTGTGAAAAGGCGATTGCTCAAAATCACAAGTACAAACAAGAATTGAAACCCTTTAAAGACACTTATTTTAAGGGTTTATACAATCAGATAATTGCAGGTCTTGCAAAAAAATCAATAAGATTGACAACGGAAAATCGCAAATTAGAACAAGCACTTGATGAGATTGAAGAATTTTGTATGCTATATTGTGATAACCATGATGCATACGAAACGGTTTACAAATATATTTTAAGTATCATCAACAAAGCAAACACCGCCCCGACAACGATTTTTGATAAAAATGCAAAGGACGGTGAGTAATGCAAGATAGATTTTTAACAAGATACTACGACACAAAAACAGAACAAATCATAAAACTAAATACAATTATAAACACTTGCGAAAATGGCATAGATATTGAATTTTATGGCATTTGTGTAAGTGGTGACGGACAAATATCTCAAGTTGAGTTAGATAAAAACGAACAACGCTTTAAAAGAATGCAATGCACAGGCTTGAAAGATAAGAACGGCAAACTCATTTATGAGGGCGATGTTGTCAAATATATGTATTACAACCCAAAACGTTATACAAAATGGACAGTAGTTTTTGACCAAAACACTTTAGAATTTGGTTTAAAGAATAGTTATGGTGGTTATTTAAGAATAACAAGATATTCTATTCTTAATAATAAAGTTGAAATTATCGGCAACATTTACGAAAACCCCGAACTGATTGGCGGTGCGGAATGAAAAAATATACACAAGTTTACAAACCAACCCGAAGAGAAAAAGAAGTTTTGGAACTCATCTCGCAAGGTTTTTCAAATTCTGAAATAACAGAAAAATTGTTAATCCAGCCCTCAACTCTTCACACTCATTTGACCAATTTGTATGACAAATACAACTTGTCAAACACCCAGTCCGAAAAATCCGTAATAAGAACAAGACTAGCGTTGCGATATTTGCAAGAAACAGGAAGATTAGAAGAGGAAATAAAATGCTAACAGAATTTGACAAAAAGATAATAACGGCGGTTGCTGATGAAAAGACAAACGTTGAAATTGCAAAAATGTTCAATCTCTCTGTCCGAGGGGTTGAGCAAAAAATAAAACGCTATTGTAAGATTTATAACGTAAAAGGAAGAATCGGACTTGTGAGGGAGTTTTTAAAAGAGGCTTAATGCCTCTTTTTTAAAATGTTAAGAATGTAAACACGAATTTTTAAAAAAAGTGTGTGGTTTTCCACACTCGACATTTTGGGTCAAAAGCCTTATACTGAAAGAGTTGGTGCAGGACTTTTAAAGGGCTAATCCAAAAAAGAGGACATGCTGTGTCTATACACCGATTTCGAGTGTTTTAAAATTCGTTCATTGTTTGAAGACAGATTCCGAAACAAGTTCGGAATGACAAAAAGACGTTCGGAATGACGGGGCTGTCACCCTGAATTTATTTCAGGGTCTGATACAAAAGGAAAGGTTTAAACTTGCGTGTTTGTTTATGTTGTGGGGTTCAAAAATCAACAACCGCAGACGATTATTACAAAATCGACCGCTACATTAATAAACCTATTTTAAAAACAAAGACTGATTTTGGTCTAAAAGTGGCTAAAGAAACCGTGTTTATTACGATGTGCGATAATTGCGATTCTTTGGTTGTAGAAATCCACAGGCACGCAATAAACAAATTCGGCAAGAAAAAACTTGCTGAAAAAGAAGTTTTGAGAGGCAAAAAAGCCCTTGAATATTACAACGCCACGGCGAAAAATAGAATTTATACGCCGCTTGAAAGCCCGTTTGAAAAGCCGATAAAATCAGCAAAAACAATACCGTTTATTTACGGCAAAGTGTTAGACCGAACAACGCAACAACCGTATTACCTTGATGATAGCGGAAATGCAGGTAATATCATTAATCAAAATTTCATTACAATACAACACTCCAGATAAAGGTCTATTTCGGGGGCAGTTCCCCGTCCCCGAATTTCTTTAGCGAAATGAAAACATACACAGAAAAAGCAAAAAAGTTTTATAATTCCACGAAGTGGAAAAGAACAAAAAATGCGTACAAAGCAAGCAAGTTCGGAATTTGTGAACGATGCGGAAAGCCGAACGCTGAAATCGTACACCACAAAGAATATCTAAACGATGTAAGGCTTGATGATGCAGATTACACACTGAATTTTCAAAATTTGGAACTTCTTTGCATCGATTGCCATAATCGGGAGCATTTTGAAAAATACTCGCCAACGGTTGAGGGTACAAAATTTGACGAAAACGGAAACCTTATCGCAACCAACGATTAAAAAAGAAATCAAAAGGATTGAAAAACTTTTAAAAGAAAAATCAGTTGATGAAAAAATCATAAAACTCAATCAGCACTTGATTTTTCAAACCGCTTTTATGGGCTTGCAGTTGAAAAAACTTGCCGTAGATATAGACAAAAACGGTGTGACCGAACAGTATTGCAACGGTGCAAATCAATACGGCATTAAAAAATCTGCATCGGCGGACGTTTACGGCACAATGATTAAATCCTATATGACGGCACAAAAACAGATAAATGATTTAATCCCAAAATCCGAAAGTGGAACTGAAAAAAACGACGGATTCGATGATTTTTGTGAAAAGAAACAAAATAACTTTTTAGATGATAGAAAATAACGCAATTTTTGAATATTACAATGCAATAAAAACAGGCAAAGAAGTTGTTTCTAAAAAGGTTCATCAATTTTACAAATACATCACACAAGAATTAAAAGAAAAGAAAAGCAAGTATTATTTTTCCGAAAAACACGCAAATCACGCAATCGATTTTATCGAAAAATATTGCAAACACTCAAAAGGCAAATGGGCGAAAAAGCCAATCGTTTTGGAACTTTGGCAAAAAGCATTTTTATCCTGTTTATTCGGAATTTTGCGAAAATCCGACAATTTGAGGCGATTCCGCAGAGCGATTTTATTTGTAGCGAGAAAAAACGGTAAATCGTTATTATCTGCGGGCATTGGCAATTATTGTTTTATGGCTGACGGAGAGGGCGGTGCAGAATGTTATTCAGTTGCAACGCAAAGAGAACAGGCTAAAATTATTTGGAACGAAAGCCGCTCTATGATAAAGAAATCGCCCGTTTTATGTAAACGTGCGAAATGCCTAATCGGGGAAATAAAATTTGGCGATAATGTTTATAAACCGCTTGCCAGTGATAGCAACAACCTTGACGGATTAAACACCCATTTTGCAGGCTTGGACGAAATCCACGCTTGGAAAGACCAAAATCTTTACGATGTAATTTTAAATTCTATTTCCGCAAGGGAACAACCGATAATTCTTTCCATTTCAACAATGGGAACGGTTCGAGAAAACGTCTTCGATGACCTGTACGATGAATGCGAAAGGATTATCAACGGATATTTTGATAAAACAGGTTATAAAGACGATTCGGTTCTTCCGATAATTTACGAACTTGATAGCCGCTCCGAATGGACAGACCCGACTAAATGGCGTAAAGCAAATCCCAATTTGGGCGTGTCAAAATCGATTGAATACCTTGAAACCGAAGTAAACAAAGCAAAAGCAAACAATAAAAAGTTAAAAAACACGCTTTGTAAAGATTTCAACATTCGGGAAACTTCAACAGAGGCTTGGCTATCTTTCGAGGAAATTCTGAACGAAAGAACATTTAAAATCGAAGAAATAAAGCCCGATTATGCGATTTTAGGTGCTGACTTATCTCGGACAACCGATTTAACCGCTTGCGGTTTATTATTTGGCAAGACGGGCTTTGACGAGTTATTTTGGTATCCGATGTTTTGGTTGCCCGAAGATTTACTCGAAAAACACGTCAACGAGGACAAAGTCCCGTATGATATTTGGCTAAAAAACGGATATTTAAGGACTTGTAACGGTAATAAAATCGATACGGACGATGTTATAGATTGGCTTATTGAGGTTCTTGACACAAACGCTGATTTGATTATATCCAACGGCGGATATGACAGTTGGTCGGCTACGGAATTTGTCAAAAAGTTAGATTTGAATTTTGGCAAGGTTTTTGAGCCTGTAATACAGGGTAAAAAAACGTTATCACTTCCGATGCAGGAACTCGGAGCAGAAATTAAAGCCAAAAGAATTAATTACGGTAACAACCCGATAATGAGGTGGTGTTTGTCGAACACCCGTAGCGATACCGACAGAAACGGCAATATTCAGCCCGCAAAAACTCTAAACGCAAGACAAAGGATTGACGGAACAGCCGCACTATTAAACGCATATACCGTTTTTCTGTGGCACAAAGAAGAATATCTTTACAAAATAAACTTATGA
>OHNI01000500.1_pt1 | contig 12865 bp, 7 predicted proteins | sample 1569501 | NCBI WGS metagenome assembly OHNI01 (sample SAMEA3879542, study PRJEB24766) | human gut metagenome | biome: human-associated habitat; feature: feces | place: USA | collected 1985/1987
AAATTATGATGTAATTAATTATTTTTAGAGGTAAGTTTATGAAAAAGGTTTATTTAATCGCAGTTATAGTTGCAATTATCGCAGGCGTTGCTACATATATGTTTGCAACGGAAATTAACAGTAAAACAAAATTTAAGGACGCAGAAATGGTAACTGTTTTAGTTCCTACTGCCGATATTGAAAAGAATGTTGAAATTACGGCTGATATGTTTGAGGGCGATAATCCTCAAATTGTTACAAAGGAAATTCTTGCCGCAGATGCAACAGATAATTACGTTAAGGCTCAACCAGAGCTTGTTGACGACGCAAAGGACGTTCATATGATTACTGTTGATAAGCTTTATGCGAATGAACCTATTAACAAAAACAGGCTTGAAGATAAAAACGGCGAAGACGTTGCTCTTTCTCTCAAATTGCCAAAGGGCAAGGTTGCTTATTCGTTTGACGCCGCAAGCGTTAAGAGTGTTGACGGTTATATCAGTGAGGGCGATACTGTTGATGTGATTGTCAGCAAAACAGACGACCAGGGCAAAGTTAAAACGGAAATTGCTTATAAGGGCTTAAAGATTTTAAGAGTTTCTACCAATGCGGATAATTCTACTGCTTCTCAAAGCGGAACGAAGATTACTACATACAGCACTCTTACCGTTGAAGTAACAAAGAAGCAGTCGCTTAAGCTTTATGAAATCGAAAATAAATACGATTATAAGCTTATCCTTAACCCAAGACAAAAGTAATCTACAAGGAGAATCCCTATGAGCAACATTAACATTGTAGTTTGTGCAGAAAAAACCGAATATAAGGTTGCATTAAAAAATAAAATAACAAGTGACGAACTGTCAATTATCGGCTATGCCGATTTACAGCCGGACGCAAAGGTCAGAATTCAAGGCTTTGTTCCCGACGTTGCGGTTTTCGTTCTTGACAGCGAAGATATTAATTCCGATTTCTTCAATTTTGTTGAGGATATTAATTTAGGCTCGTTTGGCTGTTCTGCAATTATTATGACGGACAACGTCACGGTCGATATCGTCAATAATGCGGCGCAAAGCGGTATCAGACGTGTAATGAGTATCAATATCGGCAATGAAGAATTTACAAATACAATTAAGAACGTTGTCGGCAACGAAAAAAAGCTTAACCAAAATTTTAATGTTACAAAAAAAGTACGTTCAAGAGTTTATTCATTTTTCAGCGGTAAAGGCGGCGTAGGTAAAACAACAATTTGTACCAATACAGCCGTTTACCTTGCAACTCTCGGCAAAAAGGTACTTCTTGTTGACCTTGACTTGCAGTTTGGCGATGCGGATATGGCGCTTGACTTGAATCCGAGTGAAACAATAGTTGACCTTGCAAGAGATACAAACGGCATTTCGATTGATAATTTATCCTCTTGCTGTTGCACTCATGCGTCAGGCTTGTCTGTTCTTGCTTCTCCGAGTTCACCTGAGCTAGCCGAGTATATTCAGTCAAACCATACAAAGGCAATTATCGACGTGGCTCGTAATTATTATGAATATATCATTCTCGATTGCGGCTGTGCACTTACTGACCCTGTTATTACAGCGCTTGAATCAAGCGACGATATCTTTATGGTAAACGATGTTAACATTCTTTCGCTCAAGCGTGCCAAGCTTTGCCAAAATGTATTGTCCCAAATTAATCAGCAGGATAAGGTAAAGCTTATAATCAATAAGAATGTTAAAAAGAATAATGTTAAAATCAGCGATTTTGAAAATCTTCTCGGCATTGACGCTTATGCTGTTATTTCAAGCGATTTGAAAACAGTAAACAGCTCGCTTAACAGCGGTCAGCCGCTTATTACATATAAGCCGAGAGCGGTTATTGCCAAGGATATTTCTTCTTTTGCTAATAAGCTTATTATGGAAAGAGAAGGCACATTAACGGCAACTACAAAGAAGAAATCATTTGGAAAGAAGAAATAATTAAATGGGATTGTTAGACAGATACGGCGTAAACGGTGAAGAACAGCCGAGAGAGGAAAACGCTTTTGCTAAAAGAGGCGGCGAAGCACCTCACGATAAACTTGCAAAAATAGCAATTGAAGACCCGTTTGCAGAAACAAAAACTAAAATACATAACGCAATTATCGAACAGCAGATTGCTTCGGGTGAAACTGTTACCGACGAATCAATGCGTAAGCTTATCGACGAATATGTTGAAAAGCCGGAATATAATATCCCCCGTGTTGACAGGGATACCATTAAAGAGCAGCTTTATGATGACATTATGGGCTACGGCCCAATCCAATGCCTTGTTGACAGCGATGAGTATTCTGAAATTATGGTAAACGGATATGACCACGTTTATGTTGAATCTCACGGTAAACTTGTTTTGACGGATATTAAATTCAAAGATAATGACCATCTAATGCAAATTATTGACAGAATCGTATCCCGTGTCGGAAGGCACGTTGACGAAGCAAGCCCTATGTGTGACGCAAGACTTCTTGACGGTTCCCGTGTTAATGTAATTATCCCGCCCGTATCTCTTGTAGGTCCTATTCTTACAATTCGTAAATTCGGTAAAACGCCTATTTCGGCAGAAAATCTTTTGACTTGGGGCTCAATCAATTTAAAAATGCTCAATTTCCTTGAAGCTGCCGTTAAAGGTAAATTAAATATAATCGTATCAGGTGGTACAGGTTCAGGTAAAACAACACTTCTTAATGTTTTATCGTCCTATATTCCGCATGATGAAAGAATTATCACCATTGAGGACTCGGCGGAGGTTCAGCTCCACCAGGAGCACGTTTTAACTCTTGAAGCCCGTCCGGCTAATATGGAGGGCAAGGGTAGAATTTCAATTCGTGATTTGGTTGTAAACTCCCTTCGTATGCGACCTGACAGAATTATCGTAGGTGAGGTTCGTAGTGAGGAAACACTTGATATGCTTCAGGCTATGAACACCGGTCACGACGGCTCGCTTACAACTATCCATGCAAATTCCCCACGAGATTCAATTTCCCGTATTGAAACAATGGTTATGATGTCGGGTTCGGAGCTTCCGTCAAAGGCTATCAGGGATCAGGTGGCTTCGGCTATCAATGTTATTGTTCAGCAGGCTCGTCTCAGGGACGGTTCAAGAAAAGTAACCTCTATTTCCGAAATTGTCGGAATGGAGGGCGATGTTATTCGTATGCAGGACATTTTCACTTATGAAACCGAAGGTGAAATGGACGCAAACGGTAAATTTAAAGGCTCTTTTAAAGCAACAGGTATTATTCCTAAATGTGTTGAAAAAATACGTGAAAACGGAGTGGGTGTAAATAATGACTGGTTTATCAATTAATGTAATGACAATAATTTTAACTGTTGCGTTTGCTCTGTTTGCATTTGTTTTCGCTTTTCTTATTTCTTCGCTTGTTTCTAAAGATAAAATCGCATCTGACAAGCGACTTGAAGAGCTTAAGAAAAACGAGGGAGACAGCGAAAATTATTCCCTTGCAAAGCACGAAAGCAGAATGAAAAAAAGAAACAGGGAAAAGAAAAAGCAGGGTGGATTTTTTGAAAAATTCGGAAGTGCGCTTTATGTTGAGCTTCAAAGAGCCGATATAAAAATGCGACCTGAGGAATTTTTAACCATTTGGCTTTTGGTAACTGTTGTTCCGGCATCGCTTATTGTTTTGTTTTTGCAAAACTCCGTTATTGCGCTTGCGGTTTTAATTATTTGCCTTTTAGTTCCTATGCTTTTAATCAAAATAAAGCAAAAGAAAAGGGCTAAGAAATTTGAATCACAGCTTAGTGACGCACTTATTATTGCTTGCTCTTGCTTGAAATCCGGTCTTAGTTTTACTCAGGCTATGGAAACTATCGCTAAAGATATGGATGACCCTATCAGCGGCGAATTTGCTTTGGTAATTAAGGAAATGAGTATGGGCGCTTCAATGGAAGAAGCTCTTGATAAGCTTAATACAAGAATTAAGAGTAAGCATTTGGCTCTTATGGTTTCCGCTGTTTTGGTGCAAAGGCAGACGGGCGGTAATCTCTCCCAAATTCTTGAAAATATTTCAAATACAATTAAGGAACGTATGAAACTTCAGCAGGAACTTAAATCCGCCACTGCTTCGGGTAAAATGTCCGGTACGGTTGTAGGTATGATGCCGATTGCTATTTTGATTATGTTCTTTGTTGTAAACAAAGACTTTGTTATGCCGCTTTTTACGGAAAATTTAGGACGAATTTTCTTAGGCGTTGCAGCAGGTCTTGAAGTTACTTGTTTCATGATTATTAAAAAAATTACTACCATCAAAATGTAAGGAAGTGTCAGTATGGTACCGTTTATAGTTATTTCCTACGCTTGTTTTGCACTCGTTATTGTTGTATTAATTATGGGCAAAAAGGGAAGCGAGGAGGATAAAAATCTTCGCCGAATGAAAACAATCGGCAAAGACGTTGTAAAAGCGGATTATAAAAATGTAGATACCTCGTTTTATGAGAGAAACATTAAGCCGTTTCTTGACAAAATGAATAAAAAGGGCGACGAAAATCAAAGCAAGAATGCAAGGGTTAAGGCTCAAAATGATTTGATTGCCAAAAAGCTTCGTCAGGCAGGCTTGCATATTTCCGTTTCTAACTTTAAATTTTTCAAAATGGCATTTATGATATTGACAATAATTATATTCATGGGCGTTTCGCTTTTGCTTATTAATGTAACTCAATTTTTCTATTTGCCAATGCTTTTTGGTATGGTTATTGGACTTCTCGGCCCTAATCTTTTCCTTAACAGCAAGGTCAAATCTCATCAGAGTGCAATCAAAGCGCAACTTGCAGATACGCTTGATTTAATGAGCGTTTGTATGGAGGCAGGTCTTAGCTTTGACGCTTCCCTTGTTAAAATCAGCGAACGTATGGAAGGTCCGCTTATTGATGAACTTATAACAGTATTCAAGCAAATTCAGCTTGGCAGAAACAGAAATGAAGCACTTAAAAGCCTTGCGGATTCTTGCGAGGTCGAGGAGTTGAAAACTTTTATTTCTGCTGTTAATCAGCTTGGTATTCCTATTACTAACGTTCTTCAGGCTCAATCCGAACAGCTTAGAGTTAATAAGCGTGAGGAAATCAAGACTGTTGCCGCAAAGGTACCTACAAAAATGACTATTCCTACAGTTCTTCTTATTCTTCCTGCTATTATTTGTATAGTTATGGGACCTGTTATTATTCAAGTTAAAGACTCTATGGGAGGAATATCGTTTTAATAATGGCACTTTTAAAAGTATATAAAAGCGGTAAGCTTCTGCTTGACGAGTGTGAAAATGCAAATCATTTTTTTACTCGTTTTATGGGGCTGATGTATAGAAGGAGTATGGAGGAAAACCATTGCCTTTTACTTACTCCTTGTAATGAAATACATACTTTTGGTATGAAATTTGATATTGATACAATTGCTCTTTCTAAAGATAATGAAATATTATTTATTGACAGAGCCGTACCGCCTAAAAAGGTACGCAATAAAGTTAAAGACGCTTATAAAGTTTTAGAATTATGCTCCGGCACAGCTGATAAATTAGGTCTTGATGTGGGCGATGTTCTTGACTTTAAATAACGGATATAATTCCAATGTACTTGCAAAAAATGTAATTGTGCATTGGAATATAGTTCGTTAAATATATATTTTGGCAAATGGAGAATCAATTTATGGCTAATAACGATGTAGTAGACAGAAACAAAATACTCGGCTCGGCAACTCAGGATTACGGTTTTGATAAGGTGCTTCGTGGCTATGATATCAAGCAGGTTAATGAATATATTTCAAATCTGCTTGCAACTAATAAAAACGCTGGGGAACTTTTTGACCAACGTTATGAGGAATTAAAAAATACAAAGCAAATGCTTGAATATGAACTTTCTCAATCAAAGGGTCAGGTGGAAAAACTAACAAAGCTTCTTGAGGACATACGTGTACAGCGAGATACTTTACAGGCACAAGAAGGCAGTAAAGGTCAAAACCTTGACACCGCTCGAATTGAGGAATATCAGTCAAAAATAGATTCTCTTATCTCAAAAAATCGCCTTTTAGGTGAAGAAAACAAAAAACTTGAGGATAAAAACAGAGATTTGCAGCGTGATGTTGCTCATCTTACCAAAAAAGTTGATAAAAACAGAACGGAAATTAAATCGTTAAGAGAAGAAATTGAGTCGGGAGTGACTAATGAAACCGACAAAAAATATACCGAAATTGCACGTATTTATGAAAGTGCGATTGATAAAGCAGAGGATTTAATTTATCGTTTGCAAACTGAGCTTTCGCTTGCCCACTCTAAGGTTGAAGATGTCGGCGAAAATGAAGAATAATATATAACTTTTTTCAGTTATTTGCAGAAAGGGTGTGAGTGTCTTGAAACCTAATAATCAAAAGTCTAAGCGCAATAATGAGCAGGGTGCGGTTATGTTCGTTTCCGTATTTGCGGTTACCATATTTATTTTGCTTGCCGCTATGATTATGGATTTCGGATTATTCTATTATAAGCAGGCACGCTTGCAAAATGCCGGCGATGCTGCTGCTACTGCTGTTGCGGCTTCTATCGATGCTACCGATAAAGACTTAAACGCAATTGCAAAGCAATACCTTAAGAAAAACGGTGTTGATTACAGTGATGACGATATGACAATCAATATCCAAAAGAAGGGCATGCTTGATGAAGCAACGGCAAATGATGACGACTATATTACTACGGGATATATCAAAATGACCGTTAAAATAAAAACAGGTACGCTTTTTGGTCCCATTTTAGATATTGACTCGTTAATGCTTCATTCTACTTCTTTTGTTAAGGTAAGTGCTAATTATTCTAACGGTATGCCGAGAGCGCTGAATTATACCCTTTTTGCAGGCTCAACAGAAGGCACCGCTGAAAATCCGGCTATTAAAATTAACGGCAGAACAGGAACCGCAGCTAATATAATAGTAAGCGGATTTGAAACTATGCTTAATAAGCTCAACGAAAAGCTGTTTCAACCTCTTAAAGGCTTTTTCGGCGGCACACCTAATTATACAGACCTTGTTCACATTAACCTGTCAGAAGCAATTACCAACGGTGATATTCATTCTAACTCTAATATGAACATAGGTGTTCAGGTTGTAAACGCTTCACGTGTTAAAGACGGCAATTTGCAGGATGTTAAGACTGACAAAGACGGTAAACCTATTCTTGCAAGAGATGAAAACGGTAATATCATTTATCAAAAAGACAAGGACGGTAATTTTATTTACAGGACTAAAACTGATTCCGACGGCAATCCTGTAATTAAAAAAGACAGCGACGGAAATATTGTTTATTCAGACACACCTGCAACTGATGATAACGGCAACCCGGTATATAAGGTTGACGAAAACGGAAACTATATCCCTAAAAAAGATGCCGACGGCAATGTGCTTAAGGATGAAAATGGACATATTATTTATGAGCAGGAATATGAGCCTGAGTACGTGAAGGAAAAGGTGCCTGTATATGTTTATGAAAACTATACTCAAAGCACAAGCGATGAAAATTCTGCTAACGATTACGGTCAGGTTACATATACCGCTGTAAAGAATATTAACTTTACAAACACAAGTTGGAATCCTGACAGCGTTCATCTTTATGTTCAAAACCAGCAAAAAATTGAATCTACTCAAACTGCTCTTGCTATTCTCAATATGATTGATTACAGCAAAGTCAGAAGTCTTGATTCTCTTAAAAACGAGTATGAATCCACTGCCGAAGATTTCTTTGAAGCAAAGGGCAGTGTTATTACAGAAGCGCAAAAGGCTAAAATTTTGGCGCAAAAGGAAAATCTTGTATTAAACGGTAATACAATTACTTTGGCAAATCAAGAATCAATTGTTTATGACATAAACAGAAATGATTCAAGAGCTATGCTTGAAAAAGCGTATGAGGACAGTCATACCTCTTCAAGTTCAACCGAAGTAGACGGTATTACTATTGAAAAGAGCAAGCTTTTTGACCAAATAAGCAACGGTGAGGATAGGCTTTATACTGACGATACAAGAACAACACTCCTTTTCCAGAATGTTGCCGATACGCTTGACCGTGGCGGTGCAGGCTATCAAATCGAAGTAGGCAAGGGAGAAAATAAGTATACTGTTGTTGTTACGGGCGATAAAGTAAACCGTGACTATGCAAAAACACGAAGCGATACAGTAGGCTCCGATTACGACAGCAACGCTACGGCTATAGGCGCAAAATATGCAATGTATAAAACGTTCCAGCAGCGCCTTGGCGATAACGGATTTATCACTACCCCGAATTTGAAACCATACTTTATCCGTATGACGAATAAGTCTGTTGCAAATTCACTTAAAAAGAGGGGAGATTATACCTCAACTGCGGCAAAGGTAACAGTAAGAAAGGCTGTTGCAGACCTCGGCGACCAGCTTCAGGATATTCTTGACAAAACAAGCTATGAGGATAAGACATATTCCGATTTCGGCGACGTACTTAAAAAAGATACTTCTCCTTTCTTTACTCAAAATATGGCTTCAAAGAGCAGCGGTCTTACTAAGCTTGAAGGCGACGCTCACACTAAGTTTAACAACTATTCGTTATATAATTCGGATGACGTACTTAAAACTCCGAGTGAGTTTGTTGATGAATATAAAAAGTCATATAAGTTTGCAGACGTTGCAAATAAGAACTATTATGATAAAGAAATCAGCGGTAAATATGCCGACGACGGTGTTCAGGCTAAGAAAGAAACAATTAGGGAAGAAGATATTTCTGTTTCGGAAAAATATAACAGTGTTAAGGATGATGCAACTTATAAGCGTCTTTCATCTCAATATCTTCCTAATAAAAAGGATGTATTCCTCGGCGACAGCAACGATTATACAAAGCGACATGAATTTAACGATTATGTAGATTCAGCATACAGCGTTAAGCCTGATATGGAAACGGCAACTGCTCTTACTAAGCCGAATTCTTTCAATATCAACGACTATATGCCGACGATTGATTATGATAATCATACCGTTACGGCAAACGGCGGAATTACTTTCGGTAACGGCTCGACAAAGCTTGATGACTTCCATGTAACAAGTAGCAGTAATGAACAGTATTTAGTTGACGGCAAAAAGAATTATTGGCTTACAAACGGATTAAAGAGGTCCGGTTGGGTGCGTGTATCGGGCAGAACCGGCGGCTACGGCGTAGTTGTAGGTGATGTAGTTGTAAAAAATAATATTGATGTCGGCGGTTATACCACCGGCAGTTACAGCGAATGTACCTTTGTTGTTGATGGTGATCTTACTTTAACCGGTGAACTTCAAATGCGTAAAAACAGTGTTGTAATTGTTACAGGTAATCTTACTTGCGGCAAGCTGGTTATGAAAGACGGCGCTCGCCTTTATGTTAAGGGCAACATTACCGCAAATGATATGAGCTATGACGGCGACTCCAACCAAAAGATTTATTGCGGCGGAAATGCTGTAATTCCTCATAATCTTGATTCTTCAAGAGAATTTAAGATAGGCGGTAATCTTGATGCTCATGAGCTGTCCCTTACTAATACAAACTATTATTTCGGCGGAAGCATTAAATGTACTAAGTTCAATGCCGAAAATAACGATATGAATCTTATTGTTGATTCATTTGAATGCTCAGGCACAACTACTCTTAATAACAGAACTTCGCTTACAGTAAACGGCAATGCAAAAACAGGCACAATTAATATGTATAATGACAGTGTTATATCTGTTTGCGGCAGTATGAGTTCCACAAATGAGCAAAACCTTTTTCAAAGTTCAAAAATCATAGTAAACGGTGTTGCTTCTCTCGGTACACTCAATCTTCATGGCGATTCAAAGCTTTATGCAACTCGTTACGCTGAATTTGCAGGCAGAATTAATGCTTACGATAATGCAATTGTTAATGTTGACAATGCTATTATGTGTAACGATTTGGTTTGGCTTGATGGCAATGCCAAGGTTTATGCCAATGCATCGTTTACCGCAAAGGGGCTTAGCGCTACGTCCAATAATATCATTCAGGCAAAAGGTATTACATTTACTCAGACTGATGATAATGCAAAGCAATTCGGCATTCATTGCCGTCTTGAAAGCTGGGGCGATATTGAATTTAACTGCTATGTTTGCGTGGAAAGAGACGGCTTCCTTGTAGCAAAAGGCTATATTAAAGCCAATGGTATTTTTAAAGACGGTAAGGGCAATAACGGCCAAACCGGTTTTGACATTGAAGGTGTTGTATATAGTTGTTCAGATGTAATTACTGCATATCCGTTAAAAATTAATTCGGGTAAGCTTTATTGTGCAGGAAATGTTGAGGCTGCCACAACAAAATTGAGCATTTTTAATGAGGCAGTTCAGGTTAAGGGTACGAGCGAATTGTATGTAACGGGTGTTGTTACAAGCACAATTGGCAGAAGGTTTAAGCTTTATTCCGATAATGGCGGTCAAGGCTCAACCGTAAGCATTTTTGGCGCAAACGGTACGACTAAAGACGGTTATATAAATGCTCTTTCCTCAAAAATTGACGAATTTACCAACGAACAGCCTAATTCACGTGTTTATTTAGGTGACGGTACGTTTGCTCAAACAACTACCAATTCATATTTGAGCTTTTCAAAACAATTTATTAATGCAGGCTCACTTTATCTTTACGGCTCATTGAGCATTAGTAATAATTTTGTCGGCAATAACGGCGGTTTAACACTTGTAGGCGGTAATATGACTATGTCTTACGGTGCAATTAACCTGTCTGATTCCCATACTTTAATTGTTTTGGGATATCTTTCATCTAACAGCACAATTAGTGTTAATTCTGCTTCGAAGCTGTATGTTGCAAATCATCTTACTACAAACGGCTTAGGCGGTGCATCTGTTACATTGAATGACAATTCATATATGATTGTCGGCGACGGTTCACAAAATTCCTGCAACAGCATCAGTATTAACAGCGGCTCTAAATTCTGGTCTCTTGCCCCGGTATGGACAACTAATGTTGTTAATGTTGAAAGCACAGATGCAAACAATTTGAGCGAATTTTTCTCAAACGGCAAGCATACCATTGGCCAGGTTGATGGAAACACAGCATTAAATAAGACTATTAATATCACAATCAATGGCTTATATGTCGCAAACAATACGGGAGATAAGGTATTAAATTCGCTTCATATTAAGAAATTCGGTCACATAACTCATAACGGTAATCTTACTGTTTTATCATCTCTTAAGGTTGATGACGGCGGTTATCTGTTTGTTAAAGGTGTTACTGAATTGGGAAGTGACTCTTACCTTATTAGCATAAGTGCGGCTAAGATTTCAAACGGCGGTAAGATGTATCTTATGGGCGGTCTTGATATCATCAACAGCGCCGGCTCGGAGAACGACCCTGAAATAGCTTTCACGAGTGATAATGCCGATACATTTATTGCGGCTAATGCTTCAAAATCACTTACATTAAAAGGTGCTCTCCATACAAGAGGTATTGTTAATATTGAAAACAGCATTACTATCAAAGGTAACAACAAACTTGACGGTATGCCTAACAGAGGTGTATCGCTTTCGGTTGCTTCAGGCTCGGCTAATATAAGCGGAAGCGTCACTTTGCCGGACGGCAATGCTTTGTTTGTAAAGTCAGGCTCGCTTGGTATCGGCGGAGATGTTAATATGGCGAGCGTTGTTTATAACTATGGCAAGCTTTATATTCTCGGAAATCTTAATGTTGATTGGAGCAAAACTAAATATATTTCAGACCGTGACGGCGAAGACAATGATATGAGAACGGGTTATTCGCTTAAAAACGGTCAAACAATCGGTACTGTTGACGCTTATCTTTATATCGGTGGAACAAACGACCTTAAATTTTACGGTTATGTTCAAAACTTCGGAGAAATTTACTCTAATGCCGGTATGAGAGTAAGAGGCTGGTGCAATATGCCCGGCAGCGCAATTATGTGTGACACGGCATTTATCAACTTCAAGAATGCTAAGGCGCATTTCGGCGGTACAGTTGACCTTAATTCAAATGCGTTTTATAACGGTGAAAATTCTGTATTTGATTGCGGCGGTGATTATACCTACGGTATCGTTACAATCAATCTTGGCTCATTTGCGGCTGCCGGCAATGTTGAAATGAATAAGATTAACGTTGATCAAAATACAGTTAACAGCCCAAAATGGAAAAACAGCAAGTCAATGTCATTTATGAACGGCTTTGAAAAGATTGACGGTGCTGAGTATAAAAACGCTACCGTTTATGTAGGCGGAGACTTAAAACTCGGCTCTAGTCAGTTGGCGGGTAATGCAGGCTCGTATTTCACAATGGGCAAGACTTATATCGGCGGCGATTTGCTTGATTATTGTAACCGTGCAAATGCTTATTACGCTACCGCTATTTGGGCATTCAATTTCTCTAATACCTTTATCGGCGGCGATTGCTTCGGCGGTGCCGGTATTGCTACGGGTAATAACAGTATCTTTATGGTCGGCGGCGACTATCAGTCAAGGCGAAGCACAAAGATTAATATTGAAATGTTCTCTTATTCCGCTCTTGATGCAACGTACTATTCGTTCTGCGATGATAATCGTTCATATAGGAATGAATTTAATAAAGACCCTAAAAAATACAGAAGTGCTTATTTCTATGTAGGCGGCAATATGCTTTGCAACACTATCGGCGCTTCCCTTTGGACTTCATCTGCATCAAAGGTACCTGAAAATAATACTCGTGATACAGATATTTATTCTAATTCAAACGTTTATGTCGGCGGCTCAATGTATGTCAACTCCAAGCTTTATATGAAACAAAATGTTACTCTTGCGGTAGCAGGCAAAAAAAAGCTTAATGATACAAGCACGTTAGACGGTATTTTGGGTGCAATTGAGA
>OHNI01000505.1_pt1 | contig 12793 bp, 10 predicted proteins | sample 1569501 | NCBI WGS metagenome assembly OHNI01 (sample SAMEA3879542, study PRJEB24766) | human gut metagenome | biome: human-associated habitat; feature: feces | place: USA | collected 1985/1987
GGCTGCCGTATCATCGCCAACGATGTCTATGAGAACGACGCCGTCCGTGCGTACGCCGAGTATGTGGACCTGGACACCCTGTACCGCGAGTCCGACATCATCACCATCCACACCCCGCTGCTGCCGGAGACCACCGGCATGATCGGCCGCGAGGCCATCGCCAAGATGAAGGACGGCGTGGTGTTCATCGACAACGCCCGGGGCGAGCTGATGGATATCGACGCCGTCACCGAGGCGGTGGAGTCCGGCAAGTTCGGCGCGCTGTTCATGGATGCCTTCCCCGGCGAGACCGGCATCATCCACGTTCCCCACGATGAGGACATCATCCGTACCCCCGGTATGCCCTACTTCAAGCTGAAGTACCTGCGCTCCTTCGTCAACGTCTACCACACGCCCCACATGGCCTTCTTCACCGAAGAGGCCGCGGAGCAGATGGCCGAGTGCGGCGTCAACAGCATCTATGAGATTTTGACAGAGGGCAAGTCCAAGCACGAGATCCCCTGCTGAGCAGAGCAGTGACCCATACTTTAACAGGAGGAAAACTATGATTTTCGACGCAAAGCATGAAATGATCCGCAAGCTGGTCCGCCAGTTTGCCGAGACCGAGCTCACCACCGAGGTCCTTGACAAGGTGGAGGAGACCGGCGAGTTTCCCGAGGAGATCGTGGACAAGATGGCCAAGTGCGGTTTCCTTGGCCTGAAGATCCCCCGCGAGTACGGCGGTGCCGGTGCCGATACCCTGGCCTATGTCATCATGATCGAGGAGATCGCCCGTGTCTCTGCTGTGGCCAGCCTGTACGCCAATACCCCCAACTCTCTGGGCGGCGGCCCCCTGATGCAGGCGGGCACCCCCGAGCAGCTGGAGAAGTATCTCCGTCCCTCCGTGGAGAACAAGGTGAAGATCGTCTTCGGCCTCACCGAGCCGGGCGCCGGCTCCGACGCCAGCAGCATGGTCACCACCGCCGTGAAGGATGGCGACGACTACATCCTCAACGGCCGTAAGTGCTTTATCTCCGGTGCACCCCTGGCCGACTACTGCATCGTCTACGCCAAGACCGACATGAGCCGCGGCAATAAGGGTATCTCCGCCTTCATCGTGGAAAAGGGCTGGAAGGGCTTTGAGTTCGGCGACCACTATGACAAGATGGGTATTCGCTCCTCCTCCACGGCGGAGCTGATCTTCAACAACGTGAAGGTTCCCAAGGAAAACCTATTGGGCAAGGAGGGCGAGGGCTTCAAGATTGCCATGTCCACGCTGGACGGCGGACGCATCGGCATCGCCGCGCAGGCGCTGGGCATCGCCCAGGGCGCGTTTGAGCACGCGTTGAGCTATTCCAAGGAGCGCGTCCAGTTCGGCAAGCCCATCGCGGCCCAGCAGAGCATCGCCTTCAAGCTGGCGGATATGGCCACCAAGCTGCGCTGCGCCCGGTTCCTCATCTACTCCGCGGCGGAGCTGAAGGAGCAGCACGCGCCTTACGGCATGGAGTCCGCCATGGCGAAGATGTACGCCTCGGACATCGCGCTGGAGGTCACCAACGACGCCGTGCAGATCCACGGCGGCACCGGCTTCCTCAAGGGCATGGAGGTGGAGCGGGCCTACCGCGACGCCAAGATCACCACCATCTATGAGGGTACCAACGAGATCCAGCGGGTGGTCATCGCCTCTCATCTGGTGGGCAGGCTGGGCAAGAGCTCCGGCGGCGAGAGCCGTTCGGCGGCCAAGAAACCCGCGCCCATCACCGGCATTCGCAAAAAGACCATCTTCCGGGAGGGGGATGCTGCCCAGCAGGTGGCCGACCTTGTGGCGGCGCTGAAGAAGGATGGTCACGACTTCTCCGTGGGCATCCCTATGGATACGCCCATCCCGCAGGCGGAGCGGGTGGTCTCCGCGGGCAAGGGCATCGGGGAGAAAAAGAACATGAAACTGGTAGAGTCGCTGGCCAAGGCCGCCGGCGCGGCCATCGGTTCTTCCCGCCCTGTGGCGGAGACTCTCAAATATCTGCCGCTGAACCGCTATGTGGGTATGTCCGGTCAGAAGTTCACCGGCAATCTGTACATCGCCTGCGGCATCTCCGGCGCATCCCAGCACCTTAAGGGCATCAAGGACGCCTCCACCATCGTGGCCATCAATAAGAACGGTAACGCGCCTATCTTCAAGAACTGCGACTACGGCATCGTGGGCGATGTGGAGGAGATCCTGCCCCTGCTCACTGCCGCGCTGGATAGCGGCGAAAAGCTGCCCGCGCCGCCCATGGTAAAGATGAAGCGGCCCACGCCGCCGAAGCCCGCCCCCATCGGCGACCGCTACGTCTGCAGCGGCTGCGGCTACGAGTATGTGCCGGAGTTGGGCGACGAGGACGGCGAGATCGCGCCCGGTACGCTCTTTGAGCAGCTTCCCGCCGAGTGGGTGTGTCCCGAGTGCGCGGAGACGAAGGATCAATTTGTAAAGGCTTGAGGCCGTGAAGGAGGCAAGATAAGATGTATTGCGTGCGTAAAGTAACGAACGACCTCTACTGGGTGGGCGCCAACGACCATCGCCTGGCCCTGTTTGAAAACTGCTTTCCCATTCCCCGGGGCGTAAGCTACAACGCCTACTGCCTGCTGGATGAAAAGACGGTGCTCTTTGACACGGTGGACTGGTCTGCCTGCCGCCAGCTTTTGGAAAATCTGGCGTATGTGCTGGATGGCCGCGAGCTGGACTACCTGCTGGTCAACCATCTGGAGCCGGATCACGCCGCCTGCATCGAGGAGATCCTGCTGCGCCATCCCAAGGTGAAACTGATCTCCAACGAGAAGGCATTCATGCTCATGCGGCAGTTCGGCTTCCATGTGGACGGACATGAGTGCATCGAGGTGAAGGAGGGCGACACCTTCTCCTTCGGCAAGCACACCGTCACCTTTGTGGGCGCGCCTATGGTTCACTGGCCGGAGGCCATGGTGACCCTCGACGTCACCGACGGCGTCCTCTTTTCCGCCGACGCCTTCGGCACCTTCGGCGCGCTGGACGGCAAGCTGTTCGCCGACGAGGTGGACTTCGAGCGGGACTGGCTGGACGACGCCCGCCGTTACCTCACCAACATCGTGGGCAAGTACGGCCCCCACATCCAGCTCCTGCTGAAAAAGGCCGGCGGCGTTTTGGATCAGATCAAGTACATCTGCCCGCTCCACGGCCCCGTGTGGCGCAAGGATCTGGGCTGGTTCATTGAAAAGTACGACACATGGAGCCGCTATGCCCCTGAGACCCAGGGCGTGCTCATCGTCTACGCCTCTATGTACGGCAACACGGAGAACGCGGCGCAGGCGCTGGCGACGTCGCTCTGCGATAAGGGCATGAGCAAGGTGGCGATGTACGATGTGTCCTCCACTCATGTCTCCCAGCTGATCTCCGAGGCGTTTAAGTACAGTCACATTGTCCTGGCCTCTGTGACCTACAACCTCGGCATCTACCCTGCCATGCATGACTTCCTCATGGATATGAAGGCACTGAATCTGCAAAACCGCACCTTTGCCATCATTGAAAACGGCTCATGGGCGGTGAAGTCCGGTGACCTCATGCAGAAATTCGTCAACAATGAGCTTAAGAACATGACGGTGCTCAACGAGCGGCTCAGCCTCGCCTCGTCCATGGGCACGGACAAGCGCACTGAGCTGGAAGCACTGGCGGACGCCATTCTGGAATCTATGAAGTAACTGGCAGGAAAGCCAAAACCAAGACAACAGACAACAAACAGCCCCGCCGCGTCGGCTGCAGAAAAACCGGCTTTCAAAAACAGAGCGGGCAAGCGTGATACTGCGCTTGCCCGCTCTTTGCCCAAAAGGACATGAGAAGTGACCGGAGAAGATGAGAGGATCGAAATGGAGATCAGAAAACGAAACGGGGAGTCTGTTCCCTTTCAACAGGAGAAAATTTTCAACGCCATGAAAAAGGCGTTTGACGGACAGGGCAAGGAGATTGGGAGCAGAGAGATGGATGAGATCCTCGCCACCGTTCTCAACAATCTCTCCGTCACAGTGCCGCTCACCGTAGAACGTGTGCAGGACGAGGTGGAGCGAACGCTCATGGAGCGCGGACACTATGAGGTGGCCAAGGCGTACATCCTCTACCGCGAAAAGCGGTCTGCGCTGCGCCGTGTCCGGCATACCATCGCGCGGACGGTGGGGGATGACTCGCTTGACGAGGTGCTGCGCCGCATCCAGATGGATTTTACCGAGGAAGTCTACTCCCTCGCGGCGCTTCAAATGAAGTTTGAGAGTTTCTGTCGTCTGGGTATGACGGAGGATGAGCGGGCTGAGGCACTGACCAAGGCGGCGGTAGAGCTGACTACGGCAGAGGCACCCAAGTGGGAGTTCATCGCGGCGCGGCTTCTGAACCACTCCTTTCGCTGTCGCAACGCACAGGAATGGGAGGGGCGCGGCGTCGGCGACCTCTATGGCAGGCTTCGCTATCTGACGGATAAGGGACTCTACGGTGACTATATCCTTGCCCACTATACCCACGAGGAGATTGCCATGGCGGAGGACTTTCTCTGCCCGGAACGGGACGAGCTGTTCACCTACTCCGGCCTTGACCTGCTGCTCAAACGCTATGTGATCCAGTCACGCAGCCGCGTGCCGCTGGAAACACCGCAGGAGATGTTTTTGGGTATCGCGCTGCATCTTGCTATGAACGAAGGCTCTGACCGCATGGGGTGGGTAAAACGCTTTTACGATATGCTCAGCCGTATGGAGGTCACGATGGCGACACCTACCATGTCCAACGCACGAAAGCCCTACCATCAGCTTTCAAGCTGCTTTGTGGACACTGTGCCGGACAGTCTGGACGGCATCTACCGCTCGCTGGACAACTTCGCAAAGGTCTCTAAATTCGGCGGTGGAATGGGGATGTACTTCGGTAAGGTGCGCGCTGCAGGCAGCACCATCCGCGGCTTTCAAGGGGCGGCGGGCGGTGTTATCCGCTGGATCCGGCTGGTCAACGACACCGCCGTGGCGGTGGATCAGTTGGGGATGCGGCAGGGCGCTGTGGCGGTTTACTTAGACGCATGGCACCGGGATCTGCCGGAATTCCTTCAACTGCGCACCAATAACGGCGACGACCGCATGAAGGCACATGATGTGTTTCCCGCCGTGTGCTATCCGGATCTATTCTGGCGACTGGCGGAGGAGAACATAGACGCGCCGTGGCATCTCATGTGTCCGCATGAGATCCTCACGGTCAAGGGCTACGCACTGGAGGATTACTGGGGTACGGAATGGGAGAAGCGGTATCTGGACTGCGTCAATGACCCGCGCATCGAAAAGCGCAGCGTCACCGTCAAGGACATCGTGCGGCTGGTGCTTCGCTCGGCAGTGGAGACCGGCACACCCTTCGCTTTCAATCGCGACAGTGTAAATCATATGAACCCAAACGGCCACACGGGAATGATCTATTGCTCCAATCTCTGTACGGAGATCGCGCAGAACATGGCACCCATCGAGCACATCAGCACTGAGGTGCACACGGAGAACGGCGACACAATTGTGGTGACGGCCACACGCCCAGGTGAGTTTGTGGTCTGCAATCTGGCGAGTCTGTCTCTCGGTAATCTGCCGGTGGAGGACGAGGCCTATATGGAACGCACGGTGGAAACGGCCATCCGCGCACTGGATAATGTGATCGACCTCAACTTCTACCCGTTGGAATACGCGCGGCTTACCAATCAGAAGTACCGCAGCATCGGCCTGGGCGTCAGCGGCTACCACCACATGCTGGCAAAGCGCGGCATCCACTGGGAGAGCGATGAGCACCTTGCCTTCACCGACGCAGTGTTCGAGCTCATCAACTACGCCGCTGTCAAGGCGGACACAGCCCTGGCACGGGAAAAGGGTCGTTACGCGCTCTTTGAGGGCAGCGACTGGCAGACGGGCGCGTATTTTGAAAAGCGGGGTTATACCTCCGAAAAGTGGCGGGCGCTTGCGAAAACGGTGGCGGTGCAGGGAATGCGCAACGCCTATCTGCTGGCGGTCGCACCGACCTCCAGCACATCTATCCTCTCCGGCACGTCGGCGGGCATAGATCCAATTATGAAGAAATTCTTTTTAGAGGAAAAAAAGGGCAGCATGCTGCCCCGCGTTGCTCCGGAGCTTTCTATGGACACATGGTGGTACTATAAGGCAGCGCATCTAATCGACCAAAGCTGGTCGGTACGCGCCGCGGGCCTTCGCCAGAGACATATTGACCAGGCGCAGAGCATGAATCTCTATATCACCAACGACTATTCCATGCGTCAGGTGCTCAGACTGTATTTGGAGGCGTGGAGGGCCGGCGTCAAGACCATTTACTATGTCCGCAGCAAGGCCCTTGAGGTCGAGGCCTGCGAAAGCTGCTCGTCATAAGGAGGATAGCATGACGGAACTGAAGAAAAAGCCCCTCTTTAACCCGGAGGGTGATCCTGATGTGCGCCTGCGGCGCATGATCGGCGGCAATACCACCAACCTCAACGACTTCAACAATATGAAGTACGCTTGGGTCAGCGACTGGTACCGGCAGGCCATGAACAACTTTTGGATCCCTGAGGAGATCAATCTCTCGCAGGATGTGAAGGACTATCCCCGCCTGCTGTCAGCCGAGCGCAGCGCCTACGATAAAATTCTGAGTTTTCTTGTCTTTTTGGATTCCATTCAGACAGCGAACCTGCCTAATATCGGCGCCTACATTACCGCCAACGAGGTCAATCTCTGCCTGTCCATTCAGGCGTTTCAGGAGTGTGTCCACTCACAGAGCTACAGCTATATGCTCGACACCATCTGTTCCCCCGTGGAGCGCAATGACATCCTCTACCAATGGAAAACGAACGAGCATCTGCTGCGCCGCAACACCTTCATTGGGGACTGCTACAACGAGTTTCAGGAGAGGAAGGACGCTCCCACGCTGCTGCGCGTGATGATGGCAAACTATATTTTGGAGGGCATCTATTTTTACAGCGGCTTTATGTTCTTCTACAATCTCTCCCGAAACGGGAAGATGCCCGGCTCGGCGCAGGAGATTCGCTACATAAACCGCGATGAGAACACGCACTTGTGGCTGTTCCGCAATATCATCACGGAGCTGCAAAAGGAGCAGCCGGAGTTGTTCACCGCCGAGAGCGTACAAGCGCTGCGCGAGATGATGCGTGAGGGCGTGGAGCAGGAGATCGCATGGGGGCATTATGTGATCGGCGACGACATCCCGGGGCTGAACCGGCAGATGATCAGCGATTACATCCGCTATCTCGGCAATCTTCGCTGGACAAGCCTTGGCTATCCGGCATTGTATCCGGGCTTTGAGAGCGAACCGGAGAGCATGGAATGGGTCAGCCAGTACGCCGACGCCAACATGGTCAAGACCGATTTCTTTGAGGCACGCAGTACCGCCTACGCCAAGAGCACCGCACTGATAGACGATTTATAAGAAAACCAAAGACATCAGAATAGGAGATACTACTATGAATTACAGCGCTATGATCCAATATCGCAGATCCGTTCACGCATTCCGCGAAAAGGAAGTTCCGAGCGAGGCTATCGGCCAGCTCCGATCCTACTATGAAAAGACCTGCCCCCGTCTTGTCCCGGAGATTGCAACGGAGTTGATCGTCTTGGACAAGGATGCACAGCCGGCGCTGGAGAGCTCAGCGGGCTATAATCAATTTCTCATCGGAGCACCGCACTACCTGCTCCTTATGTCTGCCTCGCATTCCTATGCGGCCATCAACGCCGGCTACATGATGGAAGATCTCGTCCTCAAGCTGACTGAGTTGGACATTGACACCTGCTGGATGACCTTCACCGACAGCGACAAAATCAAAAAGGCACTGTCTCTCGCCACCCCGTTAGAGGTGGCGGCAATCGTTGCCTTTGGCTACGGGGAAAAGACCGCAAAAAAGCTGCGGCTGAATATCCTAAGTATGTCTCAGATCGATGTGCGGGCCGAGCAGCAGTACTACGCGCCCAAAAAGGGCGTGCACGATTTGGTTCACATGGGGAGCTGGAGCAACAAGTCTGGGCTTGACGAGATGATGGACTTCTACGACGATATGCTCTGGCAGTCCTTCTACGCCGCTTCGCTCTCCCCCAGCTATCTCAACCGTCAGCCCTATGGCTTCCTTGTGCAGGATCACAGCATCTATTTGGTGCAGCAGGAGGATGCCTACACCGATAATTTGGATGCCGCATTGGATCTCGGTATTGTCATGCTCCACTTCTCCGCCGTCGCCTCCCAGTGGGCGGGGCAGGTACGCTGGGAACTTTCACCTGCTGCGCCCGACGGCCTGCCGGAAGGACTTCGCTCCGCTGCGGTGTACCACATGTAACGACTCTGGGGGAAGCAAGGCAACGGTAAAATGCGCGACCGTCGATCCGCGGTTGAGCGTATGTTCCATTAGAAAAGAAGAACCTATCAGTCAGAGTCTGAGTAAGGAAAATAGGAGGTATTTTTTATATGGCTATCCAAACGGTAACAGATGCCATCCGCTATGTAGGGGTGGATGATAACACATTGGCACTCTTTGAAAACCAGTACCCCGTCCAGCCTATGGGAGTGAGCTACAACTCCTATGTCATTCTGGATGAGAAGATCGCCGTGATGGACAGCGTGGACGCACGGGCGGCGGAAGAATGGCTTTCCAATGTGGCGCGGGTGTTGGAGGGGCGCAGCCCCGACTATCTTGTGGTCACACACATGGAGCCGGATCATTCCGGCAGCCTCATGCGGCTGGCACAAAAGTACCCGGAGATGAAGATCGTGGGAAACGCGAAAACATTTACCCTGATCAAGCAGTTCTTCGGCACAGGTGCATTGTCGGAAGACCGTATGCTGGAGGTTGGCGAAAGAGATACGCTTTCCTTGGGTTTGCACCGGCTGCGCTTTCTGCTGGCGCCGATGGTACACTGGCCGGAGGTGATGACGGCGTATGAGGAAACGGAAAAAATCCTGTTCTCGGCGGATGCCTTCGGACGCTTTGGCTCACTGGAACGGACTGCCCGTGCCCCCTGGGTGCCGCAGGCCCGACGGTATTATTACAATATTATCGGGAAATATGGCGCACAGGTGCAGGCTCTGCTGAAAAAAATCTCCGCGCTGGAGATCAAAACGATCTGCCCGCTCCATGGCCCCATGCTCACAGAAGACTTGGGGGAGTATCTGCGGCTCTATGATCTCTGGTCACAATGGAAACCGGAAGAACCGGAGGGCATCCTGATCGCTCACGCATCCATCCATGGAAATACTGCCCATGCGGCGAAGACCCTCAAGGGTAAATTAGAGAAAAAAGGCGTACAGGTCAACATATGTGATCTCACTGTGACAGATCTTTCCTACGCTGTTGCCAGTGCGTTCTACTGCGGGAAGTTGGTTTTAGCCAGCGCCACCTATGACGGAGGACTGTTTCCGCCCATGAGGGAGTTTTTGGAACATTTACGGACAAAGGGATTCCGAAACCGCCGGGTTGGCCTTATTGAAGACGGCTCTTGGGCACCTGATGCCGCGCGGCTGATGCGCACCAAATTGGAGGAGATGAAGGATATCCACCTTTACGAAACGGTAGTGTCTCTGCGTGGTGCATTGAACCAAACCAGCGAAGCGCAGATGGACGCTCTGGTGGCTGAGCTCTGCGCAGAATAAGCTGCAATAAACCGCAGCTATTTTCGTACAGATGATGGTCTTACTCATCTGCTTTATGTCCCAAGGGCAGAGTACCGTCATCTCAGGTTGAGGTCACGATGTGGTGTGGGGCGAGACCGGAGTCTTGAGAATACCCAAACAAAGGAAAGGAGCTGACAGATATGGCAGCTATGAATATGAATCAGGAGCAGTTTAAGCAGTTGATCCGGGAGGAAAAGCCTGTTTTGGTGGATTTCTGGGCGCCCTGGTGCGGCTATTGCCGGAGGATCGGCCCTGCGTATGAGAAGATTGGAGAGGAATACGCGGACAGCCTTGCTGTCGGCAAGATCAATATTGACGAGGAGCCGCAGCTGGCGGGGGCCGAGGGGATCGAGGACATCCCAACTCTGGTGCTGTACCGGAACGGAAAGGCCGTGGATTCCATCATCGCGCCCGGCTCAAAGGCAGAAATCGACCGTTTCATTCAGGAAGCCTTGGCGAAATAACGGAGGGTTCAGATATGAACAACAATCATGTTTATGATATGCTCGTGGTGGGCGGCGGCCCGGGCGGCTACACCGCCGCCCTGTACGCGGCACGGGCGGGGCTGGACACCATCGTGCTGGAAAAACTGTCCGCCGGTGGGCAGATGGCCCTGACCGAGCAGATCGACAACTACCCCGGCTTTGAGGACGGGATCGACGGCTTCTCTCTGGCGGAGAAGATGCAAAAGCAGGCGGAGCGTTTTGGGGCACGCAGCGAATACGCGGAAGTTCTCCGCATGGATCTGACGGCGGTTCCCAAGCTCGTGGAGACCAGCGAGGGGATCTTCCGGGGGAAAACCGTGGTGCTGGCCACCGGCGCAGACCCCAGAACGCTGGGCGTTGCCGGAGAGACGGAGCTGTTGGGCCGGGGCGTGGCCTACTGCGCCGCCTGCGACGGGATGTTTTACAAGGGCAAAACGGTGGTCGTGGTGGGCGGCGGCAATTCCGCCGCGGCAGATGCCCTCCTTCTCAGCCGCGTGGCGAAAAAAGTGATCCTCGTCCACCGCAGAGACACCCTGCGGGCCACCAAGATCTATCACGAGCCGCTGGCACAGGCCGAAAACGTGGAATTCCGTTGGAACAGCGTCGTTTCCGCGCTGCTTTCCGGGGACAGGCTGACCGGCGTCCGCCTGCGGGACACCGTCACCGGTGAGGAAAGCGTGGTGGACTGCGACGGCGTATTTGTCAGCGTGGGCCGACAGCCCGCCACGGCGCTGGCGGTGGGTCAACTGGCGCTGGACGGCGGCGGCTATATCGTGGCCGGAGAGACCACGGAAACCAGTATTCCCGGCGTTTACGCCGTGGGCGACGTGCGGACGAAGCCCCTCCGTCAGGTGGTCACCGCCGTGGCGGACGGCGCGGTGGCAGTCCACATGGCGGAGAAATATATCGCGGAAAACCGATAAGGGAGGTAGATTGAAAAAGCCATGTTTAAGGTCAGGCCGGATACGACCGCAGTGGGGATGCCGACATATCTGCAAGGCAAACTGCCAAAGTGATGGCAGATAAGATAACCCATGTAAGATCGGGAGATATGTTGTCTCTCCATATCCAGTCCACGCAACAGTGAGCAACTGAACACAAAACACAGCCACAGATGTACTCTGCGGCTGTGTTTTTATGCGTAGTATTACCGCGTGACAAGCGGTTTTACTGTGACGGCGTCACATAATTTGAGAAAATCGGCTTCGAGGCAGCTTTTGGAGCACAAGCCCTTTGTGGTTGTTGACAGAGAAAAAAATATAGGTATAATAAAAGCAAAATAATAAGATTCATTCTTGCATTTGGAGAGTTGGCGGTATGCCAAAATACGCAGAGGAGATATTGGCCGCCGTAACGGAGCTTCAGCGGCATCCCACGGCGGAGCAGGTGTTCCTGGAGATGAAAAAGGAGCATCCCAGTATCGCCATTGGCACCGTGTATAAACATCTGAACGCCTTGGCGGGGGAGGGTCTGCTGCACCGCATCACCGAGTCGGGTTCGCCGGACCGGTACGACCGAACGGAACGGCACGATCATCTGATATGCAGCCGGTGCGGAAAAATCGAGGATGTTTGCCTGCCGGATATGCAAAGCCGGATCGAGCACGCGCTGGGACGGGAGATCCTCTCATATGACCTTAGGATCCGGTATATCTGCCCCGCTTGCCGGGAGCAGGAAAAAGGCAATATTATGGAGGAGAAGCATCATGAACGCTAACGTATCGAAGCTGCTCAACGAGCAGATCAATAAGGAGTTCTACTCCGCCTATCTGTATCTGGACTTTGCCAACTACTACGCCGCCGTCGGACTGGACGGCTTTGAGAACTGGTACCGGGTACAGGCGCAGGAGGAACGGGATCACGCCATGCTGTTTTATCAGTATTTGCAGAATAACGGCGAGGGCGTCACCTTTGAGGCTATCGCAAAGCCGGAGTGGGAACGAGGCGACCACATGGCCCCGCTGAAAAAAGCACTGGAACACGAGATGCTGATCACCGCCAGCATCAATGCCATCTACGCCGCCGCATACGAGGTCAGGGACTTCCGCACCATGCAGATGCTGGACTGGTTCATCAAGGAACAGGGCGAGGAGGAGAAGAACGCCGCCGACCTCATCACCAAGATGGAGCTGTTCGGCGGTGACAGCAAGGGGCTGTATATGCTCAACAGCGAGCTGAAGGCACGGGTCTACACCGCGCCCTCGCTGGTGCTGTAAGCCCCGCGTGTCTGCGGGCTTTCGCATCAGGCAAAAGGCAGACTACATACAGGTGGCCTGCCTTTTCTTCCACCAGATGGTTAGCGACGGTTAACTATGTATAAAACAGAAAGGACTTCAGAACTTGAACAAGGAAAAGGAGACCGAAACCGTTACCCTCATGGTGCGCCGGTATTGTTGTGGCGTGCATTGGACAAGGGGCGAGGCGCTTTGTCCGGCGTGCAATGCACTGCTGGAATACGCCAGAGAGCGGCGGGACAGATGCCTGCACGGGAAAATTTAGCGGCACTTTGAATCCTTTCCGAGAGGCACAATGCGGCAAAAAATAAAGAAGAGATAAGGGCAACGGCTATGAAAGAACGAAAGACCTTCTGGGACAAAAATGCCGGTCGGTACGACCGCTTTATGCGAAAGGATGGGGCGGCATATGACGAGATG
>OHNI01000538.1_pt1 | contig 12518 bp, 19 predicted proteins | sample 1569501 | NCBI WGS metagenome assembly OHNI01 (sample SAMEA3879542, study PRJEB24766) | human gut metagenome | biome: human-associated habitat; feature: feces | place: USA | collected 1985/1987
ATATTTATTATAGTCATAAACAAAATAATAAATAAAGGAGGAAGATATTATGACGATTAAGCAGATATTAGAGGTATTAAACAAAAAGATTGATGAAGGCTTTGGCTGCATGAAAATTGGCCGGATGAAAAATGATACATTCTGTCCTGTAGTTGGATTTTCGTTTACAGATAATCCAAATGAGGCAGCTCTTGTATTCAGGTCTAGTGCAGGAATTGGTATGACAGTAAAGAAGCTGTATGATGGTCTGCTCTGTAACATCGTTGATTTAGAATTCATGAGACCCGGCATGAGGATTGTTGACATTGAAGGCTGTCCAATATTTGATGTCAGATACGGCAGAGATAATGCCATCATAAGAATGCTGACAGATGTAGACGTAAAAGCGTTTATTGAGTCAAGGCTAATACCAAAAATTCCTGTCACTTATACCGACAATCCGTATGAGTGGCTGTTTAGAGGAAAACTTACGCCTGCTGATTTGGCAAAAACAAATGTGACTAAAGAACAGATGGAATCATATACTGAAAAGTATAAAGTTTTTGCTGAATACAATCGGTGCAAGTGGCTGATAACAACAGTACACAATGGCGAGATTTACGACCGAACATACACTGGAGATGTGTTGGAATGCCGGACAAAACTGCTTCAGATGATGGTTCAGAAAGACAAGGATGTTGAACTTACTGAACCTCATATTGAAAGACAGGCGCCATCAGGTCTGTATACATTATCTGTTTCAGCAGATGTTCTTGGAAGCAAGATGACCTGCTATGCAAGACCATTTGAAATGGTTCGGTAAACAAAAAGAGAAGTGTGACTTATTTTGGCCACGCTTCTTTTTTATTAAAAGCCATATTTATTGTAGTCATAAATAATAATATAAAGGAGGAATACATTATGACAAACAAAAGCATCGCTGACAGATTGTTGTCAGCATTTAAAGGTATGGAATTCACTCTCAAGCAGGCTTATGCTAAGTGTACTGGTGTAAATAATGAGTCTGTCAGAGCACGTATATACGAAAATCTGGGTGTAAAATTCTTACGCGTAAGGAAAGGCGTATATGTTGCAAAGGATCAGGACTGCGTGCTGATTGAAGGTGATGGCAGAGACTTGTCAATGCTTGAAGATAAGTCAATTGACTGTATTATCACAGACCATCCGTGGCTTGATAAGAAGGCCAACAAAGGCGGTTCAAGAAACTTTGCACAGTATGACTGTTTTGAGTATACACCTGCTGACTTTATTGAAAAGGCAAGGGTGTTAAAACAAGGCAGTTTCTTGTGTGAAATAATTCCTGCCGAGTCCGCAACTAATTACGAGTATCTATACAAGCTTAAGAAAATGGCAGAGGCTGCAGGGTTCCAATATTACAGCAAGGTGCCTTGGAAGAAAGGTACATTTGTTTCAAATACCGGACGTAAAGCAAAGAATACCGAAGACTGTTTAATATTTTCACTTGGACCGGCAAGAAAACTACGTCCTGATAAACAGCGCGGACTGGATGCAAATGGTAATCCTACGCGTTTCATGTCAGGTGCGGCCGGAATGCTGCCAACAGAATTTGATTATCAGCAGGTGTCAAAGAAAGACAGAATTGCGCAGTCAGAAAAGCCTGTTGAACTGTTTGAGACGCTGATTGGGTATTTGACTAAGCCGGAAGAGATTGTTCTTGACCAGTTTGCAGGAAGCGGTGTCTGTGGCGAAGCTGCCATTAATACTGGCAGGGGATGCGTACTGTTTGAAAAGGTGCATGAGTTGTGTGACAAAATCTGTGACAGATTAGGTCTTACGGCACCTGTAATGCAGACGGTTCAGTAAACAAGATTAAGACAGGAAATTTCCTGTCTTTTTCTTTGGACAAAAACAGGAAAAGAAATATTATATATATAACATTAAAAACAGGAGGAATTAATTGTGTTATCAGCAAAAATCAAAATCAAGAAATTAACAGATACAGCAAAAACACCAACAAGAGGAAGCGAGCATGCAGCAGGCTATGATTTGTATGCGGATGTAAAAGAAGATGTACAGATTAAGCCACATGAGACAGTAAAGATAGGCACAGGCCTTGCCATGGAAGTTCCTGATGGATATTTCGGAGCAATATTTGCAAGAAGCGGACTTGCTTCAAAAGAGGGATTAAGACCGGCAAACTGTGTAGGAGTATGTGACAGTGACTACAGAGGTGAATACATTGTTGCGATTCACAATGATTCAGAGAAAACAAGGACAATTACAGCAGGCGAGAGAATAGCGCAGCTTGTTGTTATGCCATATCTTCCGGTTACATTTGATGAGGTTGCAGAACTTACAGATACAAACCGTGGTGAAGGCGGATTTGGCAGTACAGGAAAGTAGAGAAAGGAGAAAGAAAATGGCAAATTTATATTACGGCAATATCACAGGACTTTCTGATGGCGATATTAAGACAATTTCAAGCTCAAAACCGGCAGACAAGCTTGTACTGTTTGGTAATGGCGAAATCAACTTTGATGAACTTACAGCATTAAATGAAGCTGCTGCAAAGATTGAGTTTGTAAAGGCAGAGTCAGAGGCGGCAATGTATTTCATTCTTGGAGCAAATGCAGCATCCGCGGCAAAGGGCACAAAGGTTATGTTCCTTTCAAACATTGACATTCCGGATCAACTTGCGGGGCTTGCAGGGGCGTCTGCTGCGAGTTCAAAGAAGAAAACTGTAAGAAAATCAAGAAACAAAGCAAAAGTGGAAACAGAAACAGAAACAGCGCAAGCAGAGAAAGCTGAACCTGAAGCAGATACAGTCGAAGAGGTAAAACCTGCAGAGACCAAACCAAAAGCAGAGGAAGTTTTTCCAATGCCTGAACCTGTAAAGGATAACAGTGATGATGACATCTGGATCACAGAAAGCGCAAAGACATGCTTTGTTGAGCAATGTGGACTTCCGGAAGCTCTAATGGGAAGAAATCAGATTGCGGAGTCAGTCGCGAAAATTATTTATAAGAACAATTCACTAAATGAAGCAATGGACGAAATCAAAGTTAATTATGCGCCAAGCATTGCAGCGGCAATTGGTGAACATATCAATGATGTATCAATGTATATCAATAATGGAGCTGTTAAGGGCAGATACGAAAAGTAAAATCGGAGGAAAAATACATAACTATAAGAATCAGCGCTTAAAGACATCTAATAAAATCAAGATGTCATAAAAATTAAATATCGTAGTCAAAAAGGACATCTCATTGAGGTGTCTTTTTTTTTTGCGCATAAACTCCATATTTATTGTGTCATAAACAGTAAAATATATAAAGGAGGATAAAAATATGACAAAAATAAGAGGGATGGTTGTCAAATACGGCTATGCAGTAGTTGACGCAGAAACAGAAGAGGAAGCATTAGAATTGACGCGTGACATGGAAGATTCTGGTTTTGACAGGTCAGATTTTAATGATGCACAAGTTATCGATGACAATGTAGATTTTGAGTAGGAGGTTTTGAACTATGGAATACGTAAAGACCAACTTAGGAATCATTCCGCTGACTGATTATTATGAAATAGTGGCATCACAAAATGGATTCGAGTCTTATTCGGAAATGAAAGAAGATGGATATTCCATTGAAAAGCCGCAGACCATCATTATGGTCTAAGCTTAAAAAGGCATCTCTATAATTCATTTATATTTTTAAGGAGGAAATTGACATGATCAGGGAAATCCCAAACACCTGTCCCTGCTGTGGAAAAACGAGTTTAGTAGATAATATTTTTGGAAATAAAGAATCTAAAATAATCTGCTATGACTGCAAACTGGCATTATTTGAAACACTCGCACCGGTAATGATGCAACAGCAAATGACAGCAACGCAGGCATATAATTTTCTAAAAGTTAACGGACAGGTTTAAACTCACAAGGGACATCTCGTTGAGGTGTCTTTTTTTTACGCATAAAACTCCATATTTATACTGTTACTAATGCAAAATTAAAGGAGGAAACATTATGACAGTAGCAGACAAAATCGTGAATACTTTCAAGAGTATGACTTTTGCATTAAACCAACTGAAGCTGTTAACAACATGTTAACAGCAACACATCTGACAGCAAGGCAGTAAAATGGATTTATCCCGGCGCCGAGAAAGCATTTTCTGAAGAGTGTGGACTTGATAAGGATTGTGCAAACAGAGATGCAATTGTAGAGTTTGCGGCTGCAACATTCTATAAATATAATGGAGCAAGCAAAGCAATCGCCGAAATTAAAGCCAAGTATGGTGATGAAATCGCAGAAACATTCAAAAAGAAAGCAGCTTCGCTCATCATGTATTTCAATGGAGCGGCATTTAAAAAAGCAGACGTTTAGGAATTAAGAGGACTGTAACCGGTCCTCTTTTTTTTGCATTATTTTACAGGAAAATCCATATTTATAGTAACTTTATTAATTTGTAATCAAGAAAGGAGAATGATTTATGATTACATTGAAAGTATTTTTAAAAAATTTCTGCAAAGGAATGCTTTTTGGTGCACCTTTGTGGGTGTGCGGCATCATATCAGAATTAATTGCGATGCTGCATACCCATACATTTGCGTATGGTTCAATTTTGATAGCCGCTCTTTGGTGCGGCTTGATTGTAGGTGAAATTGCATGTAATATAATTTCGCTTATAACAGGCGAATTGGTGTCTGCAATTAAGCATGACATCAAAGCTGCTAAAAGACGCCGTGCTAAAAAAGTAGCTAAAGCAGCAGCAAAAACTGCCGTATAAAAAAGTAAACTTTTATCCCTGAATATTAATGTTCAGGGATTTTTCTTTATACTATATATTGTGGGCAAAAAAATAATTTATACTAAATTGTATTTCGCTTTGGACAAAAATCAAAAACGGAATACTATATATATAGAAACAAACAATAAACGGGAAGGAGGAAACCATTGTGATGAACGAAGCAAAGCTAATGGATATGGCAAATAAGCTCGACGCCATGCCAAACAACGTAAAATTCATTATTGTAGGTGTGATAACACTATTCTTTGTTGCATGTTTTATTATGACAAAACATCTCGAATCAGTTATTGCAGAAGAACTTGCAAAAGATTATTAAATCAAGAATTAACAAAATATAGCTTATCAATCAATATTTATATAAGAAAGGATTATTAACGAACGATGATTAATATCAATAAGATAAACAGAAATAATCAGAGAACAGTTAAGGGTAAAATTTATGACAGGATTAAACGCATTACATCAGTTAAAAGGTAACGGAATATGGGCAGTAAAATTCATGGAAAGAGATATTAATGGAAAAGAATTCTTATTTGGAATTTATCAGTATGAACCTCAGACAGGACATGTTACAGAACTTGGACAGACAGACTATGTTCTTACAAAGAACAACATTGTTGATGTAAAAATCAATGGCCTTATAAAAGCAATTACGCTTACAGCAGCATTTCCATATGCTTTTGCTGAAAATAAAAACGCGAACACAATTGACCTTGATAACGTAAAAGTGTTTACTTTTGCATAAAAAGGTTTTTATATAAATTTACACGCAGACTCTCGATGTATCATAATTAATATTGATACCGAGAGCTTTTCGTGCTATAATTTAATATGAAAGGAATGATTATAATTGAAAAAGAAAATTCTTATCATTGCCGGTATTCTTATTGTTGCAGGACTTGGCATAACAGCTTATTCTGTATCGAAAATGCCTGCAAAGAATGCAAATGGATGGGAAACCACTGAAAACAGCTTAAATGATGCTGAATGGGGAAGCGAGATAGAAAGCTCCCTTGATTATCATGTTGAAAAAGTCAAGAAATCAGATTTTAAGAAGATGAGTGATTTTGAATACATTGACACTGTTAAGTCAGTATTAAATGCTTACAACGACAAGGTATGGGTATTGTTTCTGTTTGAAGACGGAACTGGTATTCAGTATCCGGGTGCAGATGCAGCAGAAAAAGCTACATATGGAAAATTTGATAAAAACTATAATGCAACAGAACAGATTGGATATGTAACCATTAATGGAAATTCAGTACAATATGAAAAAGTTCCAAGTGAAATGAGCAAAGAGTCAAATGACTTATCACAGGCTATTCCTGATACATACAAAAATGATTATACGTATGTAAATGTAAAAAACAATATTGCTTATATACAGGTTTTATCAACAAATGAAGATACTCAGTCTATAGCAAATGAAATAGTTAATACTGTTAAAGGTGTTGGAGACTACAAAGAAATTCGTTTTTGCATAAAATACAATCAGGACTTAAATTATTATAAATGGACTGCTGATGGCAGTATGGAAACAATTACAACACCAGATAATAGTTTCTTTGTAGAACCTGACGAAAGCCTTGAAAACAAAACAGAAAGTGAGTAAAATATATGTTAAGAGCATTGAGTATACTGGAAAATGATTTATTATCCAATACATTTAATGATGTAAGTTCCCTAGTAAATCACGTAGTTAACAACTCTTCAGAGTTAACACTGGATGAGGTTGCAATGCTTACTGAATTGGCAGCGTTTGAGCTGTCACACAATGTACCATTGAAACAATTTGTGTGATTTATTTGGAGGAAACATGGCGAAAAAAGAGATGGAATGGGTGCCCTTCGACTACAACGAGGTCGAAGGTTTTTCCCTGCTCAAAGAAGCAAAAACAACATCTGAAAGAAAGAGGGCATTTAATGAAATAGAAAAATATTACAGGGAAAATCCTAAACAGCAAGGTTATTGGTTAAGACTGGTGATTGATCTCATTAGATGCAGCATATCAGAAATTGATGACAGTGATGGACTGCTGAACGAAATGGCTTCTGTAAAATTACAGAGTCTTATTACCGGACTTACCAAATCTATGCTTAAAAAGAAATCGTTAATGATTGAACCAGCAAAGTTCGTTGAAACAGTAGAGACAATTGTTGACGATGTGTTTATAAAGGTTATTACCGAATATGATCCAATTAAAATGATGTATCAGTCAAAACCGCCTGTATCTATTGTGGCTTTTTGCGAGAAGAACCGTAAGTATGCAATGTCTGAATTCTCGGCAGAAGAATCCGGCAACTCAAATCAGAATTATAAGGTAGATCAGAGAGTAAAGAGAGCAGCAAAAACAATTGAAGCCCGCGGCGGACAGCCTACTATCAATAATATAATGAAAGAAATTGAGCGTGAAAAACGTGCACGCGCTAAAAAGGAATTTCTTGATGAAGATAAAATCTCAAATAACATTTCTGTTGCCGTAGTTGCATTGTCAATGCAGAGACAGAAAATGTTTGATGAGAGAAGCAGCATTTATATGGAAGACTCAGTTGCTCCCAATATTGAAATGGCAGAAGATATAACATCGGAGGATTTTGAGAAGCCTGAAACCCATGTCATGAAAGATGAAAGAAAGCTTCAGATTATGGAAGCCCTGCATGCTCTGCCTAACACTGAAGGAGTTCAGATGTATCTGATGTCAAATGGTTTTGTTGAAAAGGATGACCAGCTTTATATAGTGCCACCTGAACATATAAAGGATGTAGCCGAGAAGTTCAATACATCCATCATAAACGCAAAAAGAACAATTAATGCAGTGCATCTTACTTTAAAAAGGATGCTTGAAATTAAAGATGATGACATGGAAAAGGATGAAATGACTCCAATTGATAAACTGTTGTCAAAAACTCTTATACCGTTCACAGATAAAGACGATGAAACGAAAGAAACAGAAGAAGATTTCTTATCAATAATTGAAATAAATGATTTTTAAATAATACACAGCCGTTACGTGTAAGTTCGTAACGGTCTTTTTTTTGCTGTTTATTATTAAAATCCATATTCATTGTACAAATAACACGAAAGGAAATAAGAAAAATGGCAAATAATATGTTTGACTTCCATAATGAAGTCCACCTCAGAGGTAAGATATTTGATATTGTAGAAAAGAAATATTACACTGATTTCTTTTTATCATGTGGAAACAATGGCAGGGAGTATCGTTTTAAGAAAAGAAATGGTCAGTACAGCCGTGATACTATTAATGTAAGGTTTTTTAAGACAGAAGCAAAGACATATCCAAAACAGTTTAAAATTGGCGACAGGGTAACAGTAACGGCTGTCTTGCAGAATATTGTTGACAGACACACTCAGAGAGGAAAACATCTTGAAGTATGGGGGCTTAACATGATGTCTGTTGCAGATGACAAAGCCAAAGACTTAAACAATGTTCAGTATAGAGGCAGGATCGTGTCGGCAAAGGCTATTAATGACAATTACATTATTATCAATGTTAAAACAGTCACAAAGAAGAAGATTAAGAATACGAGAGAGAATACAAAATTCCCATTTATTGAAAAGGAATTTGTATCATCAACTGCAACCGGAATGCGTTTTCCCAATGGCGGCGCAAAGGACTTAGTATATACAAAATATACTCCCGGAACGTGGGTTGATATGACAGGGACCGTTCAGGGCAGGAAGAATGCTAAAACAGGAAAGCACACACAGAGATTTGTTGCTGAAAAAGTCAATATTATTGGTGAAGTGCAGAAAATTGATTTAAGAAATCAGAAAATATAAAGGGCAGAGAGGATGATTTATCATCCTCTTTTTTTGTGTGTACAAACTCCACCTTTATTGCAGATTTCATATAAAAAATAAAGGAGGACGAATATATGAAAAACTTGAGCTTTAAGATTTGGGTGGCAATATGTGTTATTGCCAGTATTCTTTCATTAGGAGGAAGATTTTCTCATAACGAAAAAATGATGTTGACAGGAGTATTTATGTTCTCCTGCTTGATTTTCATTATTTGTATCTTGGGTGTCCTTGATACAATAAGAGACTTCCTGCATCAGATTGCGTTAACAAAAAAACGCAAACAGGAAGAGCAGGAAGAGGCTGCAAGAAAAGAACTGGCAGAGGCAGTATGTCAGATTTTAAAATCTGAATTAAAGTAAACTGTTAAAGAGGAACCATTATTGGTTTCTCTTTTTTCGTACAAAACCCATATATATTCATATTAATGCATACAAAGAAAGGAGAGATGGATATGTACGATCTTTCAAAAATACAGGCAGGAGACCTTTTTATCTGTAAAGCAGAAGGAAAACAGCCAAATGATTTTTCACTCTTTGCACAGGTATTAAAGAACGAACCTGCAAAGAAGAGAGTAACAATTGCCCGATATATGAAATTTGGGCAGCTGTACTGCGAAGATGTGGTTTTTGACTACTCAACAATGTATGAGTATTACGAGCTGGCATCTGAGGAAGAAAAAAAGATGTTTACACCAAAGCATCCTTTTTATGGCATGTAAAAAAAAAGAAAAAGCTATGCATAATACATGGCTTTTTTTTGTTATTTTCTAAAATCCATATCTATAGGAGTTTATATTCTACCAAAAAAATAAAGGAGGAAATTAGATATGAACAAAAAGAATTTTTTAATAATAGTAGCAGCTGTATTGTCTATTGTTGGTGTATTAAACGTCAATATTAAGACAGTAAGCGCTGCAGAAATAAACACTACGCCAGCTGCTACAATTGCAGAGACACCAGTACCAACTGCAGGCGTTACAAAAGCTGTTTCTGAAATTGATTTCTCAGAACCAGTAGCTGAGACAGAGCCAGCACCAGTTGTTGAACCAGAACCAACATATTCTATTAACGAATATGATGGACTCAGCCAAACTCGTTACTGTATCGTTAATACAGCAATGGGAATGTCTGGCCAGTTTACATATAATCTTGGCAGCAAACCAGACTATAATAATAACTGGAAGACCGGCGAATCACTTGACTGCTCCGGTTTTGTTGAATATGTATTCTGGCTTGTTACAGGTCAGGACATAGGCGAGGGTACATGGATGCAGTCAACAGAGAATGTTGAAGGCGGACGTGCTCAGTACATCAGCCATGAGGAATTAAAGCCGGGTGATCTGGCATTCCTTATGGATGGTAGAGATACAATATATACTGACGAAAATGGCGAGAAACATACTCGTACAAATCATGTCGGCATATATTGCGGCAAGGACGCTGAAGGCAATGATCTTTGGTGTCATTGCAATGCCAAAGACAATACGGTTGCAGTAAATTCTGTGTCTTACTGGACAAAATACATGCGTATTACCAGTATCGACATGGATTCAAATGCATCAGTGCTGGATAACGGTGACTGATTTTCTTTTATTTTTAAGCTTAAAGACTCCTCATTAATAAGGAGTCTTTTTGTTTGTTCATTTTTATGAAAATCCATATTTATTGCATCAAAATAAGGAGATAATGACAAATGAGTTTAATTATTTTAATGGGTAAAACTGCAAGCGGAAAAGATACCATACAAAGAGAACTTGCTGATACGTATGGGTATGAGCAGTTGATGTTGTCAACAGACAGGCCTATGAGACCGGGTGAGGAATATGGAGTGCAGTATAATTTCAGAACAAGCAGTGAACTGGACAAAATGATTGCTAATGGAGAAATGCTTGAATGCAGAGCATATGAAGTGGTAAATAAGTCAGGGAATACAAATATACGGCGTTATGGACTTGAAAAACCTCATGATATGGATATTGAAAATAAGAAATATGTTACAGTGCTGCCGCCGTCAGCAATAAAGTCCGTAATGGAAAATGTTCCTGCTAACAGCAATGTTCAGCTATATTATTTGAATACTCCCGATGATATTAGAAAAGATAGATGCTCAAAACGTGGAGACTTTAACGAACTGGAATGGAACAGACGACTTATTACTGACTCAAAAGACTTTTCACCTGATATTATTAAAAATCTTGGCGCAAAGGAAATTCCAGGAGCGCTGCCAGTTTTAGTTGTTACCGGATTAGTAATGGAAGCAGACAAAAAGGCTGACAGAGAACGAGAAAAACAGCAAATAAAGGAACGAAATAATTCAACAATGACAGTAAAAAGACCAAGTAGAGGAATTGAGATGGTCTTCGATAGAACTTCAGGCGTTCCTATTGAAATAAATAATATACCAGAAAAACATCCACAAAGGAGGGCACAGAAAATGAATGGATTTTTCTTCTCAACAGAACATGGAACAACATACACGGTAACGCAGACTGATAATCCCGCTGTTAATATTTTAAATGGCGGAACATTTAATGACGTAAAGATTTATGCGCCAAATCCACTTTCAATAATGAACCAGAGACCAGCAAAATTGCAGATTGTAAATGATCCTGCAGTTTATGGAAATGCAGCAGGACGTATTATTCAGACATCACCTGTATGCGGTGGAATTCATCAGATAAGAAATGTAGAAAAAGCTCAGGAAGAACCAGTACAGAACAAGGAATATAAAAAAGTAGTGTATTTTGAAGACCTTGAGAAAATACCGAAAGACAGCCCGGAAAGAAAGGCTGTTGAAAATGTGCGCATGCCAAATAATCTTGTATTTATTCCAAAGGAATATTTCAAAGGATGCGAGAGTTTAAAGCGAATTGATATTCCTGAAAGAACGGTGTCTATTGGTGATAACGCGTTTGAAGGATGTAAATCGCTTACAGATATAAATATTCCTAACAGTATGTTTGCCATTGGCGATAATGCTTTTAAGGACTGCTCAGGCTTATCAAATCTTGATATGCCAATGAAATTTTTAGATGATGCTGATAGAATCTTCTCGGGAGAGAATAATCTTGACTGGAGTTCAGTAAGAGCAAATATCGAAAATGGTGATTTATCCGATGCAATGGAAGATGAAGATATTGGAAATGACAGATAAAATAATGGGCGCCTGACATATTGTCAGGTGTCTTTTTATGTTTCAAAACTCATATTTATACTGCTATATTTATCAAAAAATAAAAAAAACAAAGGAGGATGATATTATGGCAGATATGTTAAGTTTTAGAGCTATTTCATTTGCGGCAGTACAGAAAATGGAACTTTTGGATAAGTTTGAGGAGTTATATAACGATGATGGATTTGCTATCTTTCAGTCCAAGAAAACTTATCATTCTGATGATGAGGCTTATAAACCGTTTACTTATAAACTGATAATCAGAGCAACGGCTTTAGGTCAGTTTATTGGAGAGGGTGAAGAAGGACATAACGATGTACATATTGAGTTGTCAATGTGTCCACTTCCAGAGTTTTTATCAGAAAAGGCAGCAAATGAGATAAAAGACAGCATGGGCGTTGATAAGCTTACAGTGTATGACATTGTTGAATACGGTAGATGTCCTGAGCTTGAGTCTGACACAGTTACTATTACTGACGATGACGATGCTTACAATATTTTGGATGTGGATACTGCTAAAGAAAAACTCGACTGTGCAGCAACAGCAGCAGAGACACTTAATTCTATCCGCGGTTTTTCACTTGATAAACCGTGGAATTTGATAAGTAATACTGGATGGGATCTGCTCGATGAGCTTATTGATGGCGTTGATCCGAATGAGAACATCATAAAGCGTCTTAAAGAAAATGGCGCGGCGTAAACAAAGACTGGCAGGAATTAATTTTCCTGCTTTTCTTTTGGGACAAATTGAGCGTTTTACATA
>OHNI01000545.1_pt1 | contig 12396 bp, 17 predicted proteins | sample 1569501 | NCBI WGS metagenome assembly OHNI01 (sample SAMEA3879542, study PRJEB24766) | human gut metagenome | biome: human-associated habitat; feature: feces | place: USA | collected 1985/1987
TGCTATGCCGTTCAAGGCGGAGGGAAAAGTCAAGACTAAATTTCCAGCATCAGTAGTCCAAGTACCATTGGACGTAATATAATTTTTACCTGAAGTAAAAATTATTTCACTAACTACGTGGTTAGCTGTAATTTGAGAATTACTAATAGTAGTAGAACTAGCTGATTTAGCAATGGAAAAGTCTAATTTTAAATTAGAGCCTCCTTGAGTAACAAAGGGCAAAGATTTCCAAGCTGTAACTCCATCTCCTACTTTCATACGGTAAATGCTATCATCTTTTACCACACCAATTTCTCCGCTAAGAAGTACGGGGTTAGCCGTACTCCAATTAGCGGAGGTATCAATGCGGTTCCGCACTTTTATATTAGTGAGAACCTTATCAGCCATTAAGAGGCGCCACCACAATCAAAAATCAAGGTGTTTGCGCCTTGTGAAAATAGGTCAGTAGAAATGGACGTAATACCCATAGTCAGTGTGCGGCCTGATACAGAGCCAGTTAGTCCATTATTTGCAGTAACGCTAGTTACGCCAGTATCAGTTACAGTTTCAGTAGCTGTACTTACACTAGCTACATGTCCGTAAGAATCAAGAGTAATGTTCTGAATATAAGTACGACCACTATTAGTAGTAGCTGTACCAGTAGTTGGCTTAGCACCGTGCTTTAGTGTAATCGTACCACTGGTAGTAACAGTACCAGAACCTGTTAAACCATTAGTACCTTCAACTTTAACACTTGTAACAGTACCAGTGCTACTAGTTTTACTACTGGCAAGATTATATAGCTTGTTCAAAGCTTCGGTAATCGTATCTGTCGCGGCGATTGCGCCAGTATCACCAGTAGAAGTAGAGAACCCAGTTAGAACTAAAGCACCAACGTTAGTAGTAGCAAGAGTAGTATTACCTGTTAGACCAGTGACGACTTTACCAGCATTAGAAGTAAGATTACCAACTTTAGTATCAGTAAATACCGCGGTGGAAGGAACACTCTTACCTAGAGTAAAGCCAGTAGATTCAATAGTACCATCAGCTTTTAGCTTTGGAACTTCGCCAGCTGATCCTGCGACACGTTGAATAACATCAGCAGAAAGAGCATAATCACTCAAGTCAATCGTGCCGCCAAGGGGTTCCCAAGAATAAACAGTCGCGCCATCAACTTTGACGCAGACATATTCACCATGGTCAGCTGTAACATGATAAACGTTGCCTTCAATAGAAGCCCCAGCAGTTGGTAGCTTATCAATAGTTGCTACTGTACCTTTAAATTTGAATACAGAAGCTACATTAGCTTTTACCCTCTCATCAACATACTTCTTAGTCGCGGCATTGGTGTCAGCAGTAGGAGCTGGAACATTTACCGCACCTGTAAATGTGCCGCCACTCTTTGGCATAGCATTGTCAGCTTTAGTACCTTGAGCTGCGGTTGCGAAACTAGAGTGAGTATACCCACTATCTTTTACAGTATAACCATCCGCGCCAAAGGACACAAAATGATCTTCAGTAGTGCCAGAAGCGAGACCAGGAATTTGCTTGGCATTAGTAACATTACCTAGACCAACCTGGTCAGCGGTAACTTTGTGAGGATTAGAAGTATTGCCTGTGTGACTTGTCAAATCTTTGGCTTTCGCTGCACCCAAAGAACTTAAAGTTGGATAAGCGGGTAAATCAATCGCGCCATCAGTTTTAGTTTGAGCTGTGCCACCAATACTAATGCTTTGTACGGCTGTATCAGCTTTTTCGCCTTGAGCTGAAGTAGCATAAGCAGAAGAACCCGTATAAGCTGCTGAACCTAGTCCATGGACCTTTACATCAGTACCATTAAATTTTACAGTACCATTAACTGTACCTTCAGCAAGAGTAGAGGCCGGAATAGTAACACTGGAAGCGACTTTATAAGCTGTATCAGCTTCGCCCTTATTTTTGCTGTATAGAGTTACAGTGCGGCCAGAAATATCAATTTTATATTGAGTATCAGTATCTTTAATTGTTTTGTCAATGAAAGCAGATAGATTCTGGATTTCACTTGCAGCATAGGTAGGCTTTGTTGCGGCCTGGGCCCAGGCGTATATATTAGACGCTTTGGCATAAGTCCAAGGTAATTCCTTGAACGTTTTATCTCCTGTGCCAACTTTGAGCATTATGGCAGGAGGTGAAACGACTCCATCAACAGAGGCCTCACCTGGAATTTCGCAAACAGCGACTTCGCCCTTTAGTAGTGCCAATGTTGAAGCTTGCCATTCCTCGTAGGTTGCGTATTTCAGTTTAATTCTAGTGTTAATAGTTTTCTCCGCCATTGAAACATTCAACTCCTTATAATAAAAGCCCTCGAACGGGGCTTATAGTTATATTGTATTTCATTAGAATAGAGGTAAGTATTTCATCTAAATTATTTTTCTCTTTATATGAAATGCGCTCTAATGAGACGCCTTTTTGTTGACAAATGATTTCTTTTTCTTTATCGCGAGCTTGGCGATTAGCGAGACAATCTCTTCCTTCCCAAAGACTAATTTCTTGAAAATGTTGCTCTCCATCGTATTCAAGTAGAAAAACTATTTCGCTATCTTTATTTAGAATAGCAAAATCAAAGGGCATTATGACATTGCTTTTACTGAAGCGCATATTTTGGTTGCGGTATTGATAAATATATGGAATTTGATTAGCGTCAAGAAAATTTTTTATTCTTTCTTCTCCATAACTAAGATTGTGTTTCCCACAACTATATACGCGATCTATCCTAGTTAAGTTACTTGCAAGTACAGAAAAAGTATCTCCGCAAAGCAAACATTGACATTTCCAATAAGTATATCCTTTCAACTTACTGGATTCAGCATCATATTCTAGCACTTGCGCATAACCAAAAGTTTGCCCATGTAAATCTTTACGATAGGGTAGAGTCGCCGCTCCACAACCACAAGATTTTGTTTCTTCACGAAGGAGATGGTCTCGACGAACATCGAGAGTGTTACCACAAGAACATTGTACTTTATAATATTGTCCTTTATATGGTTCGTGTGGCAGAATTTCTAACACTGTAAGCGCACCAAAAGTATCTCCAATTTTTACTCTTTCTTGGCAAGGACAAGAAATATCTTTTTTGATAGATAACCTAGCTTCTCGAACCGTAGTTTCTTGTCCACAATGAGTGCATTTGCATTTCCAAGTTCCAATACCTTTTTCATTTGGCCAAAGTTGTAAAAGTTCATAGTCCCCTACAATATCTTTGACTGTATGCTGTAAGAATCGTTTGTGCCCGCAAGAAGTAGTTTTCCTTCGACGGAGTTCGCTCCCGCAGATATCTCGTATTACTCCACAGGAACATTTGCATCTAAACCACGCGCAATGAGAATTTACTCCTTCTGGTACAGGTACTCTTTCAAGTACTTCCCATTCTCCAAAAGTTTTGCCAATCATTTCTATCGCTGGGCGTCCCATTAGAATTACCTCCTAGTAATCTATAAAATATGTAAGAGCTGATGTAGGAGCATCTTATCTCATTGAGTAGCTAATTCAATGCTGCCTCTTACATTTTATTATAACATAAAATTACTCTTTTATCAAATTTTATTCGCTAAGATACATTGGTAATGTGGGTTCTCCCATTATCGAATTAAATGATATGTTAGTAATCAGCCATTCGCACCGCCGCCATTGAGAACTAAAGAATCTCCTTCGGGAATATATAGCTTAGTAGTAGAAACTTTATTTACTTCTAACTGTCCAGTTTCAGAAACTGCAACTTCTTCACCGGCTTTAATAACACCAAATTGGTCAACGGAAGCTATTGGAATATTTAGAGTGCGGTCAGCAGAATCAATTACAACTGCTTCTCCACCAATAGTAGCCGCGGCGATTATGTTCTTTTCCGCGCCTTCGGCAATACCATTTAGCTTTGTGACCATTGCACCGGTCATAGCACCAGCAGTAGTAGCGGAAGCTACATCCATTGCAATAGTACCATCAGCTGCAAGAGTTAGACCATTAGCGGCGGTAACTTTTACGCCACCAAGTTTACTAGCAGTAGCAATAGGTAAATCATATTGATTTGCAGTTAGGACGCCTTCATCACTAAGTACAAGTCCATCACCTACGCTCTTAATAGTAGCCATAGAAGCTAAACGAGCAATTTCGGTATCAGCAATTAGAGATTTGCCATCAGCCTTATCTACCTTGCCGCTAAGGTCAACACTAGCTACAATTTCTGCGAGAGTCTTGCCTCCATCAGCAAGAGAGCCATCAGCAGTGAGAATAGCAATATTGTCAGCCTTCGTGGGAGCAGCTTTCTTTGCATAAGGTGTCAAATCAATGCTAGTGTCACCAATCTGAACAAATGCGCCATCAATGAGCATATACTCTTTGTAAGCGTCACCGCTAGTAACAGTAGCATCTTTAATCATGTAAATAGTATCTTTATCCGCTTCACTGACCTCGGGCAAAGCAGTAACGACACTTCTCTTTAAGTGACCTGCGGAAGAGATTAGCGCTGCAATTTCTTTATTGGAAAGAGCTTTGCCGCCATCTTTCATAGTTAGGTCACCAGTAAGAGTGCCACCAGTAGAGTCAATTTTACCTGCTAAGTCGCCACGAATAGTACCGGGTGTGTCATTATCACCTAGAGCTTTATTGATTTCATTAACAGAAGTACGAAGTGTACTTACTGTGGAGCTTAGTCCTTCGACTGTGGTAGTAGAAGGCTGATACCATGCAATTTCAAAAGTACCATCGGCGCCTGCAACAGACTTTGGCTCTAGACCAGCAATCCAAGGATGTGTCTCATCAACTACCTGTTTTTCATGGTGGCCGGCCACATATCCTGCTTGACCTACCTCGCCAACAGCGTCAACCCATTTATAATACTCAATGCCCCAATTCTTCATCTTGAGCTTTCCAGCTTCAAGAGTAATTGTCTTATCATCACCGACTGTGGCAGAGCCTACTTCTTGTAGAGTACCTGCTTTATCAAGAATAATATAAGCAGTAGATTTATGATTAGCTTCATCTACATAGGCTACAATCTGACCAACATAAGCTGTCGCGCCAGACTTAGCATATGTTTTTAGTTCATCAAGGGAATACCATACAGCACTTTTATCAAGTGGGACAGGATTACCCCTATTGAACGTAATTGGGAGAGAAGAAGCTGAAATGTTTTTATTGATAACTGCCATTGCTATTCCCTCCTTACGCTAGAGTAATTTTATGCGTTTCATCACTGCCAATAGAAGCTGGTTGATATACATAAACTTTATATGCAATGCCAGTATAACTATTTGCGCCTTCGACTGTAACGTTTGGTTTAGCAACATAAGAAGAAGTAATATCAAGATTCATTGTGCTAGTCAATAGAACTTCCTTGATACCAGCACGACTAGTATTAGCAGGATAAGCGACAATAACGCGCTTAGCGCCAACAGTGGCGCCAGGTGCAATATTGAGAGTCTTTGTTCCATTATATGCGCCGCCATTAGTTAGTGCGCGAATTGTAGCACTAGTAATTTCTCCATCAGAAGTATCTACACCGTAGAAGAAGCTACGATAACCGCTTACTTTTGAAGTAGAAGTAGCGCTCTTTGTACCGGCTTTAATTGCTAAATCAGCTTTAGCTGTGCCAATATTAGTCTTTGGAACTGCGCCTGCATTATGAGTAGCAGTAGCTGTAATAGCTAAATTAGTAGAATCTTCTACTGTCACTTCTTCAAAAGTTCCCTTAGCTGTGGTCAATGTCTGTGGAGTAGATGTGTTGAGTACAACAGACCAGGCAGAAGCGGTAATGCCAGTCGCGGGGCCATATTCATAAGAACCAGCACTAAGAGAAGCAGTATAAGAAGGAGAAATCTTAGTACCAACTTCATATGCTTTATTTTGTGGGACAGACAAGCTTACTGCTGGTTGAGTAATAGTTGGATTCTTCTCTTGAGCAAGAATAGATTTTAGTACTTCTGTGACAGTTTTTCCTGCGGCACTGACAGTTGCGGAACCAGAAGAAGGAATAGTGATTGTACCTACTTTTTCAGTGGCTACAAGGTCAGAACTAAAGTAAACATTGTCAGCAGAATAATTACCATCCATAGCAGCCCAACCAGTACCATTATAGACGTAAGCAGTATAGCTATAATGCCCTGTACTGATTAGACGTTTGACAATAAAAATGTCATCGACTTTGGCTGTCGCACCTGCGCCAGTAAGAACACGTGTAATTACTGCATTGTCAGTTTCAGAACCTTCAGCAGTTCCTTCATAGTGAGCTGCATTTACAGTTTTATTTAAATAAGATAGATCATTATATTTATTTACACCGTCGCCAATTTTGAGAAGCCCAGTATCAATTTCTGCGCAAATCTCACCTTTCATTGGGACAGGATTGGTAGCCTTCCAATTAGCAGCAGTATCATTACGCGTAATAATACGCGTTTGTAGCTGTTTAGTTGTAGCCATTAGCGTCCCCTCCATCGAGTTCAAAAATATTGCCTTCTAAGTTTCCTCCGCCACTAAGTTCATGATAGCTAAGAGATTTATCTGACCAATAATAAAGTTTATCGTCTTTTGTAACTAAATATAATAAATTAGTTTGGCCAACAGAAGGCAATTCATAAATTGTAAGGACAGTTGAAATATTGGGATAGTCGTTGGGTTCTATTTTGCTTCCGAGATATTTTTGAATTAAGGTCGCGGCCTCAGAAGCGTTGCGTGCGGCTTCTTTAGCTTCAGCGCTAGCTTTTAGTATATCATCTATCCATTCAGCAGGGATAGTACTTGGGTCATCTGGATTATCGTCCACCATTTCCCCATTAATGCCTGGTAGAATATATACTAATCCTGAAGCAGAAACTACGCTTTGTTCTCCTTGGTATCCATTTAGAGTCAATTTACCTGTGCCGCATTTGTAAAGGTCTTTTCTCTTTACAATCCAAGCTACAGAATTTGTACCTTGATTCAATACTACAGGATAATTTTGTCCATCTGGACGCGAATATACGCCTTCAACAGTCAAATTCGGGAATTTTTCTAGCCAATAAGTAATATCAATATTTACTTCAGTAGAATTATCTTCCTTCACGCGACCAATACAAGTTGAAGACCTATCAAAATACTCAATCTTCAATGATAATTGTCGCATAGTTACACCTCATAGTTATCCAGCCACTATCATATTATAGGACAATAAACCAGTTGGGATAGTAGATGTTGTTAAAACTACTTTATTTAGTTGTGTCTCCCATTGTATAGTAGCAGTTTGATAGAGTTGAGAGTTTTTGGTGAAATCGAAGGTAATTACGGACATGTCCTCGTCAACTCCATTCAAATTTATGGTGTAAGAATAAATGTTATTTGAGTTCGTCCAATCAGTAACAGGAATCTCACCAGAAAATTGAATTATATCTGCTCCATTAGGAACACAGTTGATAATAGACATTCTCGCAACCTCCTTAGAAGGTAGAATAAATACCTTCTATTTTATATTTACAGCGTTTTAGTATATTTACTAAAGCTGCTTTATTGTTTTGTGGTTCAGTAAAAGCTAAGGCTATGAAACCAATAGGATCGCCATTGCTATTGACAATAGAGCATCCGATATTAGCATGAATGCCGTCTTGTGACATCATATGATATGTTCCGGGATCTTCATTTTTGATGTCTTCAATATTGAGAATGTCATAATATCCTATATCATTTAGTTTTTTATAAACATAATAGACACTTGTACGGAACATATTGTTATATTTAGTTTGCAAAGGTTGAACGCGGCCATTAGTTACTTCGTTAGTACAACTCATACGTTGATAGCTACGACCTTCGTAATCTTTCCCACCATTATGGTAAGAAAAGAAGAAACCATAACTAGCTTTTGCTGCGTTTAAGCTTTCCGTCATAGCATCAATAATGTGACTATTATATTGATAATTTTCTGGTTCTTCCTTTATATGATTTTCTTCTTTCTCAAGTAAGGATGACTTTAAAGCAAGAATAGCTTTATCAAGTAAACTTTGAAGATATTCTTGCTGTTCTTGATTCATCTTTTTTATATAATCGTTTTGCATTTTTTGCTGTTCTTGGTCAGCTTTTTCTCGCTCTTTTTTTTGACTAAACATTTGCCAAATAAGAACAACAAATAGACCAATTATAATGATAGTCACACTATAATCGCTTATAGCATCTAATATGGGTTTTAATTGTTCTATCAATTTATTTCACCTCCTATTACTCGTTCCACCAATAATATTGTATAGATTATAAACGTTTTCTTTATAGTTTTCATCGGTAATGCTTTGTTAAAATTGCACAAAAAATATGATGACTTTTATAGCAATTTGCTACTTTTATACAATGGTGGCAAAATACTTTATTGCTAATATTATTTTATTACATATAATTAGAAAGGACGGGAAGTCCAAGGAGGGCAATAGAATGGTAAGTACAAAAATTCTTTATATGGTTCAAGACGAAAGAGAACTCCCATATTTATATAATATGCAAGACTCCGCTGTATGTATTGCTGGAAGAGAAATTCGACTAATGTTTCCTGGTGGTATGAAGGTATTTGTAGAGAAACAAGCAACGAATCCAGTTCAACAGACCTTTAATTCTATCAAGCCACAATCAAATTTAGAAGAAATAGTAAAACAACAAGGAGAACAGCTTGTTGCTTTATCTCAAAAACTAAATGATTTCATCAAAAAGGAGGAATCATCAAATGACCAATCTAAAACAAATGGCACTAGAAATGCTTTCTAATATGAAAGATGAAGATATAATAGCAACTTTACAAAACGCAGGCATTGACCAAGAAGGAACTGACGTCATCCTGAATATGGTCAATGAATGTCGAAATAATAAAAAGTAGGTGATTTTATGAACTTTAATGAAGGTATGAACTCTGGTCTAGATTTTGCGACTTTTATGAACAGTGCTCTTCGTAACAATGATGATAATATGTTGGGCGGAAATAGCGGTTGGCTTTGGATTTTCTTACTAATTCTATTTGGTGGGAATGGTAATTTCTTCAATCGCGGCGCTGGCCAAGCTGTTAATGATGCAGCTGTAACTGAGGCTATTGATGCTGCTATTCAGAAAGCTCGCGCCGACGGTCTATCTGACCAAGTAGTAATTGAAGCTGTAAAGGGCAACGGAAATGCAATTCAGCAGTTAGCTACTACTCTAAATGTTGACCTAAGTACCATTAAGACTGCTCTATGTTCTCTTGATAAAGGCGTGTCTAAGCTCTCCGGCGACATTGGTATGAGTACACAACAGATTATCAATGCAATTCAGAGTGGCAACATGCAGATTTCTAGTCAGCTTGCAAGTTGCTGCTGCTCTATGAAAGAAGCTATAATTGAGCAGGGCAATGCTGCACGTATTCAGACAATCGAACAGACTAATCAACTTAGCGAAGTAATGAACCGTAATACTGCGGTACTAAGTAATAAGATTGATATTCAGACTGCTGAAATGCGTTCCGGCTTCCAGGGAATTAAAGATTATCTCTGCCAGGAGAAGATTGAGACTCTCCAACATCAGGTTACTCAGCTTGAAAATGCAGCTAATAACGCAGCTCAGACAAGTACTATTAATGCTTATGTTGAAGCCGCTATTCGTCCAGTACAGGCACAGGTTGCACAGCTCATAAATGCTGTCCCACCAAGAGCTACACCCGCTTATATTGTTGGCGGTAATAATTCTTGCGGTTATAATTATTACAATAACAATGGCTGTGGTTGCAATAATGGTTATGGATGTTAAATAAATAAAGCGCCCGTCTTTATGGCGGGCGCCATTATTGTGCAGAGCAAGTCTGCAAGGAGAAGATAATTATGTTTGAAGCATATAATATTACAAGTGCTAGTTATACTATTAATCAGCCCATAGCTTTCACCACTACTCGCTACATGGATTGTCGCGTAAGACTAAATAATAGCAATATAATTCATATCAACACTCCTGGCTGTTACTATGTTCATTTCAATGCTGTTGGCGCGGCCAGCGCGGCGAATACAGCTGTAACAATTCAGCTATATCGTAATGGTGTAGCTGTACCCGGTGTAGTAACTACCGCTACCACAGTAGCAGAAGCAAATCCACAGACTCTGTCTATGAGTACGATTGTAAATGTCTTACCATCTTGTGCCGCAATTTGTAACGATGCGAATCTACAATTTGTAATAACTTCCGCTGATGGGACTATTACTACTGCTGATGTAGTTATTTTTAGGCTAAAGTGAGGTGAGTAAGAATGTATGACCATTATGACTATGATTATAAACCATTAAAGCATCGCATTTTAAAAGAAATTGAAGACATTGAAAATTGCAAAGAATGGAATGCAGAATGTGTATGTATACTAGAGCGTCTACTTCATTCTGTGAAACATATTGAACGAATTGAAGAATTAGATAATATGGAATGGGATTACGATTCTACCGCCAATGAACGTAAGCCACTCACTGAAGTAAAACGATAAAATAAAAAGGGAAGCAGAAATGCTTCCCTTTATTTTTTTTATTTATTTATGGCTTTCTAAAAGCATTAATTTTATTAGGGAAATACCCATTATTAGTTTCATTTACTAAGTATGTCTCATCAAATTCTGCTGTGGCATATAGCATGCCAAGTATGGAGCGTGCGTTCACTACGCGGTCGCCTTCTTTATTTTCTACGGCATACCAGCTATTAGTGCCATCACAAAGAGCAAGAATAAAATCATTAATTTGTTCTTTTGTTTCAAGAAGAATTTTACATCTAATATAGGGTTGACCTTGATAATTCTGTCTCATATTCAATCCTTCCCATGAATCGTAGCATGAAGAGTACTAAGCGCGCGGGCTACATCATTAGCACGATTGCCCCAACAAATAATAATACCGCAGGGGAAAGTATCAGTATAATTATAATTGAAACTTACTTCAATCATACCATAAGTGGAAATAATATAAGAGATTAGTTCTTCAATTCCACTTTCTTCAAAATAATCAAATGGATATTTGATACCGGGGATATCCTCCCAATCTACTGTCAAATATCCACGTTTTGGAAAACTATCTAGTGCATTATGAATTACTTCATCCATATATTTCTTAGCTTTATTCAAACTTCAAACCTCCCCGCTTGTTCACAAAAATAATTAGCGACAGAACTATATTTTTCTTTTAGTTTAGGTGTTAGTGTTTCCTTCTTGATTAGATGATCGCGCATATCGGCTTTCTTTACAAGAATAGCGCACTGGCTGCCAGTTTTGAAAAGATTATTGATGTATTCTTCATAGGATTCATTGTCATAACGTGTCAAGGCACAAATGTCTTGTAAATATAATCCTAATGTCACTAGTTGTGCAACTGTACAGGCATTTTCTTCAATCGCATCATGTGCAATAGCAAGCGCGCAAAGATAACGACGAGTTTCTTCAGGATAAAACCGATAAAGCAAATCCTGCTTTACATATTCCATTACGCTCGTAACATGTCTCCACGTGCTAATAGAATAATTATGTTCACAAAGACTGTAAATTTTAGAAAACTGCTCTAGTGTCATTTGTTTTCTCCTTTCTTTTTTACAATTCGCGCAATTTCATCATTAGAAAGCTGCTTTCCACTTTCATCATGGATTTCATCCCACTCAAGTTGAAAGCGTTTCATATCAGAAGGAAGTGTGCCAGTATATTCATCGCCTTTTATGCTATACCATCCAAAGAAAGTAGAGTAACGCATATTAGGTACAAGGCGGCAGAATGGGTCAGTTTCATCAGCACCATAGTAAATAGTAATCGGACATTGAGCTTGCCAACTAAAGCCGCTATTTACCGGTTCACCATAAAGCTTAGCATATTCATACTCACTATAATAGCGGACTTCCTTACAAGGGTTGGTTTTTGTTTGAACTTGAACATATAATTTGCCATTCTTCTCATAAGGTTCGCACAATACAGGATATTTCTGCCAAGTCTTGGCTATCATAAAACCACACCTTTCCTTACCTTATGAATATATTATACTATATTTTTAATGGAAAGTCAATACCATAACGTAGGTAATATATCCGCAAGAATGGAGAAGGCAATCTTGTTATGATAATTCATTTCATTAAACATTTTTTCAATGTCTTTACCTTCAAAATTATCTTCAATAGCTCGTGCTTCCCTAATGTGATAACAAATTTCATGGATTTTGTCTTTTGTTTGTTCTGGCATTTCAGCAATTTCTTCAGCATTAGTAAGATATTGTTTTAGACCAAAATAAATTACATTGATAAGATAAGTGTCAAAATCCATTAAATCAAAGTCACAATAGCCATGAATACCCCTCTGATTGATGGCTGCATTTAGTTCCGAACGCATTAAAGAACTGTCAAAAAGATTATTAGTATTTTTATTCATATTATACACCTTCTACAATATCATCAAAACGCGCC
>OHNI01000558.1_pt1 | contig 12204 bp, 16 predicted proteins | sample 1569501 | NCBI WGS metagenome assembly OHNI01 (sample SAMEA3879542, study PRJEB24766) | human gut metagenome | biome: human-associated habitat; feature: feces | place: USA | collected 1985/1987
ATGGTGGACGAGGCGATACTGCGCTTGCTGTCGGGGAAACGCATGGGAGTGTCCCGCCCTCGCCGTTTGCAGCCGAAAGACCGGGACGAGGTCTTGAAAGCGTTTTTTGCGGAGCTGCCCCAATGGGTCACGTTGGAGGACGAGCGCGAGGTGGCCGAGTTCTTCGGCGTGAGCCGCCACCATGTGCACGAGGTGCTGACAGGCCGCCGCACGGGCTATGCCGTGCTGGCCGCGTTGACGTCGCACGGGAGCGAAAACCGAAAACGTGGAATCCGCCGCCCGGACCTGAGCCCGGAGGCGACAGCCCGAAAAACCCTGCAACTGGCTTTGGAGTTCGCGAACGAAACGAAGGAGGGCTGAGCGATGGTACGGTTCGAGAAAGACAAGATCGTGGTGGAGATACCCACGATGTTCCCGGCCGCCGACTGGCTGGAGCGTGTGAGCGACTTGGTGTATGCCATCGGGGCGATAGATAAAGACCGAGTGGACAACGCCCACGACTGTATCTGGGGATTGTGCAATCTGATATTGGAAATGATGCCGGAGGAAGGAGATCTGCTCGAGATGCTGCGGGCGAAAGGACTCCGATAGCCTTGTTCCGGGGATAAGACAAGGGGTGACCGTTTGCGGGCGGTCACCCCTTTTGCGTTTTACAGCGTCACGGCTCCATCGCCGACTCGTCGTGCAACGTAAACGAAAAGGTCGTCTCGAACACCTTGATATATCCCGGCAGCGCATATTCCCGGCTTTTCTCCCGCACGAGCGGCGAGGCGTTCTCCGAGCACTGCAAGCATTGCAAGGTTTGGTACAGCTTGTTCGCCGTCTGCTGGCGTTCGCGTACTTTCTCGTAGGTTCCCGAGGCGTGACTGGTGTCGTGGTAGCAGTCGATGGCGAGGCGCACGGTAATGAACGACTCGCTGTTCTGCGCCCCGTAGCCGAGGTCGTGCCAGTTCGAATCGGTGTTCCCGATCAATACGCAGGGGAAGGTGACCGGGTAGTGGTCCTCGTCTGCTCCCATTTCCAATTGGCCGTAGTCCTCGTCGATGAGCGACAGATCAGGCATTTCACGGGCGATTTGCTCCATGATGGTGATAAAAATTTCTTCCATGATTTTATAAGTTTAATATAGTTCTGATTTCTTTTTCGATTCTCTTTTCTATTTTTTCGTTGAGCTCCTCACTATCGCCAAGAAATTGTCGTTGTGGAATGTGTATGTTCAGTTTCTTTTTCTTGGTGAGGGCAAGTCCTTTCCACATCTGCGCCTGTGGGTTGGTTGGTCGTTTGCTTGTCGCCTTTCCCCGGCTTTTCTTCCCCGTATTTTTCTTTGTTTCGCCCGAGGTTTCTCGGTACTTGGCCCATGCGAAACGCCTCATACGATCTGTAACAGTTACAGAGACAGATCCACCCCAGTTGTGAATGGGGGCGTAGACCACATCGTTCGATATTTTCACCCGGTAGTCCGCCGGTATGTATTTGATGGATTTAAATAGGACTTTCCGCTCGGAAAGCAGCGTGCCGTAATTGCTGGCAGCTCCTGTTCCACCCGATGACAACCGCTTGGCCTTCGGCCACGGGTGCAGCCCTCCGTTCACAAAGCCTCCTAACCGGAAGTTGTTTTGAAAATGGTCTTGGGCCATTCGCCCGGCGATGACCGGCATCTCCCGGCGCAGGAACTTTTCCAGCGCCTTGCGCTCCTTCTCCATAAATTTTTCGGCCATTTTTTCTCCTATCTATTTGTTATTTAATAATTAACCGCTATATTTGTGCTATAAATAGTCCTTAGTGATGCCGCCACGGGAGGCGGAAGCGCGAAAGCCCTTATATCGGAGGTTCGAATCCTACCCGTTAAGGGCTATTTTATTTTTATGATGTTCTGCATTCCCAAATTCCTTTCTTCTATTATTCCAGCCGTGATAAAGGCATTCACTGTTTTCTTTACGCCCCATATCTTTGTTCGGTAATTCAGTTCCACCACAAATTTTTGTACTTTGTTCTCTTGTCGGGTGATAAACTGAATATTCCTTTTTTGCTTATCCCAATAGACTTCACACTTTCCCATCAACGAAGGAAAAGCTACAAGTTGCTCTGCTGTTACACTCTTTCCGGCATTTTGTTTTACAGTACGCAAGGCATGTTGTATCTGTTTATCGGTCATGTACACCTCGTCCGTTTGAAGCTCTATGCCTTTTTTAAGAAGGAATTGTCTTACATCTTCTGACAAATTCCCTATTATTACGGAAATCCCTTGTGTATAACCGGTTTCTATCTGTTCGATAATGCCTCGTATGCTTTCCTCCGCCTCGCGGACAGCATCCAATTTCCCCATGAGTCTTTCCACAGCTTTCTTCGCCCCCGGATAGGCATTCGCTATATACGGGTGAGTGTCGGAAAACAGTTTGCCGTCCTTCCCCGGGTTGTTGTCCAGCCCGGGGTGCGGGTTGTCCTTTTTCGTGAAGTCGGGGATTTCGGTCACCGGGTCGTCCGTCGAGGAGAGGTCGCACTTGCAGTTCCAGCGGTCGCCCGGGCGGTGCTCATTCCAGAACGGGTCATCAATGGGTCGCACCGTCCCCCAGAATACCATGTGATCCTTCCCGGGATTGACCGAGGTGGAAGGCATCCACCGCAGATTGGGCAAGACGTCCTTCTCCCTCTCGAACTGCTGCCAGTCGGCCGCCTGATGCGCCCGCAAGACCGCCGTGTTATATTCGGTACGCAGCCACTGCCCCACCTGATGCGAGGCGATGGGCATCACCTCCTTCCGCCACTGTTCGAACGGTTTTAGATTGCCGTTCGAATCCAACAGCAGGCGTGCCATGTCGTTCTGCATGCGGTGTACCTTGAATGCCACGAATACCTCGTTGTTCCGCAGAATGGCCGCGCGGAAGTCGTCATCCGGATCCACAGTCCCGGATTCGTCGAATCCTTTTCGGGCGGCCTCGTTTATCCGGTCGCAAATCTCGTTGAACAGGTTAATCTCGATGTCGGTCATCGGGCGGAAGCTCTTGCCGTATATGTTCCGCAAGGCGCGGCGCAGTACCTCGCCGGAGAACTCGAAGCCCGAGGAGACCTCACCCTCCTTCGCCTCATAAAGGCGGTCGACTACCAGTCTAAAACTGCCCCGCCGCCCGACGGGGCTTTTCCGAAAAAACGGGCCAGCCGGTCGCGGAAGGATTTTTTACGCTTGGGTTCAGGCTTCGGTTCTGGGTCGGGTTCCGGATCCGGCTCTTCCTCCTCTATTTCTTCCTCCTCCGGTTTTTGCCGTTGCTGCTGTTGAAGCCGCTTGGCGGCGGCCTCATTCCTTTTCCGCTCCTCTTCCCGCTCCCTTTTCAACCGGTCGTAATCGGCCGGCTTTTCGATACCGAACTCCTCGTAGAGGTAGTCGTCGGAGACCGGCAGGTCGAACTGCCGGGCGATCTGCGTGAGGATATTGACCTTCGCCGCGGGGTCTATCTCCTTCTTCTCCGGGAAGCAAAAACTACCTCCGGAGGTGTCGATGCCCATGCGGGCGAAAATATCGGCCATGTCGTAATTGAGCACATCGAGGAGATACCGCTTGTCGGCCTCGGCCACTTTGTCCTCCACCTTTTTGTGGACAGTACCCAAAGCCTGCGTGCCGTTTTCCGAGGATTCGGTCGTCAGCGTATTGCCGAGGACGAGTTTGGAAATCTCGTTGTTGCACCGCTCGCAGAGGCGTTCGTAGACATCGGCCGAACCGGTCTTGTTGCCGGCTTCTATAAAATTGAGTTTGGTGTCCTCGTCGTGGAAGAACTGTGCGAGGCTTCCGATATTCGCGGCGTCCTCTATCGCCCGCTGGCGGGACTGCTCGTCATCGGAGTTATAGACATACTCCTGTATGGGCATACCGAAGAGCTCGGAGAACTGCGACCAGTCACCGGTGGTATTCCGCTTGTAGATCACCCACGGAGCCGCCTTCGCCAGCAGTCCCAAGTCGTCGGGACTGCCGATGAACAGCAGGTCGGAATAATTCTCCCACGGCAGGCCGACGATGTCCGTCTGGTGACGGAGGATAATCCGCCTTACGGGGTCTACGTGCTTACGGGGTATCAAGTCGTAGTCCACCCACTCCCCCTCCCGGTAGAACTGGCAGAGGGAGAAACCCCAGAACTTGGCATCGATGATGTCGCCGACCAGCCGGTTGAACCACGGGGAACGAATCTGCTCGTTCACCGCGTCGTCCGGCTTGCCGTCCCTGCGGAACTCGATGTCGGAGCAGAGCACGGCGTTCTTCCGTTTCTCGATCACGCAGGTGAGGTGCGTGTCCATGAGAATGTCGGCATACAGGTCATATAGCTTGTAACGCCTTGAATAATCCACGTTCTCGGCGGCGCGTATGGCCGTCATATAGTCGGCAATGTCGATGCCGAACCGTTTGGGCTGGGTGAGCACGATGACATTCGGCCCCTTTTGTCCGGGAAGCGTCAGATTACCTCCGACGGTGATGATGCCCCGGTTATTCCGTTTTTGTTTCTTTGCCATAGTCTTATGTGATTACCAGTGGTTTGTCCTTTTTCGGTTGCTCTCGATGCGGAAGTCCGAGTTTCCGGCCCGTTCCTCCGCCGGCAGGAGCGGCGCCCCCTCGATGGAAATTTCCTCGGCCGCCACCGCCTTCATCCACTCTACGGCCCGTTCGTACCGGTCCTTCCGCATGGGCGAGAGTTTCTGGGGGTTGTGGATACAAAAAATGTGATAGACCGCGATGTCGATGACCATCATCAATACCAATTGGTTCCTTTCCTCCCCGGTGGCGGAGAAGATTCTGTCGCAGTCATAGCGTTTCGACAGGTAGCACCGCATTTCGGCGATAGCCCTGTCCTCGCATATTTCGATGACGGGTTCGTCCTCCCGTACGAGGGCATCCAGAATGTCGCGGTGGATACTCGCGTCATAGTCCCTCAATTCGACAAATTGACTCATAGGTATAGGGGTTAAAGGGTTATAATCTTCGTTTGTTCCGTCTCCGCAACTCTCTCCGGGTCTTGACCACCGGAGGCTCCGACCGATGTATGAGTTCATCGATGATGCGGTTGCCTCCTTCCACGGCATCCGGGCCGTCCGCCGGATAGCGTAACGAAAGCGTGAACAGCTTGAACTGATCTTCCAGTTCTTTCATGTGCGGATTGTCCTTCTCCGCCTCGTTAAGGATCAGGTTCCCCTCCCGGTTCAAGGGTTCGAGGTTGGCCTCTATCCGGGTTCCCTTGTCGGTTTTCTTCTTCTCGTCCCCCCGGATATAAAGCGATATTTTCTGCTCTTTCCGGACTTTGGCCACGAGCGGTTTGAACACCTGCTGAAAGAAAGGGTCTTGCAGTTTGTTGTTCTCCATGTAGCAATACACGGTGGCTTTTCCGCCGACGAACTCCAACAGTTTGACATACCAACCGATGAATTCGGCGTTCAGGGCTTGGGAGAGAAAAGTCTTGATGACATAAAGCCGTCCCCCGAGTTTGCCGAGCAGCGAGACCGTCTTGAAGGACTTGCCTTTCTTTCCCTTGCTCTCGCCCGGCGCCGGGTCACCGTATGCGACCAAAAATTTAAATTTCGATAAGGGTGGAACCTTGCCGTAGGCGATGGTCTCGAATACTTCCCCGACAGAAATCGGGTTGTTGAAGTATTCTCCCTGCGCCGCTTTGGTGGATATTTTGGACAGCGTGCGGTCGATAAATTCTTCTCCGGCCAAGTGGAGCGACCGTTCCTGTCTCGAATGTTCACGATGTCCCAGTGGTCGGCCATGTCCCCGGCCCGTACCACGCAGCAATCTTTGGCGATGATGTTTCCGCAAAAGATGACAAGCGTCGGTTCCGAGATGGATCGCGTCGGATACAGGGCGTTTTCCCACCAGTCCCACCGCTTCTGTATCGTGTCCGGGTTCTTGGTGTCCTCGTCCGTGTCGAAGTCGTCCACGAGCAGCACGTCCGGGCGAATGGCCTCGTTGCGCGAACCCCGGGGCGACTGTCCCGCGCCGATTGCACGGAACGCCACGCCTCCTTTGGTGACGAACTCGTCCTCCGTCCATGAGCCGGGCGTCTCCTGTTTTCCGTAATAGGCCTGTATGCGGCCGTTGGCCTCCAAATTGGCCCGGTAAGGAGCCAGCAGCCGTACGGCGTTGTCCTTGCTGTTGGAGGTCATGATGACGTTCTTCTTCCGCCCGGTGAGCGTGACGAACAGGACGACGAACATGGAGACGGTAGACTTGGCCAGCTCCCGGCTCCACGAAAGCACCTCGAACCATTCGTCGTGTGCGATGATGCGCTGTATGGCCCGTTTCTGGAAATCGGCGAACTCATACTTGGCATAGTTCGGAAAGAAGAACTTGATCCACTCCACCGGATGCCTTTCGAGATACCGGCGGTGTTTCTCCCGGTCGGCGGCGGACATGGAACGGTCCACCGGCGTGGCCCTATCGATGTCCTCCTTAAACTTCTCCCAGTCGAGGAGGGCTGTTCTGTCGATCTGTTTCATGAGCCTCCCGTTTATAGTTTGTCCTTGATATAAGCGTCCGCCAGTCTTGTCAGTTCTTTGGCCTTGTCGAGGTCGAGGGGCCGCAGCCACTCGATGAAGGAGGTGAGCACGCTGATGATATCGGCTATTCCGGTTTCCTGTTCCATGTTCCGAATGGCGGCCGACAGCTTGCCGAGAATGTCGGCTTCTTTGGAATTCGGGAACCGTTCCCCCTCCGCCCGTGCCGAGATGGCCCGGTTGATTTCCGCCACCTGACGGTAGAGGTTGGCCACCTGTTCCTGCCGGGTGAGTGTCAGCCCGGCTTTCTGTTCCTCCCATTTCCCGGCACGCACCCAGTTGGACACTGTCACGCGGGACACTCCCACACGCTCTGCGATTTCCTGTTGCGTGAGATTCTCCCGCATGTATAAAGTCTTGGCCCATTCCTTCTTTTGGGCGTTCGTCAAATCTGCCATAGTGCTTTAATTCTTGTGATTCAACTGCAAAAATGCCCTAAAAATCCCGCGAAATAAAAATCGTTCCGCATGATGAGAGTTTACGGAACCACCATGACATCATACCGTTACACGGTAAAAATGCGATTTTCATACGCTGTCGATTTGTCGCATTTTTGCGACGTAAACCCAGCGGAATCATGTGCTAAAACCAGACAGATATGAGCAGATTTTTCAACATACAGACCGATTCGGAGGGAGTGTGCACCATCTTCCTATACGGTGACATCGGAGACTATTACGAAGTACAGAGCGGACGGGTGGCCCGGGAACTGTTGGAAGCCGAAAAGGCGGGGAGCCGGATCCATGTCCGCATCAACAGCAACGGCGGCGATGTGTATTGCGGCATCGCCATCTACAACGCCATCAAAAACAGCAAGGCGGACGTACACATATATGTGGACGGTATCGCGGCCAGCATGGCCAGCGTGATCGCCCTGTGCGGAAAACCGGTAGAGATGAGCAAGTATGCGAGGCTGATGCTGCACAGCGTGAGCGGAGGCTGCTATGGCAATAAAAAGGAGATGCAGAAATGCATCGAAGAGATAGAGAGCCTCGAGGACAGCCTCGGGGATATATACGCCGCCCGTCTCGGCATGACGAAGGAGGAAGTCAAGGCCACGTTTTTTGACGGCGAGGACCATTGGCTGACGGCAGACGATGCGCTCCGCCTCGGCTTTATCGACGGTATCTATGACGCGGAACCGGTTCCGGCGGGCAGTACCCCGGAACAGATATACACTTTATTCAACAACCGGCTCATGGAGCCACAAAACAAAAGCAAGATGAACTTGGAGGAAATTCGTAAGCACCCCTCGTTTGCCAATTGCAAGAGCGAGGAGGAAGTAATCGCGCAGGCTCAGTCCTACGCAAGGGAAGCGGGCCGTGTCGCCGGTCTGGAAAATGAGAACAACGACCTGAAAACCCGGCTGAAAGAGTTTGAGGACAAGGCGGCCGCCGATGAAGAAGCCGCACGCAAGGCATTGCTCGACGCTGCGGAGGCAGACGGGCGCATCAATGCCGAAATGCGTCCGGTATATGAGAATATCCTGAAATCCAACCCGGAGGAAGGAGAAAAGGCGTTAAAGGCGCTTGCCCCGAAACGTAAGGTCATGGAGGACCTGAAAGTGGACCCGGGAGACGAGAGCCCGTGGAGCAAGCGAATGAAGGAAATCAAAAACAAACTTAATAAACAATAACGATGGCGATAGTAGTAAAAAACACCAATTACAACGGCGAGGTGCTGGAGCAGCTGCTGACCCTCGCCGCCACCGGCAACGAAATCGTGGAGAAAGGCCTGATCATGGTCATTCCCGGTGTGGAGAAGAAAATCAGCCTGCCCCGTCTGAAAAGCGGGAAGATGCTCCAAAAACGTAAGGAAAATCCCGGTGTGGAAGATTCGAAGGGAAATTTCAATTATGACGAAAAGAGCCTCGATCCGAAGGATTTCATGGCTTTCACCGTGTTCAATCCCCGTGCCTTCGAGCAAATCTGGCGCAAGTGGCAGCCGAAAGGTAACCTCGTGTTCGCAGAGCTACCCCCCGAAGCCCAGAACGCACTGTTGGCCGAACTGGCCAAACAGGTACAGTTCGAATTAGGTGACCATTACATCAACGGCGAATACGGCGACGATGACGACCATCTGTTTAACGGTATCCTCACCCAAATGGCCAAAGATACGGAACTCATCATCGTGGACAGCGAAGAAACGACCATGCTCGGCAAGTTGAAAGCCGTTCGGAGCGCTATCCCCAAATCAATTCGTAACAACCCGAACCTGCGTATCATCATGAGTATCGATGATTTCGACAAGTACGATGACGAGTTGACGGAACGAGAGGCCAAAAACGCCAGCGAGACGGACGTCAATGCCAGACGTTACAAGGGTATCGCCATCGAGACTTTGGCTGCATGGCCCGACGATCTGATTGTGGCCACGTTGTGTTCGATGGGCGCAGACGGAAACCTGTTCGCCGCCGTCAATCTGCAAGACGACGAGAATGTCATTCAGATAGACAAGATTTCCAATGCCAGCGAGTTGTACTTCTTCAAGATGCTGATGAAGGCTGATACCAATATCGCTTTCGGGGAGGAGACCGTGGTTTTGGACAGCCGCAAAAGTCCCGTATTTCAACCGACTGCAAAAACCATTTCTGCCGACCCGACCACGGTGACTATTCCGGCCGAAGGTGGCAGCAAGGAAGTGACCGTGACAGCCAGCGGTGAATACACCGTAGGCGCCGCTCCGGCCGGTTTTGAGGTAGAAGAAACCGAAACCGGCGTGACCATCTCGGCAGAGGCCAATGATACGGGCAATGCGAAAAGCGGGACTCTGACCATTACCCTGAATGCCGACAACTCGAAAACCGCTAAGATAACCATCTCGCAAGCCAAACAAGGAGCATAAGTCATGGGAAAGTTGAAATATCTGGTACTGCATTGCACCGCCACCCCCTGCGGACGTGAGGTGACGGCTGACGAGATCCGTCGCTGGCACACCTCCGCACCCCCTGTCGGGAGGGGCTGGAAGCAGGTAGGATACACCGATATGATACACCTCGACGGCCGTGTGGAGAGGCTGGTGGACAACAACGAGGATGCGCAGGTCGATTCATGGGAGATTACCAACGGGGCAAAAGGGTACAACACGACGGCCCGGCACGTTGTGTACGTGGGCGGTGTCGCCGCCGACGGCAAGACTCCCGTGGACACCCGCACCCCCGCACAGCGGAAAGCGATGGAAGCCTACGTGAAGGATTTTCACCGTCGTTTTCCCGACGTGGAGATTGTCGGCCACAACCAGCTGGCGGCGAAAGCCTGCCCCTCGTTCGATGTGCGGGCTTGGTTGAAATCAATAGGAATAAACCCATAAAAAAAGAATGAAATGAAAAAGTTGATTTGTTTTTTCATGCTGATACTCGTATTTGTATCAGCCGCATTTGCCCAAACGGGCGATGTATCCACCAGCACAGATTATGACAGCATGATCGCCACTTTTGCCGGATTTGCCGGTTGTGTGGTATTGCTGACGGAAGGTATCAAAGCCCTGTTTCCCAAGATGAACGGACTGCTTACCCAGCTTGTCAGTTGGTGTGTCGGTATGGTGGCCGCCATGTTGCTATGGTGGCTTGATGCCGGATTCGTGTCGGACGTCCAATGGTATATCGCCCTGCTTTACGGTTTAGGAGCCTCCTTCGTGGCGAACGGGATTGCGGACACGGGACTGGTTCAATGGCTTATCGGCCTTATCGCTAAAAAGTCGGGAAGCAAGTCATAAACGGGCAGTCCTATGGAGTTCAGTGAAATGCTTAACTGGATACTGGGCGGCGGCCTGTTGGCGGCGGTTGTCGGACTTCTGACTCTGAAAGCGACCGTCCGCAAGGCGAATGCCGAAGCGGAGAAAGCGAAGGCGGAAGCCGAAACAGTTCGGATAGGCAACACTGAACAGGCCACCCGGATATTGATAGAGAACATTGTCGAACCCTTAAAAAAGGAACTGAGTGAAACCAGAGAAGATTTGCGGGAAGCGAAAAAGGAGCTTGGCTCGACCAAGCGGGAGATGGCCCGCTTCCGTAAAGCCATCGAGACGGCTAACAGTTGCAAGTTTCGTGCTGACTGCCCTGTTATTTTCAAGCTGCGCGACCTCACGAGAGGCAGTGCGGGAAAAGGTGCGGACGGTGGAGACGGAGCAACGGGACAGCCTCGCGCGAGAAGTTCTCCGGATACGGACGGAAACGGTACCGATGTCGGAGGTGAGGCTGGAGATACCGACGGACAGCCTCCTTAAACTGCCGGAGGGTTCATCGTTTCATGCCAAGAGCGGACAGGCCCGTCTCGACATCGGCAAGGGGAAGGAACCCGGAACCATCGTGGTCTATGCCTCTTGCGACAGCCTGCAGCGACAGTGTGAGTATTACGAGAAATCCTCCTCGGTATGGCGCAAGCGCTATGAAGGCATGGCCGACCTGTACGAAGCGGAATTAAAACAGCGTTCGAACCCCGTTAAAACCTTTTTCACAGGGCTCGGCATCGGGATAGTGATAACGGTATTAGGAATGATAATCATCAAAAACAAATTGAAGAATGGCAACTAAGAAATTCATATACGGCATAGCCGTCGTAAAGTTTAATCAAAAGGAAATCGGCTACATCGAAAAAGGCAGTTGGGACTGGGGCGGCACAAAGGCCGAGAGTACGGACATCGAGGCCGAACAAGTCCCCGATGCCCCGGTACTGACGCTGGCCAACAAGAACGCGACCATCGCGCCGACGTTCAACCTCATTCAGCTGGATTATGAGAACATACAGGCCGTACTGGGCGGCACGCTGGTAGGAACCTCCGGGTCGTACACCGGCTGGAAAGCTCCCACCGACTTGGTAGAGCTTCGCGGCCCGTGGGAAATCAAGTTCGTCTCAGGTCAGACGATGAAGATCCCCAACGGTACTATCATGGCCAACTTGGGCGGCAAGCTGACGCTGACCGAGGTTTCCAAGATAGAGTGCCAGCTGAAAGTGAACAAGCCGGAGGAAGCGGACACCGCTCCTTACGAAATCAACGACACCCCATCGGAATAACGTATGGACGAGAAAGTCGCACGCCTCATACAGCGCGAGGGGGCGGCCGCCCTGTTGGACCGGGGCGTGTCCGTCCCCTTGAAGGATATCCGCCTTCCGTTCCGCAAGCCCCTGCGCCTGCGGGTCGTCATGCGCCGCCCCCGGCTGGGCGGGCTTATTCGCTTGGCCCGGGTGTACCTCTCGTTAGGGGTGACGGCGGAACAGATGAACAAGTTTACGAAGGAGGAGGAAATGGCCTTTTTGGCGACCCACGGCAAACAGGTGAGCCGCATGGTGGCCTATACCCTGTGCCGCGGCTGTATCAGCCGCCGTCTGCTGGTCGGGGCGACGGCATGGCTGGTTCGCAACTGGATAGACACCGAGTATGTCTCGGCCGCCATGCGCAGCTTCGTGTTCCTGTTGGGCACAGACCCTTTTACGAGTATTATCAGATCAGCCGAGAGGACAAACCCGATGAAGCTGAGACTGAGCCAAAGAAACAAGGGGAGTTAAAGACGGTATTCGAGCCTTCCCATAGCCCCTTCGGATTTGTCTGGCAGGTGGCCGACGCCACCGGCTGGAAGGTAAAGTATATACTGGAAGGTGTGAACTTCCAGACCTTGATTATGATGTTGGCAGACGCGCCCCGCTATATCCGAAAGAAACAGGAGGAGAAGAG